>Ga0209212_1002595_pt1 | contig 25319 bp, 15 predicted proteins | sample RifGroC2_FD_183996 | JGI IMG/M metagenome (GOLD analysis project Ga0209212, IMG submission 183996) | Groundwater microbial communities from Rifle, Colorado, USA - Groundwater C2 (SPAdes) (version 2) | ecosystem: Environmental > Aquatic > Deep subsurface > Groundwater | place: Rifle, Colorado... | reverse complement strand
CTTAAAATAAAACTTATTGAAGATTTCAAGCGCGTTTCTTTTAAGATAAAGACCATGCTCGAATCTAACTGGATAAAGTCGTTCGAGGTTTTCATACTGCCCGCCGGAAAGATCGAAAGGGCCGGCCGTACCGGAAAAGTGATTAACATGAAAGATATGAGAGGTTGAGAGTTTGAGCACGAATTACGCCGAACGCCTTATAAAATTCATAAAGTCGAATCCGGCCGTTTTAAAGATAGCCGGTGCCGATAAAATAGCCGCCGAGATCGAATTCCTGGCGTCTGCTTCCGGCGGCCAGGTCTTCCCCGCCGCTGAATATTGTGAATTCTTAATATATAGCGGCCTTTACGATCGCGCGCAGGAGAACCTTCACGCCATAATCGACGCCGATTCAGGCAATTACAGAGCGCAGTATCTTCTGGCGCTTTCCTACTACATGGGCGGCTCGCTCCGGGAGGCTCAGTATCCCATCATTAAATGCCTCGAGATACAGCCAAATTACGATGAAGGCCGTTTCCTTCTGGCTCGCATCTTTCTGAAGGCCCGTCAGTACGAAAAAGCGCAGAAGTTGTTCGAGTTTTATCAGAACCACTCACTTTACGCTGTAAGGGCGAAATTGTACATATCGAAGTGTTTTTATTATTCGGGCGGGGTCGAATCCGCGTCGGCTTATCTAGAGAGTGTCTTGAAATCCGGCGAAAAATCGTGCCTCTTTCCTGCGATTTACGCATACCAGCTTTCGAATATCGAAAAATACGACAAGGCGTTCTCGGTCATTTACGCGCACCTTCTGAAAGCGGAAAATGAAAATTTGCCCCAGCGCTATATCCTCGATTTCATGAGCGTTTTTTTATTTTCATTCGCCGCCAGGGGGAAATATTACGACGATTATATAGCCGAGGCCGGCTCCATATTGAGAAATTACAACGACGATCTGCCCTATATGAACGATCCCGCCTACGCGCTTTATAAGAATTTCGCGCTGGCGGCTTATTCAATGAAGACGCACGAGTTCGGCGAGATGCAGAAACGCGCCGACCTGGTCCTCGCGGCCGGCCGCTCTTATGAAACCGAAGATTTCGCGGTGTTCGATTTCGAGGAATTCACCAATATTTACGCGCTCGCCCGCCACAATAAAAACAAGGCCGAAGCGGCCAGGCTTAAATCCGCAGGCTGCCTGCACGTCAATTCCGGCAATCTCTCAAGCGCCGTACTCTGCTTTGAAAAAGCACTTTCATACCAGCCCGACGATACCGATACGCTTTGCATGCTCGGCGAAAGTTACGTTTTGACCGACCAGACGGCGAAGGCAGCGGACGCCTACTCGGCCATTAAAAAACTCGAGCCTAAAAATATCGACGCCTACAGGCGCACATCTGAAATTTACATGGGTCTCGGACACTACGATAAATTCATCTCCGAATGCCGCCAGATACTCGCGCTCGACCCGGACGACATCATCTCCAGGTTCTATATAGCCGAATACCTGTTCAACGGCTCGAGCCTTAAAGAGGCCGAAGAATTCCTCAAATACATTGCCGGCCAGATCGAGGCCGAGCTCAAGAGCAGAAAAATGGATGAACTATCGCTCGAGATAAAGGACATTTTTGAAAAGTCATGCTTCATGCTCGCCCAGATCGCCTATAAGGACGGAAACAAGGAAAACACCATAATATACCTGAATTCGGTCATCAATATCAATCCGGAAAACGAGAAAGCGTTCGAACTGCTCAATAAACTCAAGCAGAGCCGCCAGGACAAGCAGATCATGCTCCTATTGCGCGAGGCCGACGAAAAAGAGGCGCAGGACGATCTTATCACCGCGATGCACCTTTACGAGAACGTCATTGAACTCGACCCGCAGTTCATCGACGCGCATTTCCGCCTGGCGAAAAACCTCATCAGGCAGGAAAGTTTCGACCGCGCGCTTTTCGAGCTGGGCAGAATATTCGATTATAATTATAAATCATACGATAAAATACCTGAAGTATATCTTGCCATGGCGCTTATATCTTACGAGATATCCAAGATAGACAGATGCCGCGAGGCGCTCTACAGCCTGTCGCATATTTCTGGCGACCCGTCTATCGCGATGATGCTGCTTTATCTGCACAAGACATCTTTTCTGATCTTCGGTTCCTCCCCCGACTTCAACGCGCTCATGGGCGAGCTGCTCGAAAAAAAGAAGGCCGCGCCGGATGATTTCGTGAATAACTTCTCCGTCGGATATATCGTGAATAACATACCGGGCTGGCTATTCGAAGACCCGTCTATTTTCGACGAGGCCAAGGCCGCCGCGCTCGCCGCCCATGAAAGCGATATGAGCGATATCTACGCCGCCTATTCATACGCGAACGCGCTGGAAAAAGCCGGCGAGACCGAAAGTGCCTACGAAATATACGCCCGCATAGCCGCACTCGATTTCGAAAGCAGCTCTGAAATAAGCCATACTAAAGATAAATACTCGCTTTTGAACAATTATCATAAATTTTCGATATCGTTCTACAGCTTTAATTTACTCGAAAATATGAATATAGTTAATTTCGTCAACTCCGCGATCCTCAGGACCGCTTATTACGAGGAGTCGCGCTCTAATTTCGAGGACGCCGCCCATTACTACGCGAAGTCCGCGGCGCTGGTCAGGGACAACCCGCTTTCCGCCATGAGGGCCGTGGACCTTCTGCTCAACGACGCGATGAGCGACAAGAACGTCAGGATATCGAAGGTCTCCGCGATGATCAAGAATCTTAAAAAGGAGGCCGCCGCCGCCACGGCGAATGCCGAGCTGAAATTCCGCCTGGGTTATCTTTATTTCAAACTGCCGGACGATCTCGACGTGCTCGGTTCCACGCTTGAAAGCGTGGTCATGGAGCTGAAATACTGTCTGGCGGTCGACAATAAATACATTCCCGCCTACGCCGTGCTGCGCGCGGTTTATCAGCGGATGGGCGCGAAGGACAAGAAAATGTACGCGCTCGCGCTCGATACGCTCAAGAAGGCGGCCGAGCTGATCGACCATAAGAACCCGTACCTTAACGTGGAGCTCGGCGATTGCTATTATTATTATTACGCTCAAGACTACAAGAACGACGCGCTCGAATATTATAAGAAAGCCGTCATGTACAAGCCCGACTTCACCGAGGCGCATTTCAAGATAGCCTCGATTTACCGCATAAAAAAGGATTTCGAAAAGGCGATACTTCACTACGGCATAGTGTATGATCTGGAGCCGAACGGCGTCAACGCGCAGGAATGCAAAAAATCGATCTCTACGCTTAAGCGCAGGCACATGATAGAATAGTGAACAGTGAATAGTGCATAGTGCATAGTGCATAGTCGATAGCAAACACTGAACAGCAATAGTTTTCTTTAGGATTAAGGATTTTAGAGTGTACGGAGGAGTTAAATGTGTATCAATAAAAAAATAACGGCGGCCGTTCTATATACATGTCTGCTGGTTTCGCTCATGGCGGCGCCTTATTTCCTGAACCGGATTTCCGCGCAGGAAGGCGGACTCGAAGCGGTCCTAGCCGACGAGTATATGCAGAAACAGGAATATTTGAGAGCGGCCGAATTATATTCGAAATTACTGATACAAGACGAATATAACGTCCATCTGATGTTCAATTACGGGACCGCGCTCAGTTTCATAAACGAGCAGACGCGCGCCGTCGAGATACTCGAAAAGTGCTCGCTCACTCTCGAAAAAAAGCTGACATCGAAGCCCGACACGATCGAAGCGGAGCTGCTGGCGCACGTTTACAACAATCTGGCCAAATGCTATATGAGCCTGGAAAAATATGACGAAGCCGCCGGCGCCTGTGAAAAAGGCATTAAAAGATTCGACAACCTTTCATGGCTTTACTTCAACCTCGGCGACGCGCTGCTGGCCAAAGGCGAGCCGAAGTTTGCCATGGCCAATTTCCAGAAAGCCATCGCCCTCGACCAGAGCGATATCGCCGCCAATTTAAAGCTCGTCGAATGCCACTACGCCCTTCAGGATTTTAACGAGGCCGGACGCCTGCTCACCGAACTTTCAAAATTTTATCCGGGCAACAGCGAGATACTTTTCAATCTCGGCTCGGTTTATTACAAGCAGAACAAGGCCGACGAGGCCATAAAGCTGTGGAAAGCAATCGCGGAGCGCGAGCCCGAATCTAAATTCGGGCAGATATCGAAAAAGTGGCTTTCGGAGCTTAAAGTTAACGTCGATACGAACGCGCGGCTTATGGAAGAAACCATCGAGTGCGGCCTGTTCGGTTTTTCATTCGTAAAGCCGGGCAATTTTTATATGTCTAAAGCCGACGGGAACGCCGCCGGATATCTTTACATGATGAGCTCGCACATATACGACGAGGACAATAAGAACACAGCCGAGATATCGCTGTCCATTTCTGTGCAGACGCTTGCCGAGCCTCAGGACTATACAGAGTTCGCCAATAACTGGCAGAAGAACCAGGCGTCGAGCGGGCAGAAATTCCAGCTTATATCTGAAAAGGAAACGATCGCAGGGCGTAATGAAAAGCCGGGCCTGTTCTGGGAATATAGCGCCGTATACAACGGCGTAATTATTAAAGGCGCGACGCTCGCTTTCCTGAACAGAAATTACGCCGTGCTGATATGGCTTAATGCTACCCCCGGCACTTTTTCGAAAGCGTTCGAAAGCTTCAACTCGACCGCCAGGTCGTTCGGCGACACCGAAGCGGCGGGTAAATAACGCGGCCCATTTAACGGCCTATACTTGCGGCGGTGAGCTCCGTCATTCCTTCGAGCGCGCCGCCTTCGACCAGCCTTAAATCGGCCGAATTCAACAGCCAGAAATGTCCGCCGCCGCGCGATGCGATGAAAGCATATTCGAGGCCGGCTTTCGCACAGGCGGTCTCCGCGCCGTTAAGGTTCGCTATCTCTATTTCTTTCGTGACGGCGCCGCTTATCGAAGAAAATATCTTTATTTTTTTACGGTCGCTTCTGATCAGCGCCGTGTAATCGTTCAAAGCTATCAGCTGCTTCGCGCGCCCGTGAGCATCCCAGCCTTCTGCGGCAGATGACGTTTCGCCGGCCTGCTGAGGGGCCTCGTTGAATATCAATCCGCTCGAAGCCGTTGCGGCATCTATTTTAAAGACCGAGCCGCTGCGGCGGTTATAATAGGTGAATAATCCCGCGCCATGGCTTTCGGACTGCGAATCGGCCTCGAGCGAAAATCCGCTTATTTTTTCGATTTTTGAATATGAAAGATTCGCGCGGCATAAATAAAGAGCCGACGTTTTTTTTGCGGGGTCTGAACCGGTTATGTACAGGTTATTTTTATCGTCGAAACGAAGTCCCATTATAGTTTCCTGCACGGCCGGCTCAACTGCCGCCGACAGCAGGTGCTGAAAGTTTTCGCCCGACAGGATTTCGACGCTTTTATTGCCGTCGAGCGCAAGCGCGATTATCTTTTCGTCGACGCTTACGGCGGCCGCCGTCACGGAGTCTTTTGCTTCACTTCCCCCGGCGCCTGCTGTCCGCGCCGGAAATGATATTATCCTGTCTTTGATCTTTCTTTCTTTTTCGTCGAATATATAAATTTCGGTGCCGTCATCCTTTATGAGAAGCGTATTTCCAGTTTTTTCGATATTTAATATTTCGCGCGGCGTGAAGCCAAGAACGCATTCGAACTCTTTTGCGGCCAGTGCCTTTTCGCCGTAAACCGCCACGGCATATCTCGAATAGACGGGCATTCCGGCTCCCCTGCCGGCGGCGCGAAGAACGAATTGATAATCGGGCGAAACCCTGGTGTTCGAAGAAGATGAAGCGCTATGCTCCGCCGGGGAGGGTTTCACGATGCCCTCCTCCGCGCCCGTAGTTTGCCGGGCGGCCTCCGGCGGCCGGTTATAACAGTAGGCAAGAAGCGCGCTGATGAGTAAAATGGTTATATAAAGGATTTTTTTGTTTTTCATAGTTCACCTTTTATTAAATTCATAATTCATTATTCATAATTTTTAACTTTTTATTTTTCAGAATTATGCCATTAAAGATAATATCGGTTATTATTTTAGCGTTATTAGATCAGGGCGCGGATAATTTGAATGTAAATAAAAAACAGGGCGGTCAGTAAATGACGGCCCTGTTTTTATTCAATTATCGTTTGAGTTATTTAGCGTAATAAACTTTATACAATAGATTATTCGTAGTTTTTGATCTGGATCTGCGCGCCCGCGCCTTCTGCGCCGTCAGAGTATCCGGCGGCCCCGAGTGTGGAAGGCGTGGCGCCGGTTTTATCGGTGAGTGTGTTGGGTTCGGACCATACAAAGTTTTTCTTATTCTTAGCACCCGTAAGGTTAATATAGTGCGTGCCCGGGATGAGCAGATTTTTGTCAGGATCGGCGCTGGTGAAGCCCTGAGCGTATTTAATGACTATTTCTTTTGAATCGGCGCCATAGGATAAGCCAGCGGTAGTCAATGCACTGTTTAACTCTTCTATTGACTTGGGTGTCGAGCCTGAGGTTGCTCCGCCTAAATCGGTGGGGGCTAGAATGGGTTTAGCATTTGGATTAGCGCTGTCGAAATATCTGTAAGCTTTTGTAGCAGAGGCAATAGGATCATTGGTCGTACTGTTGGTGATCGCGCCAGTATCGGTAGGCGTAACGGCTAGGCTTAAATCAGCTACCGCAGGAATTGAAACTTCTTTATTGAAATAAAGATGGAGTCTGTCATAGCATCTTGCCACTTCGGTAGCATCACCGGCGTCCTGGAAATTACCGCCTTCGGGATTGACTTCAAGTTTGGCGTCAACCAGCGTGAGAGCACCTATGTAAGCAACCATGATGTCATCTTTGTTAGCCGCATCGCTCGGGCCGCCGCCTTCGGTGTGTTTGCTGTCGGGGCCTTTCGAATAAACTATGCCCTTTCTGTATTCCTGTTCGTAACGGTTGCCCCAGGGGTCTTTCATCGTGTCTAAGTTGGTGATGTATTTACCTTTGAGTTCTTTCATGTATTTGTCCTGAACGGTGGTGCCTTCAAGCGAGTTGAACTTCTGGATGGCCTGAACGAAGGTATCGCAGTCCTGTTTTGCTTTCGTTTTCTTGGCGTCTTCGGTCATTGCCGCGAATTGGGGCAGCGCGACCGCGACGAGGATACCGATGATGGCGATAACGATCATGAGCTCGATTAGTGAGAAACCTTTCTTATTTCTTAATAGATTCAACATAAAACTCCTCCTTAATTTTTTTGCACTTTACTTTACTTTATTTAAAACTTTTTGCCTTTAGTCTGCTGTTTTGCATATGATGCCACTCATAATGCAATTAATGTGCCAACTTTTTCTTTGAAAATTCTTTTAAGACACAAAATAAAAAAATGGATTCGCTATCGTCATAAAGCTCGTATCACGCATTTTTTTGAAAATTAAACGTCACGTGATAATTTGAAAAAATCAAGATGATTATAGCATTGATTAAAATAAAATGCAACATTTTTTGAAAAATCGCACAATGCGACAACAATGTTGCACAATGCAACAAAATAAATTCGCGTCGTATTTTATGTGTCGAAAGAAAAACGAGACCGCTCATAAGTAAAAAATACCAAACTCCTATTGTAAAAAAAATACATTATTCTTGTTCAGGTCAGGAAATTTTTCTACTCTTTCAAAATCCGGCGGCAGGCCGTCGTATTTCTTTATCCTGCAGCAGCCTCCGGCGGCCTCAGCTCTCGAACCGTCCTCGGCGGCGAAAAACGGATTCGGATCGTTTTTCGCGCCGGTTATATTTATGAAGAAATTGGTCGAGATCTGGCCGGAACTGCCTTCAGGAAATTTGAAATAAACCGTGTCGCCCGGGGCGGCGATTTTACATTTGGCGGAGACATTGCTTTTGAATGGGCTTTCGCCTTTTTTAAAATTTTTCGCTCCGCCCTCATACCAGCGGAATATCCTGCCGCTCTTAGCGTCGCCGTCGGACGACGATGCCTGGTCGAGATCGTTCAAAGCAGCCGTGGCTGAAGAAAAATTAAGTTCCACCTCTCCGGTCGGCGACGCTTTAAGGGTCCTGTTGAATTTGAGTATCAGCAGGTCGTAAGCCTCGTCTTCCTCTGAATTTTCAGGGTTTACAACTATATAGGCGTCCGTCAGCGTCAGCGCGCCCATGTAGTGTATCGAAATATCGTCTGTCAGCGTGTCTTTAAGTTTCGCGTCATGTTTCCCGTCCGGGCCGAATGATAGAACCATTCCCGCGGTGGCGTCGATCGCGTACGGCCTTCCCCACGGATCTCTGAGCGTGTCGAGGTTAGCGATATATTTCCCCTTAAGCTGTGAAAGTTTGCTGAGACCTGTTTTTTCGAGATTATTGAACTTGTTGATGGCATCGACGATCGTCTGGCAGTCCTGTTTGGCCTTAGAGCGTTTCGCGTCCTGGTTCATGGACAGAAATTGAGGAAGAGCGACGGCGACGAGAATGCCTATGATAACGATGACTATCATAAGCTCGATGAGCGAAAACCCTCGTTCGTTATGTTTTTGTAGCACTGTGAATCCCGCTTTCTTACTAATTTATGATTATAAAATAAATAAAAAAACATATCAGAAACTGAATATTAATATCAGCAAAACTTAATATATCATATCATAAAAACATGTATATATTAACATACATACGGTTTAACATGCAAGAATTTTTATGGAAGATCAAAAAAGATTGGAGCGTACCGGCAGGCCTATAAATTAATTACTGCAAAAGGAATAAGCCGCCGCTTTTATCGCTGGTGTAATTTTCTATTCTGTCAAAGTCAGGCGGCAGGCCGTCATATTTTTTGACCCTGCAGTTTGCGCCGGAAGCCTCGGCGGGCGAGCCGTCCTCGGCGACGAAAAACGGATTGGGGTCGTTCTTCGAGCCGGTTATGTTTATGAAGAAATTCGTAGTAAGCTGGCCGTAACTGCCCTCGGGAAATTTACAGAAAATTTCATCGCCCGGAAAAGAAATTTTGCATTTGGCGATGAAATTCGTTTTTAAAGGGCTTTCGCCTTTCCTGAAATTTTTGGCGCTGCCCTCGTACCAGCGGAAGATCTTGCCGGCTTTTGCGTCCGTGTCGCCCGAAGACGCCGGGTTGTAATCGTTTAAAGCGGCCGTGGCGGCTGAAAAATCAATTTCTATCTCGCCGGAGCCGGCCGGCTTGAGCGAGCGGTTGAATTTAAGGACCAGCAGGTCGTAAGCCTCGGTTTCAGGAAGATTTTCGGGGTTCACCGAAAGGCTGGCGTCGATAAGCGTAAGCGCCCCCATGTACTGTATGGCAAGATCGTCGTTCCAGGTGCTGCCGCGCTTCGTGGTGTGCTTGCCGTCCGGGCCGAAAGAAAGGACCAGGCCCGCGGCCGTGTCGATCGCGTAAGGCTTTCCCCAGGGGTCTTTAAGCGTTTCGAGGTTGGCGATATATCTTCCCTTAAGTTGAGATAGTCTGGTAAGCCGTGCTTTTTCGAGATTATTGAATTTGTTGATGGCGTCGACGAAAACCTGGCAGTCCTGCTTGGCCTTGGCGCGCTTGGCGTCTTCGGTCATCGACTGGAACTGCGGAAGGGCGACCGCCACGAGAACGCCTATGATAGCGATAACTATCATGAGCTCGATCAGCGAAAACCCTCGTTTTTTATTGTTTTCAAGTTTATGGCGAAAAATTTTCATCATACCTGCCCTTAACGAAAATTTTGAAGAATTATTATAGACACTTTTAAATTATATCACAATGTTATTTATTAATGCAATTTTTTTTATTTATTCTTTAAGAGTGATGTTATATTTTTTGAGCATCCTGTAAAGCGTCGAACGGTCGATCTTCAATATTTCAGCGGCTTTTCCCTTGTGCCAGCCGGTCGATTTAAGGATGTCGATGATGTGCTGGCGCTCGATTTGTTCTAACGACGCGTCGGAGATATCCAAAACGTTCGTCTTAAGCGCGGGATCATTCGCCGCGCCAGGAGATGTTTCCTTCGCGGCCTCGGCGGCGGCGCTGAAAAATTCGCTTTTATCGAAGTGATTGGCGTTGATCTCGTTTCCCTTGGCAAGTATCATCGCCCGTTCGATCATATTCGAAAGTTCCCTGACGTTGCCTGGAAACGAATAATTCAGGATAAAATTTTTCATGTCGTCGCTTATTTTTACGACGCTTTTTTTGAATTCGGCGTTGAATTCGCGGATGAAATGCTCCGCGATCGGAAGGATATCGTCGCGCCTTTCGCGAAGCGGCGGGATCTTGATCGGGAAAACGTTAAGCCTGTAGTAAAGATCTTCGCGGAATGCGCCTTCGTTTATCATTTTCTGAAGGTTCTGATTGGTGGCGGCGACTATCCTGACGTCGACCGTGATCGATTTGTTGCAGCCTATCTTTTCGAACTGCCTTTCCTGCAGCACCCTTAGAAGCTTCGACTGAAGGTTGAGGTTCATATCGCCTATCTCGTCGAGAAAGATCGTGCCGTTGTCGGCGAGCTCGAACTTTCCGATCTTATCCGCCGTAGCGCCGGTGAAAGCGCCCTTTTTGTGGCCGAACAGTTCCGATTCGAGAAGCGTGTCGGGTATCGCAGCGCAGTTTATTTTCACGAACGGTTTTTTCGCCCTGTCGCTGCTGTCGTGTATGAGCCGCGCGACGAGTTCCTTGCCGGTGCCGGATTCTCCGGTTATCAATACCGTGGTCTTCGAGCCGGCAACGCTGGTTATCATTTCAAAAACGCCTTTGATGGCGGCGCTGGCCCCGATGAAGTTGACCTCATCCGAAACTGCTTTCAGCGCGGCGTTTTCTTCGACCAGGCGGGTGTGTTCGAGCGCTTTTTTTATGAGGAGTTTGAGCTCGTCGGGCTCGAACGGCTTTAATATATAGTCGAAAGCGCCTTCTTTCATGGCCTCCACCGCGTTCTGAACGCTCGCGTAGGCCGTCATCATGATAAGGGGCAGCTGGCCGTCGATCTTTTTGAGCTCGCTCAGGAAATGGATGCCGTCCATTTGAGGCATTTTAAGGTCGGAAATTATTATGTCGGGCCTCGGCTCCTGCTGGCTGCCGCCGAAATAAGCGCCGTTGAGCTTCGCGAGCGCGCCGGCGGGGTCGGTGAAGTAGACGACGTCGTGGCCGTCTTCTTCCAGACAGAATTTTAACACTTTGCACATATTTTCTTCGTCGTCGATTATATATATCAGAGACATGTCATACCCCTTTCATCGGTAAATAAAGGGCAACTTTCGTGCCAATATTTTCGGCGGATTTTATTTCGATCTTTCCCCCGTGCTTTTCCAAAATTTGAAACGCGACGGCGAGCCCCAGTCCGGTTCCTTTTTTCTTGGTAGTGAAAAACGGCTGTACGCCGTTTTTCAGCTGGCTTTCGCCTATTCCCGAGCCGTTGTCCTCGACCGTGATAATCATCCAGTTTCCCGAAGGCTTCTGATCGCCGGCCTCCGCGACGGCGCCTGAAACGGCCTCCGCGCTCAGAGTTATAACGCCATCCTGCTTTCGGGCGTCAATGGCGTCCACGGCGTTGAAGGTGATGTTGATAAGCGCACGCAGGATCTGATCGTAGTCGAGTTTTATCTTCAGTTCGTTTTCGCCAGCCGCATATTTTTTCTGTATACCGATATTTTTATTCTCGCTTCTGGCGTACATCGAGATCCTGTCGTAGACCTCGTCAATAAGCTCGCCCACAGATACTTCCAATGGCATCAGTTCCTTGTTTTTTGTGAAATCGAGCAGTTCGGAAACGAAGGTGTTGAGCCTGTCTATTTCCTTGTTTATGAAAACGGCCAGATCTTTTAATTTAGGCTTTTCGCCAAGGGCGTTCTCGAGCGTCGATGCCGCCACTTTCATTATTCCCAGAGGGTTTTTAACTTCGTGCGCGACGTTCGCGGCGAGATGGCCCAGAGCCGCCAGTTTTTCTTTTTTCGCAAGTTCGTTCTGAGTGTTCTTGAGCTCAGTTATGGTTTTTTCGAGCATGGCGTTGGAGCTGACCAGGTTATTATAGATCTTCGCGTTGCTGAACGCGACCTGCGCCTGGCTTAAAACGGTTGTGATAAGCTGTATGTCGTCGTCGTTATATTCGTCTTTCATGTACTTGTAGCCGAGAAAGTAAAAACCGAGTATTATGTTTTCATGATATACCGGGAATATAATCGATATTTTGCTCTGCGCCAGAAAATTCGAAAATTCGAGCGATACCCTGTCGCTGGAAAGATAGTTGACGAAAAGCGGCTCGAATTTCTGAATGTTGCTATTGATCGGATAAATCTGGCGGAAGTAGGAGATCACGTCGTCGATCTTTGCCGGCGGCGTTACGTTTTTTTCGCCCGCAAGGGCCTCTATTCCGGCCGTGGGAAGTGAAAGGTTGTAAAACATGACGGCGTTCAATTTAAAAGTTTCGGCGAAGGTCGCCGCGACCAGCCGTATTATATCCTGGAACTGTACGAGTGACGATATTTTCTGCGAGAAATTCTCGACTATCTGCTTATAATTGAATGCGATCTTGAAGATGTGCGAATCGATGAAATTTCTTATATAATCGACTATAGGCCTGAATATGATCGCGAATAGTATGAAAAAAAGCGCCATGTAATAGATGGCGTAAATGTTGTCGATGATCTGGAAATAATTGAACAGGTAGACGGTCGCGGTAATATAAGAAAAAATGAATACGAACAGGAAGAGCGAATAGATCGTCGATTTTTTAAGAATATAGAATATATTGGCTATCCTGACCTTCAAAAGGGCGCTCGCGATGAACGAAACTATTATCAGCGGAGAGATCAGTTTAAGTTTTTCAACGCCTGAAATGAAAGTGAAGTCGATGAACGACAGAAGCGCGTAGTTTATAATGAAGCCTGAATATATAAGCACGTACTGCATTTTCTGATAGAAGCGGTCGATGTTTCCGCCGCGGATGGAAGTGTTTATCCATAGCGCGATAAGAAGCGCTATCGCGAGTGACACGTATATGTACTGGATGTCGATCGTATCGAACTTATGGAACGCCGCGGCGAAAAGAAAAGCCGTGAAATAGTATCCGAAAAAGCGCCGCCAGGAGATCCTGACCCCGGAAAAGCTGTCGATAAAGTGAAGGTAGAGCGGAGGCAGTATCCAGGTCGATATATCGCTGAAATAGGCCAGGCTTTCGCTCTCTATTATTTTCTGCCAGTACAGCATGTTGAAAAGGTCTTTGATGAACGGCGAGAGAATTATCAGTATGAAAAGCCTGTTGATTACCAGGTTCGGCTCACGCAAAAAAACATAAGTGCCGAACGAGTAGGAAATGATGAAGGCTATGAACGGTATTATATTTTCAAATATGAACATGGTTTAATTTTCACGCGGGTCGAGCGCGTCCCTTAAAATGTCGCCGAAGATGTTGAATGAAACTATCAGCAGAAGAAGGAAAAACGACGGGAACAGAACCACCCAGGGCGCGTTGAAATCGTGAACGCCGGAGTATATCATCTGGCCGATCGTCGGCACGGACGCGTCGGGGCCCAGCCCCAGGAATGTCAACGACGATTCGCTCATTATGGTCGCGGCGATACCTGAAGTGAAAGACACGATTATGGTCGAAGAGCAGTTGGGAAGTATATGAGTGAACAGTATTCGCATGTCTCCGGCGCCATAGGAGCGGGCAGCCTCGATGTATGGAAGGTTGACCAGCTGTATGGCGGCGCTTCTTATGAGCCGCGCGATCGGCGCCCAGCTCACCAGAAATAGCGATATGACTATGGTCGTATAACCCTGGCCTATCGAAATGGAAATGGCTATCGCCAGCAGCAGCGACGGAAAGGCGAGCGTGGAGTCGATGAGGCGCGAGATCAGGTTATCGACGAAACCGCCGTAATAGGCCGCCATTATCCCCAGGACCACGCCGATTATCAGCGCCACGGTCCTGGCGGCGAAACCGATATAAAGCGATATTTTAATGCCGATGAGGGTGCGCGAAAAAACGTCGCGGCCGAGCCTGTCGGTGCCCGCGAAATTGACCAGGTCCGGCGCCGCGAGTATCTTCGAGCGGTTGCTCACGTCGACTTTGTGCGGAATGACGAAATCGGATAACACGGCGCATAAAAAAAGCGATATGATTATTACGAACCAGAAAAGTCCTTCGGGTTTCGCGATGATAGTTTTTAAAGTTGCTGAAATACCGGCACCACTGCCTTTTTATTACGCGTTCTGCGGCTGGGCTTCTTCGAGCACGAGCTCCGCCGTCTTAGGAGCATCTGATTCGAATACAAGTTTGCTTTCGTCGAAATCGATCCTGAGAATGACGTCGTCTTTGAAATCACCCATAAGAAGCCTGTTTGCGATCTCGTTGTCGAGGTGCTTCTGTATGACGCGCTTCAGCGGGCGCGCTCCGAAATGGATGTCGTAGCCCATTCCCGTAAGGTAATCTATGGCCCTGTCGCTGATGACCAGGTTGATTTTCTTGTTCAGGAGCCGCTTCTGCAGCTCACAGATAAGGTTGGTGCATATTTTTCTGACGTGCTCGAGCTGAAGCGGCTGGAAAACTATAGTGTCGTCGATCCTGTTGAGGAATTCGGGCCTGAAGAGCTTCGGCAGCTCAAGCAGGATCTTATTTTTCAATTTTTCGTACTCGACTTTCTTCTCGACCTCGACGAAACCGATCTTGGCGATATCGGTGAATTCCTTCGCGCCGATGTTGGAGGTCATTATTATGATAGTGTTTTTGAAATCGACCACGCGGCCGTGGGAATCGGTCAGGCGGCCGTCCTCGAGCACCTGAAGCAGTATGTTGAAGATGTCCGGATGCGCCTTTTCGATCTCGTCGAGAAGCACTACCGAATAAGGCCTGCGCCTGATGCGCTCGGTCAGCTGGCCCGCCTCGTCGTAGCCGACGTAGCCGGGAGGCGCTCCTACAAGGCGCGATACGGCGTGGCGTTCCTGGAATTCGGACATGTCGACGCGGATGATCGCGGCCTCGTTGCCGTATATGAACTCCGCCAGAGCTTTAGCGAGCTCGGTTTTGCCGACGCCGGTCAGCCCGAGAAATATGAACGAGCCGTAAGGACGGTTGGGATCGGATAATCCGGTGCGGGCGCGCCTTATGGCCTGAGCGATGCAGTGTATGGCCTCTTCCTGTCCTATGACGCGTTTTTGGATCTGTTCTTCGATCTTGATGAGCCTCGCCGATTCGCGCTCGGTGAGAGTGCCCACGGGAATGCCTGACCAGCGGGCCACTACGGCCGCAACGTCGTTCGCGGTGACTACGACGGTTTCGGATATCTGCGCCTTGCGCGCTTCCCATGATGATTTTATTGACTTGAGTTTCGCCTGCAATTCGAGGTCGCGGCAGTGCATCTTGGCGGCGCGTTCGTAGTCCTGGCGGGTAATGGCCTGCTCTTCTTCGAGGCGCACGTTGGCGAGGTCCGATTCGATTTCGTGTATGTCGGGCGGCGTTACGAGGTTCTGGAGCCTCACGTAAGCGCCGGCTTCGTCGATAAGGTCGATGGCCTTGTCGGGAAGGAAGCGGCCCGAAATGTAACGCGCGGAAAGGCGGGCTGCGTTTTCGACGGCTTCGTCTGAAATTTTAACCCTGTGGAACATTTCGTAGCGGTCGCGAAGACCGCGCAATATCTGAATGGTTTCGTCGATCGACGGTTCTGATACGAGTATTGTCTGGAAGCGGCGTTCGAGCGCCGTGTCTTTTTCGATGTGCTTTCTGTATTCGTCGAGCGTGGTGGCGCCTATGACCTGCAGTTCGCCGCGCGCGAGGACGGGCTTTAATATGTTGGCGGCGTCCATCGAGCCTTCGGAAGAGCCGGTGCCGACGATCGTGTGAATTTCGTCTATGAATAAAATGATATTCGATGATTCGCGTATTTCGTCAATTATGGTTTTGAGCCTTTCTTCGAATTCGCCCCTGAATTTAGCGCCGGCGATTATCGAGGAGAAGTTGAGCAGAAGCACCCTTTTATCGACGAGCGTCTCGGGGACCTGGCCGTTGATGATCTTGATGGCGAGGCCTTCGACTATGGCGGTTTTGCCGACGCCCGGATCGCCTATCAGGCAGGGGTTGTTCTTGGTGCGTCTCGATAAAATATGTATCACGCGGGATATTTCTTCCTCGCGGCCTATTACCGGGTCGAGTTTTTTCTGGACTGCCTTCTGGGTGAGGTCTACGCCGTAAATGTCGCACATGGGCGTTTTCGACACCGAAAGGTTTTCGCGGTTTGTTATGGCCGTAGCGCGGTGCGAAAGCAGTATCGGGCGGATCTTTTTCTGCACCTGCACAACGTTTATCTTCAGTTTCGAAAATATGCGCGCGGCGATGCCTTCTTCGCACTTTAAAAGGCCGAGCAGGATATGTTCGGGGCTGATGAAACGCTGTCCCAGGGCCTGCGCTTCCTCGACGGCGAGCCGGATGACGAGTTTTGCCAGCGGCGTGAGGTCGATAGAGGCGTTATACTGCTGGGAACGCTCTTCGACGATGTGGTTCACTTCGTCCAGCACGATCTTGTAATCGACCTGGAACATTTTAAGCACTTTCGCCGCTATGAACTGTTCGTTTTTAACGATGGCCAGCAGCAGGTGTTCAGTGCCGATATATCCGTGCTTCAGCGCGCGCGCCTCGTCCTCGGAGCAGTTCAATAATTTTTTGGTTTCTTCCGTAAAAAAATCATACATAATTAAATTTATCACCTTTACTATTTTTAAGCCCGATAAAGCTCGTTCAATAAATCATATTATTATAAAATAATTTTATCGAAACTTCAAGATATTTTTTTATTTTTAGGCTTACGAAAGAATTTTCTGAAATTTAATTTAACGTCGCGGTTAAAAAAATATTGACAATCGAAGCGTATAACTTTATAATTATGCCATGCTCAAATTCTCGGTTTATAATTATTCCCTAAAAATAGGCATCCTTCTCATAATAGTGGCGTTCATCGTCGGATTCTTCGGCAACAAATACCAGTCCGTCGCTTTCGCGCTCGCATACTATCAATATCTTTACGTGCTGGTGATAACCTTCGCAGGCATCCAGTACGGCATGGTCGGCGGCTTTTTTACTTCGACGCTCATTTGCATACTGCATGTGGTGGGCCTTAACGTAAACGCTTCATATTACACCAATAATTCCGCGCCGGTGCATTACAATTTTCAGCTCGTGTTCTTCACTCTGATGGGGCTTGTTTCGGGGCTCAGTTATGAGCTTGTGGGCCGGCAGTGCGCCAATCTGAATAAAAGCGTCAGCGAGCTCACCAAAAAGCTCCAGGCGGCACAGCAGGCGGCGCAGTCGTCTTCGGGCCATTCCGGCCAGGAAGCGCCCGCGGCTCAGCCGCAGCAGGTCGATACTTCGGTAAAATATTACAATTATCTTCTTAAATTCTGCAGAAATCTGGCGGCGGCGAAATCGGCTGAAGACGTCTACGAGGTCCTGTTCAAATCGATAGCCATCGACTACGCGATGAAAGAGATCGCCCTGTTCACCGTCGCCGAAAAAGGCCGGCTCCTTGTCGGAACGCTCAAAAAGAATCTGGCGCATATCGAAAAGATAGAAGAAATCAATATTAATTTCGGCGAGGGAATAATAGGAAAAGCCGCCGTTAATCAGCAGCTGATACTTAACGACGTATCCGATAAGACGGTCGACTGGCAGCTCGCGATACCGCTCACTGTCCATTCGAGCCTGCACGCGGTGATCGGCGTAGCCAAATGCCGCACCATAGGTTTGATAACTACGGAAGATACCCAGTATATATCCAAACTCGCCGAGATCTCTTCGGCGGCGATAGAAAGTTACATCCCTAAAGAGTCCGCTAAAGACCAGTCTAAAGAAAAGTCCTGATCCGGACGCCTTTAAAAACCCGTCCTTAAGCCGAAAACAGCATCTTATATTCGGGATTCAAAATTAAAATATGTCTAAGTTTATCTATGGCGGAGGTTTCCAGCTGTCTCACGCGCTCGCGCGATATCATCAGCATGTCGGCGACCTGCTGGTGGGTCTTGTAGACGTTATCGCACAGGCCGTAACGAAGCGTGATAGTTTCCTGCTCGCGCGGCGTAAGGTTCGATGAAAGCAGGTTCTGGATCTGCTCGGAGGCGATGAATGAAACCGCGATGTCCTCGGGTTCTAGATTTTCCTGGTCGGTTATGAAAACGTTGAAGCAGTTTTTATCGATAAGTTTTTCGATTGAGCAGCTGTCGTCGAAGAATTGCATCAGATCTTCGATCTTGTCTTCCTTTATCTTGACCACGGCCGCCACTTTTTCGGTGCTCATCTCTCCGTGCATATTGATCTCTTCGTTGACGGCCTTTTTCAGCCTGTTCACGGTCTTGGACACGTTGACGGGGATTCTTATCATGCGGCCTTTGTTCTCGATCGATCTGATTATTTCCTGTTTTATCCAGAACGACGAAAAGGTCGAAAATTTAAAACCGAGCGACGGGTCGAATTTTTTGATGCTTTTGATAAGTCCGATGTTGCCTTCCTGCACAAGGTCTAGAAACATGAGTTTATTGTGGGCGTAGTGTTTGGCTATGGAGACAACCAGTTTGAGGTTGGCCTCTATGATCTTTTTGAAGGCGATAGGCTCGTCTTTGCGGGCGAGCGCGAAAAGTCCTGACATTTCCTCTTCCGATATTGCTGGGGTGTGCCTGATATCGGTGAAATAATTTTCTACGAGAGCGTCGTAGTAACCGGCTCTGTCGATGGTTGACATGCTGAACCACTTCCTTTGTTTGATGCTGCGTCTGATGTTACGACTTTAATGCTGCGATAAATGTTACTTATAGTGCTATTCTAAATACTGCCGGACGGTCGTGATAAAAAACTCCGGTTTTATATATCACTTTTTCGGAATATTTTTGCTAACATTTATACCCGCGAATAAAGATTCTTGACTTTTTATCAAAAATGTGTGATAATGAACCAGAATTACTATGCATTATAATAATCTGTTTTCATTCAATAAGCTCGAATACGTGACCGGCAAAAAAAAGCCCGACGTTAAATGCATACTTTGCGCCATAGCTGAAAAAGACGAACGCGTCGCCCTGCTCGAAGTGCACAGGACCGCGTGTTTTCTTGTAAGCGCCAATTTATATCCGTTCAATGTCGGTCACCTGCTAATTTTTCCACTGCGCCACATAGAATCGATTAAGCAGCTGAGCGGCGCGGAGGCCCTCGAGCTCCACGGGCTTACCAACGAAGCGATGGACGTTCTGTCAGAAGTATACTCGCCCGGAGGTTTTAACGTCGGCTACAACATCGGCGCCTGCTCCGGCGCATCGATAGAGCACCTGCACCTGCATATAGTGCCCCGCTACTCCCGCGAACTCGGTTTCATCGATATTCTCGGAGGCGCCAAACTCGTGGTGGAGCACCCGGAGACCACCACGAAAAAACTCAATGAAGCTTTTCAAAAGAGGAATTTAACGTAAGATGAAGACGCCAAGACAACTTATCAAATTATTTTTCGGAACTTTAGCGTTCACTTTTTTAACCGTGGTACTTTCCGCGTATATATTCGCCAATACCTTTCTGAAGCATCACCTGATCGGCGAACTCGGCAAGATATTTCCGGCGGAATTGAACGTCGGCTACCTGGCCTCGGACCTTTTTTCATACATATCGATGAAAAAAGTTTCTTTCAAGGCGGCCCCCGGCAAAACCATGAAAAGTGCCGCTAACAATACCTGCGAGGTATATTTCGATTCGCTTTCGCTCAACGGATCGGTCTTTGACGCGATCGCGAAAAAAGCCGACCTGACGCTGAATTTTAAAGGCCTTAACATAACGCTGAAATCGAACGGCAGAAAGATCTATTTTCCCGATAATCTCGGCATCAACGAGATGGACATAAGCGCGGCGGGCAACAGCGCGTTTTTAAATTTCTTCAAAATGATCGTGTTCGAAAATTGCGATATTACCTTTGAAATTTACGACGAAGAATTCCGTGAACTCAAAAAAACGGTATCGCTTAAAAAATTCGGTGCGAACATGAAACTCGCCGACAAGCGAAATCTTAAATTCATAATAGCGAGCGGCTTCGAATATAACGATGAAACCTTCAGGATCGAAAATATAAATTATGAAGGCGCGCTCAACGTGAACAACATGGTCCTCGACGGACGCCTCAGAATCGACGAAAGCGCCGTATCTAATTCCATGTTCAAAAACTCGCCCATCGTTTTCGACGCTAAATTCTCGTGCGATTACGATTTTACGCTTTATTTATCTTTGCTCGGCCGTAAGTTGTCTGAATTTCTAACCGGGCGGGCAAGTTTCAAAGTATCGGGCGGCAACCTCAAACTGCGCGTTCCGTTCCTGGGACACCTGCCTTTCAATGCGATACGCGGCGTGCTGAGTTTCAACCCCGCCGATTCGCGAGTGGGTTTGAAAGACTGCTCCGCGCGAGCGTTCAATTCCCATATCGACATCAGCGGCGAGATCGACCTCGCGGCGGAAAAAATGGATCTGAACTTCAGGTCGAAAGATTTCATCGCCCCGCTCGAAATTAAAAAAAATGAGACGGTCGAAATAGCCATGGAAGCTGATGTCAGGTTGAACGCCGATTACGGAAAGGGCCGATATGCCATAAGTTCTTCGGCGCCCAGGGTCAATATCATAAACGTCAAAAGAAAAATACTCGCTGCGCTAAGCGGCGCTACCGGAGAAATCATCATCGACTCGGCGCGCGACACGCTCAGTCTCGATAATTTCAAATGCGCGCTGAAGTCGGGCGCTTTGTCGCTCGCTTTCGGATACAACGCAAAGTCTGAGGTCCTCAGCGGTACCGCCGGTGGAAGCGATATCTCGATAGCCGATATCGACGAACTTCTAAGGCATTTCAATGTTTCTATCGACCGCCGGCTCAGTCTGAAAAAATTCAGCGCCGAATACAGGGCCGATATGAAAGATATAAAAAAATCAACTCTGAAAGGCGTCTGCGACCTGGAAGGATACCCGCTGGTCTCGAAAGAATTCAAGATCAACGGCTTCGATTATGAATACAGGGCGCCCGAAATTCTTTTAACTCATATCCGATTCGATTCGCCCGTAGCTTCCCGCCCGAACACGGCGAGCGGAAAATACAACGTCGAAACCGGCTCTTATTCTTTCGCTTCGAAAGACTTTCTGGCCGATATCTCCCGCGGCGGCTACGGCAGGAATTTCAGCGGCCTTTACGCGCTCAACCTAGGCTGCGAAGGCGCGAGCGGAAAATATAAGATCGATTTCGACGCAAATATCCGCCATGTAAAATTCAATGGAAAAAGCACTAATTTTTCAAGACTGTCGGGCGAAGTAAAGAAAGACGGCGAAAATTACTCGCTTTCCGGCGTCGAATTCGACGACTGCGTTTCAATTAAACACGGCACCATCGATAAAAATGGTAATTTCAAAATAGACGCCGGGCTTTATGAAGTTTCGGTCGGGCAGATCAAAAATTTCATATCCGGCGAGGCGCTTTCAAAACTGAGCGGAGCGATATCCGGAAAGATCGGCGCGAGCGGAAATATCTATGAACCCGACAGGGTCAAAACCACTACCGAACTTACAAGCGTGGCGCTTGTCTACGACAAGATCAAGATCAAAAACGTTTCAGGCGTTAAAATTAAAAACAATAAAACCCGTCTCGATTTCGACAGCTTCAATCTCTTGGTGAACGGCCATTCAGTGAAGATCGACGGTTTCATCGATTACGCCGGATCGGGCGAAGTTTCGCTCAACCTGAAACTCGACGACACCGACCTTAAGGTGTTGAAACTATACGCTGGCGAACATATCGAAGATATCAGCGGCAAGTGCGACATCGAAGGCAAGCTCAGCGGCTCTCCCGGCGAGGTCAAATTCGACGGCGCGGTCGGGCTGAACGCTAAAAACATCAAATTGAAAGGCATCAGCGAGCCTATCTCTGAATTCGTCATCAGGCTCGAATCAAAGAATTACGACGTCGTCGTCAAAAAAGGCTCTATGAAATTTGGCGGCACCAACTGGGAGATCGGCGGCAAAGCCACGATCAACTATAAAGAATCCCCGCTTTTTCTCGATCTTTTTTTCGAATGCAAGAACATGAAACTTAATTTCAAGGATAAAGCCCTCATCGAGGGCGCTTCACGGCTCGGCCTTAAAGGCGAGATCACCAAACCGCGCCTCTACGGCTCGTGCAGGGTTTCGAAGGCCAAGATCGACATCGACGCCGATATGCTCAAGACGAAAACCGAACCGGTTAAAGTAGGGCCGGTCGAGCTCGACATCATAATATTCGCCGATAAAAACGTCTGGCTATCCAATAATTTCATAAACGCCGAACTCAAAGGCAAGTTCAACATTAAAACCGTCAAGGAAACCCTTGCATATACCGGCGATATCGCGACCGTAAGGGGCGTTGTAAACTTCAACGGCCACGAGTTTCAGATAGATAACGGCAAACTACAGTTTAACGACAATCCCGCTTTCGATCCGCTTTTTAATATCGACGCCCACACGAATATCGACGTTTTCAAAATACTGCTTCGCATATCCGGCAGCACTTCCAAGCCCGTGTTCCAGCTTTCGAGCCAGCCGGCTCTCACGCAGCCTGAAATAACCGCGCTTCTGACGACGGGGCGCGCGCAGAACGACCTCAATTCTAAAGACGCGGCTTCCATGCCGGCTAAAATGTTCGCCGACTACCAGAAAGAAAAGGTCCTCGGCGGCCTTAAAAAATCGATCAAAAAAGGCCTCGACCTCGACGAACTTTCGGTCAAGGGCAGCGGCACCGACGAAAAAGGGCGCCGCGTCGACAACAGCGTCACCGTCGGAAAATACGTCAACGACAAGCTCTTCGTAAACTACACCGAGGCCAAGGAACAGAACACCGACGCGAAGGTCAAAAGTTATAAATTCAATTACAAGCTCAATAAGAACACCGATCTCGACCTCAAAGAAAGCAATACCGACGGCGCCGAGGTCGGGGTAAAAGTCAAGCGCAATTTTTAAGTCATTAATAAAAGAAGGGTGATATCCACACATGACAGGCAGAAAAGTATTACTGGCCATACTCGACGGTTTCGGTTACACCGATTCGAACGATTTCAACGCGGTGCGCGCGGCAAAAACGGAATTCATTTCAAGGATCTACGACAAAAAAGAATACCCGTTCACGCTTATTAAAACTTCAGGAATGGCTGTAGGCCTTCCGGACGGCCAGATGGGAAACTCCGAGGTAGGCCACATGAATATCGGCGCGGGGCGCGTCGTTTACCAGGACTTCACGCTCATAAATAAAAGCATCGAAGACGGCGATTTTTACGACAACCAGGCCATCAACCAGGCTATAGACTCGGCGCTTAAAAGCGGCGGATCGCTCCACTTGATGGGCCTTTTATCCGACGGCGGCGTTCACTCGCACATCAAGCATCTGTTCGCGATACTGCGCCTCTGCGCGCGCAAGAACCTCAAAAAAGTCTATCTGCACGCATTTATGGACGGCCGCGACACGTCGCCGACCGAAGGCGCCGGCTATCTCAAACAGGCCGAAGATTTCATGGCCGAATGCGGCGCCGGCAAAATAGCCACCATCATCGGCCGCTACTTCGCGATGGACCGCGACAAGCGCTGGGACCGCATTAAACTCGCCTACGACGCGCTCACAGGCGGCATCGGCGAAGCTGTTCCCGAAAACGGCATTCAGGCAGCCATAAAGGCATGCTACGATAAGAACGAGACCGACGAATTCATAAAGCCTAAAGTGATACTTGACGCCGCTGGAAAACCCGTCGCCACGATCAGTGACGGCGACTCCGTTTTCTTTTTCAACTTCAGGGCCGACCGCACCCGCCAGATGACGCTCGCGCTCACCAAACCCGCCGGCGAATTCGCCGAGTTCGAACGCAAGATCGTACTGAAAAATTTATTCTACGTCACCATGACGCAGTACGATGAAAAATATTGCTTTCCCGTCGCCTACAAACCGCGCGCGCTTAAAAACATACTCGGCGAACTCGTTTCTAATCGAGGGCTGAAGCAGCTGCGCATCGCCGAGACCGAAAAATACGCCCACGTAACTTACTTTTTCAACGGCGGCGAGGAGAAGGTCTTTGCGGGCGAAGAACGCGCCCTCATCCAGTCGCCCAAGGTCGCTACCTACGACCTGAAGCCCGAAATGAGCGCATATGAGGTCACCGAAGAGCTGCTCAAAAGGATCGACGAAAATAAATTCGACCTGATCGTGCTCAACTACGCCAACTGCGACATGGTCGGGCATACCGGCATACTCGAAGCCGCCGTGAAGGCGGTCGAAACCATCGACAAATGCCTTCCGCGCGTGATCGAACGCTTCCAGAAAGTTACGGGCGGCGTAGTTTTAGTTACCGCCGATCACGGCAACAGCGAAAAGATGATCGATTACGAAACAAGGCAGCCGTTCACCGAACACACGACATTCGAAGTGCCGTTCATAGTGTTCGACGCTGAAAATAAAAACGCGAAACTGCGCGCCGGCGGCAAACTCTGCGATATCGCGCCGACCATATTAAAACTCATGGATATTGAAAAGCCGGCCGAAATGGAAGGTCAGAGCCTGATCGTTTAACGACGCTCCGCCAGGGCGGAATTTTCGAAATTTTATTTAAAATCGCTTCATATCAGACTTTTTTACTAGGGGAAAGAAAGGGTCGAAGACCTCTCTTTCCCCTAGTTGCACCCCAATCTCTCCCTGAATTTCCTGACGCATTTACGAAGGTAGCTGTCTTTTTTTCTGATGCGACATTTTTTTTCGCGCGGAATTTTTCTGTTGTGCATTTAATATCTTATAGAATCATGCGGGTAGCGTTCGCGCAGCCTTTTTATATTATCTTCTGCCATTTTTTTCTTTTTTGTCGACGAAAATGTCGAAATAATTTTTCTGGTTGTTAAAATTCCATGAATATAGGCCATTTAATTTTGGCATCGAATTTGTACTTGTAAAGATAAGAATGCAAAATGGTAAAAAGAGAAGGAGGGTTTAAAATTTGCCGTGACGAATAAGCGGAGATTAAAACACTTGTGTTTTACTTGTGGATAATGTAACATAATAAACGATTGACAATAAACTGCTGGAGGGAAAATTATGAAAAAGATATTTGCATTAGTAACACTTTCTTTTATATTATTAGCGGCGGCGCTTAGCGTTACCGCGTATTCAAAAGATAAACCGGCGGATGCGGCTAAGAAACAATTTTTAATCGACGTCGGCAATACCAAATGCCCCGTAATGGGAGGAGATGTTCAAAAAGACATTTATTCCATTCACGAGGGCAAAATCTACCATTTTTGCTGCCCTGCATGCGTACCGGAATTCAGGAAAGACCCAGCCAAATTTATAGCGAAGGTCAAGCCGGCCGAGGAAAAAGAC
>Ga0209212_1002592_pt1 | contig 25338 bp, 34 predicted proteins | sample RifGroC2_FD_183996 | JGI IMG/M metagenome (GOLD analysis project Ga0209212, IMG submission 183996) | Groundwater microbial communities from Rifle, Colorado, USA - Groundwater C2 (SPAdes) (version 2) | ecosystem: Environmental > Aquatic > Deep subsurface > Groundwater | place: Rifle, Colorado... | reverse complement strand
AGATTGCACCTATCAAAGTTGCGATGGCAATCAGCCAGGCATCTTTTGAGAACTTGGGTATCTCGAATTTAGGTACTGGGTCTTTTTTGTTTTCGTAAGAAGCAAGTATCGGTTCTATATTATCCATAATATTTATTAATTATTGTTATTTATATCCTATCAGTAACTATTGATCTTTTCAAATAAAAAGAAGATATTCAAAGTAGTTCTTCTCGGGAGCACCTATGAATAAGTTAAGGCGAGCAATAACCTGGTTCTTTGTCGAACTTTGGAAAAATAAAAAGTTAACAATATTTGCCATCGTCCTTATTCTTATATTCCATTATCTAGGATTCTTTGATGTATATTATGAGCTTATTTCCCCGACTCCCTATACGCCAAATGTGATTGTTATCAGTGGTGCAACACCCACAACCCCTCAGTAGATGTTATGAATACCACCCTACCGGCCCTTGGCCGGCTTTTCTTTATTTTAAAATCATTTAGTATATAACTAGTTTTTTAAAAGGACATCCCATGTTAGCTAGTGGCTGGCTTTTCTTTTTTCTTATTTTGGCAGATATACCGCCACCGATATTGACGGCACAAGCTCCAGAATCGATAATCATACTTGATCCTGGACACGGCGGTAAAGATAGGGGCGGACTTGGACCTAATGGATTCTCAAAATCAAATATAAAAGTACCGGAAGATCCGTACAATTATGACGTTGCCTTGAGAATATTGAAATTATCCGAAAAAACGAATTGGCTAGTTGCCTTCACCGTTATAGATGACGATAATAAATCTCCTAACAATAATGACCTCTTACCGGCTAGAAATGGCATACACTACAATCTCACATTCAATCGAGCAATTAATACTCGCGATAGAATAAGCCTAACTAACCGAGTATATTTTTCTAATATCTTTAACGCATTCTTCCCTTCTACCCCAATAGTGTTTATATCTATTCACTTTGATCATGCTCCGAATTATGTTTGTGGAGCTAGAATATTCACATGGCGAGACATGAGGACCCACCCATTTGTACTAATACTAAACGAGACCCTGAAGGCAGACGGCATCCATTTTAAAATACTCGGCAAGACAGCTCAAGGAATTAATTACTGGAATAATTTATTTGTCCTGCACTATGGAATAGTGTCGCCAAGAATTCTCATTGAACTAGGCAACTATAACTGCCAAGAAGATCGCTTAAGAATGCAATCAGCCGATGGAAGAGAGGCCTATGCCAAAGCCATTACTAAAGCCCTGGAAATCTATTTAGCCTCAATAAAAAAAGCCCCATAAGGGCTTTTATTTTTTATTGAGAGCGCCGACCGTAAATTGACTCCTAGCATTCCAGAGCATAAAACCATTTATCCCATTCTGCTGGCTAGCCCTAATTTGGGCCCTAACTTTTTCTGCATCGTATTTCGCGGCTGGATAACCGCAACGGTATATGTTAGTAATACTAAAATCCTGAATCCACGGTCTCGTGATTGCCCTTGATTTAATCTTAGCAAGTTCTCTTAAACCATTCTTTAAAATATTATTATAGACAAGATATGGTTCATAATTGGGATCTCTGAGACCAAATTCACCACATCTAAAATGTGAAGGATATGCCATCGGACATATGATATCAAAATATTCTCCCATGTCAGCTAATCTCTGTCCCACGGTTAATTCTTGGCCATTTGCATAGACATATCCAAATACATCGATTGATAATTTTATTTCGGGTTTATACTTCCTAATTCTTTGCGTAAGATTTCTAAAAAATTCGGCCATTATCGCATGCTTTGGCGTTTTCCCATCCCATTCAGGATATATAATATCTGACATATTACCGTCAGATGGAAATCTTATATAATCAAAATTAATCTCATCAACTCCGGCATCAATGGCCCTTTTGACTATTTCAAAATTATGATCGACAACTTTATTAGCCGCTGGGTCTACCCAATATTTATTCCAGCTATAGCGCCCACTACGCCAAAGCTGACCTGCCCTATTTTTTATCGCAAGACCAGGGTCATTGTTAGCCAAAACAGAATCCTGAATAACGACTACCCTAGCGATAATATAAACTCCAGCATTCTTGAATTTCTTTATAGTTTCTAGATTCCCTGGCCTAAGATAAATATAACTGTCTTTAACGTCTATAACTATGGCGTTTATTTCAGTTTCTTTGATTATCTTGAGCAGATACTCAATTTTTGAACTATTTAATAAATACCCCGAAGTAAGATAGACTGCCCTAATATCGTCACCAACGGCTTGGATAGGCTGACCAAGAGATTGCCCAGGCAAAAATAATAGAATCAGAATGACCACAAAGATTTTAGACATACTCGTTCCTTTTTAAATAACTGGGCTAAGTATAAACAAATCTGTAGAAAAGGGAATATAAAACCGGCGCAAGGCGCCGGCATATAAAATAGTTATTTTACTTCGTAAGTTTTGTTTTAATAAACTCTCTTAGGCTTCTTTTATCTACTTTTCCAATGGGATTTTTAAATTTATTGAATTCATCATTGTCTAAGATGATGACTTCTTTCGGAACATGCAGTCGATTTTCTGCAATCTTTCGACAATGTTCGAGTATCCTAGCGGCAACTGCGCGGTCATATTTTTGCCCAGGCGACAAAGTAACTACCGCAATAACTTCCTCGCCCGTTGCATCATCGGGTACTCCAAAAACCGAAACTTCAGAAACACCAACATAGGCCATGATTGATCTTTCGATATTCGAAGGAAATACTTTTACGCCATTTTTCTTAATCATGTCTGACTCGCGATCCACAAAAAATAATTTTCGGATGCCATCAATTAGCATCATCATACCCATATCGCCGGTATCTAGCCAGACAACGCCATCAATATTTTTTCTAACCTTATTGGTAGCCTCCATATTGTGCCAATAACCAAGCATGACATTTGGTCCGCTAATCCAAATATTACCAGTCTGACCATCAGATACCTCATTACCACTCTCATCAACTATCTTACACTCTATGTCTGGCAACAATCTTCCGATCATTGCCCACTCAATTTGGCCTGGTTGCACATCGCTGGGTAAACAACTGGATATACCTGGAGAAGCTTCAGACTGACCATAAGCTCTCAATATTTTTACATCGGACACCTCCAAAAAACGATCGGCAACCGATTGACTAATCGGTCCAGCGCCAACAACACAAAGACGAAGCGATCGCAATTTCCTTTTGAGATCTATATTAAGCTCGGTAATTAGTGCCAACATTATACTTACGCCAGGAAATATGGTCACTTTGTAATTTTCAATATTTTCAACAACCTTCTTGGGTAGAAATTGGGGCATTATGACAAGCTTTGATTGTAAACCCAGTAGGGCAAGATTAATACAAACACTCAAACCATATATGTGAAAGAATGGTATGACTCCCAGCGTCACCTCATTATCATCCTTGACCCATGGATCGATTAGATCTCTGATCTGCCAGAGATTAGCAACTAAATTCCGATGCGTAAGCATAACTCCCTTTTGATCTCCAGTAGTCCCACCACTATATTGGATAACGGCGACAGAATCCTGATCTACGGGAACGGCACTCATTTCAATACCCCGAGAGATAATCTCCTTAAAACGTTCACATGTAGGTGGAATATCCACTAGTTTATTCTGCCACCTAGCCATCGCCAGATAGACTGGCAGAACATGCATTGGTAAATAATCCCCTGGACTTGTAGTAATAAACATTGGTAACCAATCGAATTTAATTTTAGACAAAAGCGGATATAGAAAATCTACAGTAATAATAATAGTCGGATGTGAATCAATAAGCTGATGAATGATTTTGGCCGTCGGCTCAATAGTATTTGGATCTTCATTCTGTCTTAATGAGTCGAAAATTGAGAGCAGGCTAATTGGCACAAATATTCTTCCGGCGAATAATGTCGCTAAATATGCGATTACAAACTGTGGCAAATTTGGCAGAAATACTGCGACTCTATCGCCATCTTTCGTATTATCTCTGATAAATCTTGCTAGAACCTTAACATCTCTCAGTAAATGTCCGAAAGACATGGATTTGCCCTCGAAGGAAAGCGCAATTGCTGATTTGCGCCGCAGTGCGACATCGCTGAATATATCACCAATAGGACGCGTATCCTTATCGTCTAGAAAAGCCATGAAGCGCCTCTTTTCAATGAACTGCCTAAACTATATGCCAAACAAAGCTAGTAGTAAAACTGGCCTCATCTGAGGCCAGTTTTACTTTAATATTCTTTTCTCGAAATATTTCTGCTTAAGATATTCCATATTTATAAGAAACTCTTTTTCGATATCAACATCTAGCTCATCTGAGATAGCAAGAATTGACCATAGGCAATCTGCGAGTTCGTGGCTAATTTTTTTATAACCATCCTTTGTCGGTTTTTTTGAATAACTCACTAGTATCTTAATCAAATCGCCCACATCTCCCACAAATGCATCAGCATAATCTTTCGCATGCCAAACTTCTTTGCCCTTTTTACGATTCATCTCTGCGTAGGCATTTTTAATCTGTTTAGTAATTCTTTGTAATTTTTTTGTATCCATTAGATTCTAAGCTGACTTGCCAATCTATGATATATATCTCTTGCATCTTCAAACTGAAAAGAAGTGCCATCTGGTTTTTCATCAGCCGTAAGATAGCCAATCTTCTTGGCTCCAGCAAGTTCTGGAATTAATTGTCGGATCATTTTGTCTAGTTCGATCACCTTTTCTGTGTTTTCATACAAAATAGATACCGAGACTCTATTTTTATCGGGATTGAATTGTACCATAATATGATAACCATCAAACATTCCTGCTCCAAATGGATATTCCTCCGCGTTGTATAGAGCAAAGAATCCAGAATGATCAACTGGCTTAATCTCAAAACTTCTCTCGTAAAGCTTTATAGAACTTGGCTTGGGAGTCTGAATTAAATCAAGACCAATTTCTAATTGTTCCAAATACGATTTATCTTTTAGTGGTCTAGCAATGTCTTTCCCGCCAGACTCAAATTTTCCATAAAATGACTTCCAAGAAGTTTCATAAAATTCTTTATCAAGATGCGGGAACCAAACTGGTCCGTATTTATGGGCCGTAAGTATTGCGGTTTTATTTTTTTCTAATACTTTCGGCAAATCACGTCTCAATAAAATCAAAGTCATAACCAGTGTACCCATATCTTGAATGCCTTCGTCAGTCAGCCGACTTTCGACACAATCAATCATCTCATCTTTAGTCATGACTTCCCCGTTTAATAAAGCTACCGAATCAATATTTAAGTTTCTAGACTCGACGACGAATTTGGCTAATTGGGCGAATCTTAAGCCATCTTTAAAAGATATGAAATGTCCGCTTAACTGCCATTCATATAATTTTCTTAACATCTCGCCCACATCTTTGCCCGGTCTGACTCCCAATTCCAATAAGTCTTTTCCGCTAAATATTGGCCCGGGCTTTGATTCAGCTATGGACAAGGCATCCGCCATTTTTCGTATTTCTGGACCCTTAGTGGGCTGATCAAGACCCATTAAATCTGCCTCTGAAAATAGAGTCAGCAACCTTATACTAATCGGCGCGATTTGAGCTGAAAGTTTTTTCACGCCTTTTTCGGTCACTTCGTTCATAAGCAGGGGTCGCATATGATATTGAACAACAATACAGACTTTCGCAATTAAATCATTGGGAATATTTAGACTCTTAAGAAATCGTTTAGTCGGCTCAATACCGGCATCCTCATGACCATGAGAAATAATTTTCCCACTTTCATCGATAGTGGTTTTTTCCGGTTTCCCTAGATCATGACAAAGGGCACTCAGCATTACCAATTTTCCTTCATCTTCGCTTAAATTTTCTCTAAAACAAATGAATGCCGCTTGATCGGCTACCTTCTTGATATGCGTCCAGACATCACCTTCTGGATGATATTCCGGGTTCTGTGGAACATTAATCAACGCCCCTAATTCCGGATGCAGCTTATCAATCACGCCCAGCCATCGCATCGCCTCGAGACCAATGCTCGGTCTATCTGATTTTAATAGTAATTTCATCCACTCTCCGCCTATACGCTCCTTTGGCAATTCCGTTATATCCGTATCTCGCGAAATTTTAATTGTCTCCAAATCTAATCCAAAGCCAAACCTGCCAGCAAATTGTGCCGCCCTTAGTACTCTTAATGGGTCATCTCCAAATTTTTCTGAATCAACGACGCGAATATTTTTATCTCTTATATCGTCAATACCGCCATAATAATCAATGACCTCGCCAGTTAACGGATCAAGTAGCATTGCATTGATAGTAAAATCACGACGCCGACTCGCTTCAATCATGGGCATCTGAGGATTCCCCTTAATCTCAAATCCCTTGTGACCAGCTCCAATTTTGGAATCAGATCTCGGCACAGAGATATCTAGATCTCCCACCTTGAATACACCGAAAGATCTGCCAATCGTATTAACTGAGCCAACTTCTAGTAGTTCTAATTCCAAAATATCTGGCTCAACACCATAAACCTCGATATCAACATCTTTGGATCGCTTTCCAGTACCAAACTTAGCCATAATGGTATCACGCGTATAGCCACCCACAACCATGGCTATTCCACCCAATTTCTTTACTCGCTCGGCTATATTTATAGTTTGTTCTAGCATTAATTTTAAACCAGGATCTTCTTCTCGTTTAGCCAGATCATAAAATGACGAGCAATTTTCTATTTGAGCTCTACTCTGAATCTCCAAGACTCTCTCATCCAATTTTTCTTTTGGCAAAGAATCCAATGCTTTTCTTAATTCAAGATGATCCTCTGTCATTGGATTAAATTTATCTCGATTACTCATATAATAATTTTACACTAAAACAACCTGATATTCTATTGTCTAACTGCATTGTTAAGATAAGCCAAGCGTCTTTTTTCTGGAAATCTTTCAATGGCATAACGCAGCATTGTCCTAGGCATAATTTTATAATACTTTTTTAAAAATTCTTCCTCGGTCTTAGTAGATCTCTTGCCAATCTCTCTCAGCATCCATCCAGTAGCTTTTTGAATCAGATCGTGATCATCCGACAACAAGATTTTTGCCATTTTCAGTGAATCGCCAAATTTATTATTTTTTATGAAATAAAAAGTCGATAATACGGCAATGCGTCGATCCCAAATATTTTTTGATACTACTAATTTGTATAGAATACTTTTTGGCTTATCTAATAAATAATGCCCGATGATTTTGTGAGCCGACAAATCTATGAGATCCCAGTTGTTTATATACTGCCTATGGCTTAAATAAAATCTGGCTATTGTTCTTTTCTCGGAATCACTGGCGCGTTGATAGCGTTCAACTAGAATCAAGATGGCCAAAAGTCGACTTTCATGAATTTTAGATTTAATTAATTGCTCAACGATTAATATCCCGGCATCGCTATTCTTTTTTACTAACTTTCTGATTTCTGGCACCGTTATTCCTAGAAATATATCACCATAGCCATACTCCCCTTTGCCAGTTTTAAAAAATCCTTGTAACAATTTTGCTCTTATTGGATCACTATGATCTTGCAGCTCTTTTTTTATTTTATTGATATTAGCCATCTATATACTCAATCATATTATCACATCGATGAATATGGTCACAAAACTAAGTACTGAAATCATTGACGATTACCCGTAAAAAATTATACTTAAAATAGGACATTGACACGGAGATGTCATTATGAAGAAAAGCGACTGGGGAGTCGAGATAACCAAAGTCAGCAATGGCTTTTCTATAAAAGATCAACAAGGCAATATAACCGTAATCCAGGAGGATGAAGACGATGAGTTGTCATCGGCCGAAAAACTATTATGGCAGATAATTAAATTTTTTGACCTTGCTGGGGATAGATATGCTCGAGATTCTATTGCTATAATTAGAGTGGCTGGTCGCAAATATGAACCCCAGGAAGATGAAGTACTCATTCCAATAGATGACATTCACTCCATAGTCAAGAAGAAACAACCAGATGACACGGGAGATATTGTCCAATAAAAATCCGCACATGTGCGGATTTTTTTATTTTGATCTTTTCGTTTTTCTACGACGAAGATCATTGAAATTAAGAGGCTTATCCCCCATCACTTTAGTCACTTCCTCTAAAGACCAAGGATAAAAGAAGTGCGAATCAACGCCCACGTCAAGAAGTTTTCCCTCGGCACTGGCATAATTGTCCATTCTTCCATGAGAATGTCCGAACAAATGCCACGAACCATAATGGGACTTTGGCCAGATCTTATGTAAATAGTGGTTCAGAAACACCTGTTGAGTATTGCTTACATTGATAAGAAATGATTCCCTTATCTCTTCGAAATACCTTGCCAGTTTCAGTATGTCTTTATCATGCGAACCCAGGCACAAATATTTTCTACCATTCAGACGCCTAAGGATTTCTTCTGCCCTCTGTAAGTTTCTCCATGCAAAGTCACCCAAATGATAAATAGTATCATTTCTACCCACGATACTATTCCAAAGCCCTATCATTGATTCATCCATTTCCCAGGTATTACTATATGGCCTGCGACAATGAATAATTATTCCGGCATGGCAAAAATGATGATCCGCCGTAAAAAACACCCTATTGGCCATAGTTATCCCATCTTTCCCTTTAAATAACTGCCAAGATAATATCATGCTTAATTCCATAAAAAAAGTCCCGCATATATTGCGGGGCTCTATCTGGGAACTGCCAAATTAGCTCTAACTGACAGGAAATTTGCATATTGAGCATTATACGTATCTGGATAATGTTCATTAACACGCCGTAGTGTATGTGCTAGCCACTCTTTTTCTTCTTTAAGTATCTCCCAATCTTCCAAAGTAAGCTGGGCAATGGGCTTTAATAAAAGCACCCAGGCTGCCCATTGCCGACTTGTGATACCTATAGCCGACAATCCGTTTGGCATTACACTTCTCCTTTTCTTGGCATCACAACGGTATTATGGTTAAAAAGACAATGATATATAACAAGAAATGGCTGTCTAGTCGTTTCTATTGCTACTACTCCGCATTCACCGCATCTTATTTCACCATTTTGGAAATCAATATTTCGAGCGATCTTTCTCAAGTCGTTAGCCGTCAAAGGATTGCCATCAACGAAAAACACACCATCCTTGATCGTGCCGATAAGTTCTGGTTCCGATCTAGTTTCATTGTCGAAATAAACTTCTACCTGTCCGCTCTTATCCGGAAACGGCACAAGAAGGACCATATTCTCAACTCCTGTAAAGTAACTGTCCCTATGCTATCATCCGATCTCTATTTTTGCAATAAGATTCATATTTAATAGAAATTGATAATTTGAATATAAAAAAGCCGACTGCTTGCCCCGAGTTTATCGAGGGGTTAGTCGGCGCTGACAAGACGAATTAATCTTTGATGATGCGTGGCATGCCCAGCGAAGTCGATCCAGGGTCAGATTTCTGTTGCAGTAAACTAGTGAAAACAGCTACTCCACTATCAATAGAGGATAACGAACGTTCAAAGGTACTTTTAAAATTTTCGGGTGAGGCAACAAATATTTGAACTCCAACCCATACGATCTTTCCGGCGGTAAAAATTTTACAGACTTTTGTCCGTACATTTGTATAATGAGCCGCTAATACAACCTTCAGCATCTCCTCCTCGGTATCAACTGACCAAAGACCCAAAGCCACACTGAAGTACATCGGATCAGTCTCGTCGACAAAAATAAAATATAGCCGACCTTCGCGCTTAAACATGACATCGCCGTCAGGGTCAATTTTGGGCGCATATCCCTCTGTTACCAAATAATCCATATACATTTTCTGAAGATTAGCTTTTCTGACATTAGTATTCTGAGCAAAGACGGGTACCGCAATAAACATCGAGGCGATAATGATAACCATAAAAATAGCGCAAATCCTAGTTGATGTTTTCATCGTCTACTCCCCTGTCAAAGAACACCGTAACTACACCTTGAGAAATATACCAAGGTGCTAGACAATGTCAAGTAAACTTGAATAGAATTCTTTTTTCTGCTAAAATTTCAATGCTTTGTAATTTAATAACACATTCCGCGATAGCTTCAGCCGTAGGCTGATCAACCTCTAGCTGACAATGGTAATACAATGTACTATACATACGCTCTAATTAGTTTAAAAAATCACAAGAGATATATTGGTCAGACTTCAAAAAATGTTCTTGAAAGGTTGCGAGAGCACAATAACGGATCTAATAAGTGGACTCGGGCAAATCATCCGTTTAGGATTGCCTACTGGGAAGAATTTCCGTCAAGAACCGAGGCGATAAAAAGAGAACATTTTTTGAAGTCTGGTCAGGGTCGAAAGTGGCTAGACCTTAATTTGACAATATAAATACATTCCGCGATAGCTCAATGGTAGAGCGGCTCCCTGTGGACGTTTTTGCTCCTGATTATGTTAAAATTAATACATGTGACGGACAAGAGAACCTATGCTGATCGTCGTGAAGAGTTAATTAAAGCAGTCGCCAAAAGACGACGCAAAATCAAAACTCTAGCGATAGAATACAAGGGTGGCAAGTGCCAAGTCTGCGGTTATAGTAAATATCCAGGTGCTCTGGATCTACATCATATAACCAATAAGAAATTTGGTATCGGCGATAAAGGATACACAAGGTCATGGAAAACGGTAAAGACCGAACTTGATAAATGTGTCCTCGTGTGCGCTAATTGTCATCGTGAAGTAGAGGGAGGCATTACGCAGCTTCCTAGCGAAAGCTAGGTTGAAACTTTTCGGGATAACGGTGAAGCCCTTCGGGGTAATACCGTGGGAACCTCGTAATTTTTATGAGGGCGCCGTAGAGACTAGATACCGAAACGCCTAAATCGAAAGATAAGGCGAAGATATAGTCCACCCCATTTCGAAAGATATGGATTATGTGTAAGGAGAAGGTTCCAGGTTCGAGTCCTGGTCGCGGAGCATTTTTCAGAGAATGGCTTAAATAGCCACTTTTTGGTATTGCAAATTCTATAATATCATGGTACAATATAGATAGGGGGAGTTACCTATGCGTAATGTGCTGATCGTCCTTCTCGTGATTGCTATGATCTCGATTTCTGTGGGATGCGACCACAAGATTGAGGCCGTGCAAATCAACAACGTGGTCAGGGTCTTCTGGCATGAGGGTACGCGATACTCTGTACAGGTTCGCGAGCCCGGTTCTACTGAGATCAAGACCTACGTTCTTCACGGTTACATGTGTACCGGTGAGCCACAAATCTTCGCCGACGTTGCGGCCGAGAACCGTATGTGGGTCAAGTACGTCATGGATCGGAATTGGGACCTCGACTGTCTGCAATCTCTCGAAATCCATGTTTGGTCCGAAGCCGACATTGAGGGCGGTGGCTGGGATCACGGGAAATTCGGACGTGGGCAGACATCTGTAATTAAGTAGACCGATCTGCCCTCGCGTCGTCACACAAGAAGTCGTCCACTGGATGCACTTCCCAGTGTGACGACTTTTTGTTTTATATATGCTCATACTTAATCAAATCTTTCTGAATACTAATCCAATCCAGCGTTCTGGTTCGGCTTTGCTCACCACAGGTGAATGCATCCTATAGTCGGAGCTAACAGTGCACATGAAATTTTCTGATTTCAGTACTTCCTCACTCTCGCTCGGTCGCTGCAATAAAGACGTTGACAAATACCACGAGAGTGGTATTTTAGGTTAGGTTCTTTAATAAAAAAGAAGCGAACCAATGGAACGGAAGTCACCTTACGTCGTAATGGTAGAAGAAATCAAGAGATATTGCGAGATTCAAACTGTTGCCGAAACATTACGAAGTAGCCACCCCGAATATAGGATTCTTGAAAGTCAGGCCAATTTTGGTATAGCTACAATTTGCGATGTACTGGAAATGATGATTATACCGAAGGATAAGATTCACGAAATCATAATCGAGCTTGAGGCTCTTCGACGCCATCATGCAATTATACGTAATGTAATCGACAAACTTCAGGCGTATGAGTCTGAAACTACACTGGCAGAAATTTTGAGTGAAATCGACGGAATTAATAAAGAGAAGACGAAGCTCGATATCAGGTTAGGAACGCTTCAAAAACAATTGCAGGAATTGTGTAAGCATCCAAAAGAACATATTTCTCATAGCGGAAGCTCCGATAGATGCGGGATGTGTGATAAGATATTAAAGAGCTAGACACCGAGGATGGGAAACCCTATTTAATCGAATGGGGTTTTTAATTACGCAGAATTGGTTTTGGCGTTGTTATGTTTGATTTGATTTTGGTTATGTTCTAAAATTGTTTTATGAATAGTTCCGAAGAAATAAAGAAAATTGTTAAAGAGGGATATAAAAGAATAGCGACGAGCGGTCTGAGTTGCGGTTGTAGTTGTTCCTGTTCAAGTGCGAAGGCTATTTCCAAAAGCATTGGATATACAGACGAAGAACTTGCCATTGTTGGAGAAGCTAATCTCGGCTTAGGATGCGGGAATCCTTTGGCTTTCGGAAAACTCAAAGAAGGGGATATCGTTCTAGATCTCGGATCTGGAGTGGGAATAGATTCCATTTTGGCCGCAAAAAAAGTTGGCAATAGTGGAAAGGTTATCGGAGTGGATATGACAGAGGAAATGGTGGTTAAAGCCAAAGAGAATGCGGCGAAGCAAGGGATAACCAATGTTGAATTTTTAGTGGGTGATATTGAGAATCTCCCACTGAAAGATAATTCTGTCGACACCATTATTACCAACTGTGTCATAAACTTAACTCCCGATAAGGTAAAAACTTTTAGCGAGGCGCATAGAGTTTTAAAGCCTGGCGGTAAAATTTACTTATCGGACATTGTTTTACTAGAATCTCTTACCGATGAACAAAAAAATAATAAGGATTTAATTACAGGATGTGTGGCGGGTGCTTTGATGAGAGACGACTATCTAAATAAAATAAAATCGGTTGGCTTTAAAGTTCGTATCCTGTACGAAAATACTGAGATTAGTAAACGACAATATAGTGGGATACCTTTAGAAAGCTTAATGGTTGAAGTCACGAAATGAGACTAATAAGAAATAGATTCTGCCATCAATAACCGGTTCTGACATCAATGCGTCAGGGGAGTATCTAAAAAAGCCAGATAAAACTGGCTTTTTGGTTGGACCCGCTGTGGACGTTAGAACTGATTTTTGACAATATTGGCATGATCGTATATTCTACTTGCAGTCCTTTGAGGAAGGAGAATGCATGCCTAAACCGATTTTCATAATCGACATTACCAAGGAACCATATGTTCCAGTCCCGAATCATCAATATGAAGTACCTCAAGATTCAACTGGATGTGCAATTTGCGGTATGCATGAAGAGTGGCATAGAAAACCACCCAAAAAACAATTACATCAAGAATCAACCGAACCCACTTCGACATCTACCGACTAACGTCGGCTTTTTCTTATTCGAACAATAGTGAGCCACCCCGCAGGGTAAATCATACACAATACATTCTCAAGTCTGGAATATACATATACTCCCATTTCTTCCGTATTATAGTTCTCCTTCGACAGGCTCAGGACGAGTAACGTTGTCCACAATGCGGAGCACCTAAAAACATCGCATTCAATGCGGTGTTTTTGCTTATACCCATCTCAGGCTCGAACTTTTTATGTAAAAGTGATTTAATTTAGACATGGATAACAATGATACTAATAAAAATCCTTACGGACTTTTGCCACCGAAAGTGCCTCTAATTTTTGCGGATGGGACTGATGTCTATAATAAGCTGAAAGAAGCTTATATTACGCATCCAATCGGTTACTTTATTTTGGCACCCTCTGGAGCTGGGAAAACTCATTTTATAAATAAACAAACAGAACAACACTGGATCGATGGAGATCATCTTTGGTTGTCGGCAAAAGCCCACCCAGATAGCCAATGGTGGCTTGAGCCATATAATATCATCGATGAAATTGATCAACGAAGCGATATAATAACTGTGGAAGCAAAAAAACTGGGATTTTGGATAATGGGGGCTTCAAATAATTGGCTCAAACCAGATGCCATAGTTTTACCGAACTGGAAAACCCATAAAAAATATATTAAATATCGGGAGACCCATAATTACGATGGCGGCGCTAAGAGCGATAGGCTCCAACAAGTCCTCGATCACAGGAAGCAGATTTCAAGATGGAAAAAACAAGGAGTTCCAAATTTTAAATCAATAGAAGAAGCTACGGAATATTTGTCAAACATAATTAAATAAATGGAACCAAAAATAGAAATACCAAAAAGAATTGAGAAAAAAGACATTGAAGCATTACCAATAGATATTGGCGGAACAGAGATTATCCTCGAAAGGCACGGGATATACGAGAGAAATCGAGAGAGCTTTAATGTCGGCAGTCTTACAGAAGAAGGAGCGGCAGAAGTTACTAAGTTAGGTGAAGATTTTTTTAGAAACTTTTTTAAGAACATCCCAGAATCAGAACGTAAAGAAGTTGATGTTCTGATAATTGGTAGCGATACCCAATATTTGCAAGGCGGAAGGCGTTCCATGGAAACTGCGGATCTGGTAATGCAATGCCTAAAGAAGACTTTAGTAGACCTTGGATTAAGTGAAGATCAGGTCTTAAATACCTCTAAGCGTTTTTCTGGAGAAGGCGGTGTTAGACCAGAGCCACTGCTGAGAGAGCCTCAGATATTCGAAAATTCTTGGAATTTCGTCCAGTTTCTGAAAGAAAAATATGGCAACATGGGAAAAGAATTTTGGATTGCATTTGAAGAAGATATCGAAAAAGAAAAAAGAATTGAGATGGGAGCTGAAGGACCTGACGAGATTGCAGATCGGCTAAAACAAGTGGTTTCGATCTTATCAAGATATGCCAGAATGTATCATAAAAATAACCCCGGTAGGCGCTTGGTTATATGGGCTGCAACTCATTACGATACGATAAGCCCTTTTGTTAAGAGAGGCATATTTGGAGTTGGTAAAGAGGTGCCACTGGGCGTAGATTATGGAGCGGGCATTTCTATTGGTATTGATTCTGCTGGGAATTTAACAACTAGAATCGATGGACAAGAACATACCATTCAATCACCCAAACAAAAAGAAATATAATTGGAAAAGCTAATTAATGTAAAGCTCTTAAATCCGGAACATACACAAACTCCCCTTTCTTCGTAATTACAGTTCTCCTTCGACAGGCTCAGGACGAGTAACGTTATTCACAATGCGGAGCACCTGAAAAAAGCCAGATAAAACTGGCTTTTTGGTTGGACCTAATGTGGACGTTAGAACTCTTTAGTGATTAAATTAAATTGTATGTTACCTAAAAGAATAAAAAATATTGAAGATCTCGGATATGACGAATTTTTCGATTCCAACCGTAGAAAACTAGGATTTGATAAATTCTCAATTGCACGCGTAACGTCTGAGCATAGAGGAGCCTACACCGTGATAAATACAAACGGTGAGTTTCTGGCTAAAATTACTGGCAAGCAAATGATCAAGGCCTCTTCGAGAGAAGACTATCCCGCCGTAGGTGATTGGGTAGTAGTCACTGAGCTAGAAGCTGGCCAAGCCGTCATCCACGCAACTCTACCACGCAAGACGATTATTAAAAGAAGGTCTGGCGACAAAAATAGGAGTGGCGAGAAAACGGAAACACAAATTATCGCCACCAACATCGACGTCGCGCTGGTTACTGAATCATTGGGTAGAGATTTTAATCTCAACCGTTTCGAGAGGTATCTAACTCTTGCGACAGACGGAGGCGTCAAGCCAGCTATTATATTGAATAAGATAGACCTGGCTTCGAGTGAAGAGTTGAAATCAAAATTTATTGAAATAGGAAGTAGATTTCCTGGAATTGATGTCATACCAACAAGCACAGTCAGTGGCGATGGGTTGAGTAAACTGAGGGCCTATTTATCACCCGGTAAAACCTATTGCTTTCTAGGATCGTCGGGAATTGGCAAATCCTCTCTTATAAACAAACTTCTGGGTGAGAGCATGATAAGGACTAACGATATAAGCTCCTATTCGGGTCGCGGGAAACATACCACAACTGGACGAGAAATGTATTTCTTGGCTAATGGTGGCATCGTTATCGATAATCCGGGGATGCGTGAAGTTGGGATGACGGATTCGACCGAAGGTCTCAGTGACTTATTTGATAATATAGAAACTCTCAGCCGCATGTGTAAATTTGTTGATTGCAAACACATACAAGAGCCCGGCTGTCGTGTCATTGAGTCGCTAAAGTCTGGCAATCTAAACAGAGACAGGTATGCTAATTATATTAGGCTAAGGAAAGAGGTTGAATTTATGGAAATGAGTGGGCTTGAAAAAAGAGGTAAAGAGCGTCAATTCGGAAAGTTTATCCAAAATGCAAAGAAAGAATTAAACAGGCAAGGCCATAAGGACTACTAATTACACTTCGATATTTTATACATACCCATATTTCACCAAATCTTTCTGGATAATCCCCCAATCCAGCGTTACGAATGCGTCCTGCAGTCGGAGCTAACAGCGCTGTCATACAAACGCCACATAAAACTGGCTTTTTGGTTAGACCCAATGTGGACGTCAGAACTATTTTCTGGTTAAATTTAGGATATGCATAATAAGTATAGTGTTGTTGTGGAATTTACGGCAGACAGTAAAGTGATTCCGAAAGATTTACTCCTACTTGCCGATCCTTCGCAAGACTCCATTCAGTCTTATATCGATAAGGCTAATTTTTATATTGCAAAATCTGAAGATAAAATTATTGGCATTGTAGTATATATAGTTAACAGCTCGGAGGTAGAGATTGTTAATATAGCCGTATACCCCGAGTATCAGACTATGGGTGTGGGTAAGAAATTAATAGATAGCGTCATCGACCATACAAAGAAAAATGATTTAAAATTCCTCGAAGTTAAAACCGGTAATTCAAGTATCGGGCAGATAGCATTTTATCAAAAAGCTGGCTTTAGAATAACTGGGGTAGAACGCGATTACTTCCTCAAAAATTATATTGACCCAATTTACGAGAATGGCATACGTTGTTTGGATCGAATAGTATTTACTATGGAGTTGCAAAGCTAACAGGTTCTGACATTAGTGCGTCAGGTGAGCTAACAGTGCTGTTATAACAATAGGCCACATGCCAACATTTGACTCGGTTTTTTGGATTGATATAATTTATTCATGGCTAAGATTAAGAAAGACAAAATTACTCTAGACAGACTGGCAAATATGGTCGCGGGCGGGTTCGAAAATACCTCTACGAAGCAGGATATTTCTGGTGTTAATACAAAAATATCTAACCTAGAAAAAAAAGTTGATAAGATAGATTACAGAGTCGACGAAGTATATGATATTCTAAAACGGTTTGAGGAGAACGATATCCTCAATCTCCAAAAACGCGTTCAAATTCTCGAAAAAGCAGTAAGGTCTTTGGCTAGCCAATCACAAAAATAGCAAAATAATCTTTCATTAAAAGTCAGATAAAACTGGTTTTTTGGTTAGACCTAGTGTAGACGTTAGGACTGGTTTGACATAAACATCAAATTTTCTATACTTAAAATATGAAAAAGAATATTACGATTGATACTCTAGCCAGGATGACTCAGGAACAATTCTCTAAAATTGATGAGCGCTTTGATAGTGTCGACTCAACCTTAACCGAACTTAAAGAGGGTCAGCGAAAACTCGAGGCTGGGCAACAACGCATTATTGAGGTTCTTCTTGAGATCCCCTCGAAAAAAGCTATAGAACGTCTGGAAAGTAAAGTGCAAACATATGACGTTCGCCTTACCTCTGTAGAGAAAAGGGTCAATAGTAAATAAGAGCCCACCGTCTAAATAACTAAACATTGACAAATAACCATGAGAGTGGTATTTTAGGTTAGGTTCTTTTTAAGGAGACTTTCCATGAACTGGTTCAGACCAAGGAATAATCAGGAAATTACGACAAAGCCAGTACGCGTGCCTGACCGCACGACGCTCGAGGAAGCGGCGTTCGATTTCCCACCTGATATTCCAAGAGTCGGCCAACTGATAAGGGCCGCATTCTTTGGGAACGAAAGAGGAGATATCACCACACTAGAAACAACGGTGATTAACCGCGAAAGCAACACGTCGTCGGTTACTATCAATGTTCTTAGTCTAGTAAACGGAAATCGAATTGGAGAGCAAATGTTCATGCGTTTTACATGGGATCGCAGCTGTAAACAATGGTTTTACTATGATAAATACTATGGGAAATATAGACTAGCGTTTATCCAACTGCTCTAATGTATTCGCTCGTATTGAGCTCGCTGACCGAGAACGGTCCTTTCTTAATCCAAACAGGTTCTGACTTCGTTCACCCAGCGGAACAACGATAAAACACTATGTAAAACGTGGTGTTTTTATTTTACCCCAGTGTGGACTGGCGAACCTAAATGTGGTAATTGTAAAACAAGTCTAGTGCCTTGAGGAGTTGATTGTGACATACGCCGAGAAAGAATTGCTGCCGTTAGGATTTAGAAAAGTAGAAGAGACGGAGAATAAAGTTATTCTTTTTCTTGGTCATTTAAAACTTCAGTTTGATTGTGTTTGTTCGGCCTACCCAAACATTAAAGCATTGGGTTGCCCCCTCCATCATTCTGGCCCTGGTTCATCTTGGCCAGTTGATGGAGCAAAAAAAGTAGTAACGCTAAGTTAGCAAGCAGAAACACAATCTCGCAAGTCTCATGGGTGTGGATTTTGTGGAGCGAAATTTTCAACTGTAAATGACCTTTATGTTCACTAGCAAAAAGCACACAACCCAGACTGGATCATGTTCTCAGAGTTTGGACCGAAGTAGCCGACTAACGTCAGCTTTTTTAATCCAAACAGGTTCTGGCATCAATGCGTCAGCGGAGCCAAGATTGACACAATACCACTTAAGTGGTATTGTGTTTTTATAGTTCTAAAAAGACAAGAAAGGGACATCTATGACACGAGAAGAAAAGGTCGCAAAGTTGCTTTGGAATAGTGGGGGTAATGGTTTCGGAATTTGTAGTTTTGCAAATTCAATGCTTTGGGCAATGGATCATCCTGGTCCTGACAAACCTGACTTCCCTTCAATCGTTGCAGTCGGTGGTTCGCCAGAGGACTATACCGATGAAGAGATTGATAAACTTTTTGCCTTTTCTGAATTTGCCACTGCACGTTACGACAAGATTTTCGGTATTCGTGGTATTTATTTTACCTAATTTTAGATTCCCGCCCTCTTGGACGAGGCTCGCCAAAGGCAGCTAACACCTGCCTGCACCTGCCTGCTGGCAGGCAGGTCTCGGGTAAAACGAAGCCAAACTTGATAAAACACCACTTAGGTGGTATTTTGTGCTTACTCGTTCCTCGACAAAAAATAAGGAGACTGCGATGGCAAAGTATCTCGTCATAATTAAAGCGATTGTAAGAAATGATGACGACGACAGGATAATACAAGAGATGACACGTGAAAAGACGCTGGACTGTGATCCTAGTGAACTGAAGGTAGAGATAACGAAGAAAAAAGATTTTCTGAAGAAGGAGCTCATGGAAATCTGGAAGGATTTCGACGCAAGTATTGACGTTGTGGTTACACAGGTCCTTTCGCTTTAGTATATGTCGAACAACATCACTACTCAATGAGGGCCATTATTCGCTTGGGTAGTTTTTATTTTTATATTACAAATAGATTCTGACATTAATGCGTAAGGGAAGCCTGTATTTGACAAAACACGATCTCAGTGGTATCATCAGTACATTCTACGACCAGGAGGTTGCCCGTGGCAAAGAAGACAGAGAGTAGAGATGCGCTGTTGGCCTTGGCCAACGCGAAATGCACCGCGTTGATGAACGCTCTCCACCTAATCGTGGATAGACATTCCAAAGGAGAGACCCATCTCGACGAAGAGACATTTCGCATCTGGAACGATGCAAAAGCTATTACCTGGGCCACAACCGACGAAGAGCTCCTGCGAGCCGTTAAGGCTGTGCACAGGAAACGATCCTCATAAGTCCACGAAAAAGCTCACGTTTATACGTCAGCCCCTCGTGGGCTTTTTCTTTTATGTTCGTATAAGAGGCCATTTCTTGGTAAAATAAAAATATGGACGAGACGGTTCCTAAAATTACAGAAACTAAGATTGAAGATTTGGGCTATGATGATTTTTTTGAGTCTAATCGGAAAAAATTAGGATTGGACGGATTTTCAGTTGCGCGAGTGACAGTTGAATACAGGGGGGCCTATAAAGTTAAAAATATTAATGGTGAATTTATGGCGAAGATAACGGGAAGACAGATGTTCAATGCCCTATCGAGAAAAGACTATCCTGCTGTGGGTGATTGGGTGGCAATTACCGAGCTTGAAGCCGGACAGGCCGTAATCAATGAGGTATTACCGCGAAGAACAATTATAAGAAGGAGGTCGGGCGATAAAAATAAGACGGGCGAGAAGACAGAGACGCAAATTATCGGAACCAATATCGATATCGCCTTTGTTGTTGAATCAATTGGTAGGGATTATAATCTGAATCGTTTTGAAAGATATTTTGCCATAGCAGAAGAAGGAGGCGTAAAGCCGGCCATCATACTAAATAAGATAGACTTGATTTCCAAAGAAGAACTGGATTCAAGGTTAATTCAAATAAAAAATAGATTCGACACTATTGATGTTATTCTAACCAGCACTGTAACTGTCGAAGGATTGAATGAACTTAAGGCACATATATCAAGAGGTAAGACTTATTGCTTCCTGGGTTCATCCGGCGTCGGTAAGTCATCTCTGATAAATAAACTTCTCGGCGAGGATATAATAAAGACCGAAGATATCGGCACACGCTCAGCCAAAGGAAAACATGTCACCACGAAGAGAGAGATGTATTTCTTGAAAAGCGGAGGTATTGTCATTGATAATCCGGGAATGCGGGAAATTGGGATGGTGGATACGGGCGGGATAGACAATTTCTTCGACGATATATTAGTTTTGGCAAAAAAATGTAAATATGCCGATTGTAGCCATACCCAGGAGCCGGGATGCGAGGTGCTGATAGCTTTAAAATCAGAAGAATTAGATAAAGAGAAATATTCAAATTATATTAATTTAAGGAAAGAGGCTGAATACTATGAGCTGACCGAGCTTGAAAAAAGAGAAAAGAATCGTCAATTTGGAAAGTTTCTCCAAAAAACAAAAAAGGAATTAAGCAGGCAAGGCCACAAAGACTTTTGATCACTCAATTCAAGACCGGCCTGTGGAGCAGAAAGCGTTATTTGCGGATAGTGTTTTAACTGGTATACTATAACTATGCAAAAAATAGCTACAAAAGTATTTATATGGGCATCCATCGCTTTTGCCATCGTTGGGATGTTAATGGTCGTAACGACTTCTGCCACGAGTAATGGTCCGAATGTTATTTTGCTAAAACTTCTATTTACGTCTGTTATTGTTATTTTGACCTCGTTCGCTTTGAGTATTGCCAGTAAGTATCTAAACGACAGAACCTAATCGTCTTTAATTAAGTTCCAACATTAATGCGTCGGCGTAGTAACTCTCAAAAAACCAGATAAAACTGGTTTTTTGGTTTGACCTAATATGGATATTGAGATTGATACATATAAAATATTGACAAATACCACGAGAGTGGTATTTTAGGTGAGGTTCATTCGGGAGGACAAATCATGTGCACTTGTAAAACACTGCTTAAAGAATTGGCAACAATCATTGCTAAAAAAGATCCTGAGATTGATCGTATTTACGACCTAGATGGTCCTTACTGGGCCCGAGGCCTCAAGAAGCATGTGATCGTGTCATTATTGGCACCAAAGATTTCTTCAAAAAATACCGGCTGTAATTGTCCAATAGCGAAGAGGTTGAAGAAAATCTCTGAATTAGCTGAGCAGGTAAAAAGTCTTAACCCCGAAGGTGACATGCTCGAAAGAGCTGGGGTCGATAATGCCTACGCGGTAGTGATTGCACTAATCGGCGATTCAACCAGCGACAAACAACTTGTCGCGTTCATGGATGCAGCGACTCAAATGACTGCGGACAAAAAAGGTAATGGTGCAACTGGTCTAAAAGCTACAAGGTAATCTACGGTAATCCTGCCGACTAATGTCGGCTTTTTTAATCCAAACAGATTTTTACATCATCAATTCAGAGTAACTTCTCTCTTTTTTGGTCAACTCCGTATAATTGTGATACAATTTTTATATGAATAAAAAAAGAATGGCATACTCTATTCTCGGAATATTATTCGGGGTATTTATATTTGTATATGGTGGATATGATGATAGTCCCGGAGCACAATTGTTAGGATTTTTAGTAGTTATTATTGGTATTGTAGGCGTTATAAAGAGCAAAAAGAAAAATATGCTATAGTTTGTGGCATATGAATATTTTTTATCAATTATGTACGGCAAGACCAGGATCCGTTACCTCCATTTGTTGCCGCCGTATTTGCTCTCTACTGGCCTATCATTGCCTTAATTATTTATTCTTTAGTCTGGAATATACATGGTCTGCGTATCTTTTAAGCAACAGCCCGAGATTAATGCTTCTACTTAATACAACATAAAACCCGCACGAATGTCGTGCGGGTTTTAGTATTTAGTGGACATATTTATTCTTGCTTCTTGCCTTCCTCACATCCACATGTGCAGGTACCGTCTTCTTTTGTGTGAGCATGCTCACATTTTGGACACTTTGTTTCGTCTGTCATGGTTATATTTACTTATATTAGGGGTTAATATTCGACCCTTCTCATTATATCTATTTTGAGAGTGTTGTGCAACTAATTTATACGACAAGATTATCTTTGATTTTAGGCTGTCTTATGGCATTCATAAAGTGATATTTTAAATCTTTTTGTTATAATAAATTCAATGATTGATCATTATGGAGATAGCGAAGAAAGGGAGTTACCCAATCCACCTCATTGGACTAAGGTTCTGGGTGTCGGCATTGTTGTGTCTGCCTTAGCCGTGGGAACGGGAGAATTAATAATGTGGCCCCATCTAGTCACCAAATATGGCCTAGGTCTTATTTGGTTCGCAATACTTGGTATCACGATTCAATATTTTATCAATCAGGAAGTTGCCAGGCATGCCCTAGCAACCGGAGAGAGTTTTTTTACTTCATCCTCCAGGCTTTTTAAATGGCTCGCTCCTTTTTGGATTTTATCATCGGTGCTTCTTTACGTTTGGCCAGGATGGGCTACTGCTATTGGTACAACGCTTAAAGAATTAATAGGGTTTGGTAGTTATATTCAATGGGCCTTCGCAAGCTTAATTCTAGTTTTAGTCCTTACTTTTATCGGAAAGATAGCTTATCGCCTCCTAGAAAGAACTTTAAAAATTATCATACCAATCTTTTTTATCTTATTAGTTATATCGACGACTCTCGTTATCAAGACCAAGGGCATTAATGAATTATGGGAGGCGCTTGGAAGTTTAAAGAATATTCCCAAAGAAGTAGATATAAATGTTTTACTGGGGGCAGTTGTATTTGCTGGAGCTGGAGGACTTTTGAATCTATGCGTCTCACTTTGGTACAGAGACAAACAAATTGGCATGGGTAAATACGTTGGAAGAATTATCAATCCGATCACCGGTAAGATTGAGGCAGTTTCATATAAAGGGTACCGTTTTTCAGACAACGAACAGAATAATAAAAAATGGGCAAAGTGGATGCGATTTGTGAGAATTGATCAGGGCTTAATTTTTTGGTTTATTAGCGTGGTAACTATTTTATTACTCAGTCTAAATGCCTATTTAATACTTACCCCGATGGGTCTTGTGCCAGAGGGCCTAGACGTTGCCGTTGTGCAGGCTCATATTTTTGGAGAAGTTTGGGGCAAATTCGGATTCAACCTCTTCTTGGTAATGGCTTTTTTGATGCTTTTCTCCGTCATGTGGACGATCATAGACGCATTTACCAGAATTGTGGCCGATGTCGTTTATGTAAATTCACAAATCGGACCGTTTACTAAATATCTTACGAGAATCAGAGGCATATCCTTAAGTCATTTATATTATGGCTTGATTATTATAATAATCGTAATCAATATGTTACTTCTTTCTTTCAGGCAACCACTCGTGTTACTTACTATCAGTGCTGTTATGGGTGGTTTTGTTATGGTTATCTATATCCCTATATTGATTTACCTTAATAACTTCAAGCTTCCTAGACAATTGAGGCCAAGTATACTGACTAATCTGGCCTTATTCTGCGGATTACTATTCTATGGATCTTTTTGTTTCTTGGTACTAAAACAGTTTGTATAAATTATGAGAACCAAAGATGGCAGATTAATCAAAGACTTACTTTTCGTGGTAGCCAGTATCGTGATTGCCCTAATATTGGTAAGGACGGGCATATTAAGAGTGGCACTTGATTCAACCCGAGGCCTAGAATTCGTAGAAAGTTTTGTGGCGGGGATGTTTTTTACATCTGTTTTTACTACTGCACTTGCTACCGTCGTATTAGGGGAAATTGCCCAATCTGGATCAATATTTTGGGTTGCATTGTTGGGTGGACTAGGAGCTCTAATGGGTGATTTGATTATTTTTCTTTTCATAAGAAACAGGCTCGCTGAAGATTTTGGGTATCTTATTCAGAAAACGAGCTCGGGTCGCTTAATAGCTATCTTTAAGCTAAGAATCTTCAGATGGCTGGTTCCCCTTCTGGGAGCGTTGGTCGTGGCGTCACCACTTCCCGACGAGCTGGGACTTGCTATGATGGGTCTTTCAAAAATGAAAACCTCTTTATTTATACCCGTATCATTTGTCCTGAATGCTACAGGTATTTTAATTATAGGTCTTATTGCAAAAACACTTTTTTAAGAAAACGGGGCCTTTTCTTTTTTTATATATATCTAGCAATGCCCCTAAATCAAAACTGGCCTCAAGGCCAGTTTTGATTTAAGATCTTATATTTTATCCCCTATCTCCATTCTTTAATCATCTGCAGTTTCAAGCCCACGATCGCTCCAATAGCAGCCAGGTAGAACAACAAGACAATAACATATCCCACGAATGGGATCAGCCCAAGAACAAAATATACCACCACACCAAGCAATATCGTTTTCCAATTTATACTAAATTCTTCTTTTTTATTTATCCATTTATATAGAAGTGTGCCCATGAAAATCGGAGCCAAAGCACAACTGAAGATACTTAGGGCAAAAATACTTACAAAGCCCAATATTCCAAGTGGAATCCCGACAACTGTAATTAGAAGTAGGATGGATACTATAGGCAGAACGATTACGGTAAGGAGTCCTTTTCCTAGCACGTGCCAGGGAGACTTGAAAGCACTTTCAACCGCCTTAACACTGAAACGTTTAAACACAAGACCTAACAGAAACGCC
>Ga0209212_1002590_pt1 | contig 25342 bp, 22 predicted proteins | sample RifGroC2_FD_183996 | JGI IMG/M metagenome (GOLD analysis project Ga0209212, IMG submission 183996) | Groundwater microbial communities from Rifle, Colorado, USA - Groundwater C2 (SPAdes) (version 2) | ecosystem: Environmental > Aquatic > Deep subsurface > Groundwater | place: Rifle, Colorado... | reverse complement strand
TTGCAGAAGCTGATGGTGGAGCAAGATTCTTAGCGATTCGTGAGATTAACAGACGTCAATTGAGTGAATATATGTTATCCGCTGAAGGTGTTTATGATCAGAATTATGCGAATTTGTATGGTACATGGTTTGATGTTTTGGAAAGTGGGATTTAGTAGTTAAGTAGATAGATATTGAATAAATGAATGAGGCTGCTCGCGAGAGCAACCTCTTTTTTGTGGATATGAGTAGTTAACTATTAACTGCATTATGTCGTAATACCGTTTGTGTCATATGTTTGAGAAGAAAAGAAAAGCACTGTTGCAAATGATCAATTCCCAAACTTGATGCATAACTATAAATATGAGACTATTAATTCTAGGGTTCCTTCAAGATTGATGTGTGAAACATTTGATAATATAATGAAATTGCATCCTTTTTCTATATGAATTCCATTGATGATTCCTTTTCCGGAAATAACGCTCATCAGCCTGAACTTATTATTTTCAATCTCATATTTTTGATTGATATCCCATTTTTCTAATGTGAAAAATTGATTGGATACATATTGAGTGATTACATTCAAACCGAATTTCATTTCTTTTATGTCTAAATTTAAATCCTGATGTGGAATCATTGTAACTTCAATGGATTCTTTAAGGTGAAGTTCTCTTGAATTGCCTTGTGCATCTAATCTGTCGTAATCATAAACACGATATGTTGTATCGGATGATTGTTGTGTTTCAAGAATAAGGATACCTTTACCTATTGTATGTAAAGTGCCAGATGGCACATATATAAAATCACCTTTCTTGACATACCTTTTTATTAAAAGCTCATCCCATCGATTCTCCTCTATCATTTGGATAAATTCTTGTTTCGATTTTGCATGATGACCTAAAACAATAAAAGCGTCTGGTTTTGCATCTAAAATATACCAGCATTCCGTCTTGCCTAAATCATTCGCATATTTTTTGGCATATAAATCATCTGGATGTACCTGAACAGATAAATCATCATTTGCATCCAAAATTTTTGTTAGTAAAGGGAAAGTATCATTTTGAATATCATTGAATAAATGTCTGTTTTGAACAAACACTGAATCCAATGTCAATCCCTCGAATCTTCCATTCAGTATTTTTGTACTTCCATGGTGATGACCTGATATAACCCAAGCCTCTCCAGTTTGTTTCGATGGGATATCATATCCATATTTGGTTCTTAATAGATTGCCTCCCCAAATACGTTCTTTAAATATTGGCTCTAAAAGTAAAATATCGCTCATATGTTATCCTTTTTATTTTATTATATCATTTTTGATCATTTGGTGAGAGACTAAAAACATTGACTAATCATGAGTATTGGGTTATTGTTAGAGTAGACACATAGTTGAAAGGGCAAACGTAAAATGAATAAATATTATTTAGGCATAGATGGTGGAGGAACCAAGACAAAAGTTATCGTTATTGATGATCATGAACGTATCATCTATGAAGCAGTTGGCGGGCCCTCTTCAATTGATACAGTAGATGGTGAAAAAACATTCTTGAGTATTGAAAAAGCATTGGATGAATTTTTTAAAGTCAATCAAGGTGTGTTCTTTTCCGCTATTTTTGCTGGTATTGGCGGTATCGTTTTTGAAGCTGATTATAAATACGTTGTAAATTTACTTTCAGGGTTGAAGGGTGTTAACAATGATACGCTGATCAAAGCAAGAAATGACATGGAAAATGCCTTATATAGTGGATTATGTTTTCATGAGGGCATTGTACTTATCGTTGGTACAGGCATGGTTGTTTATGGAAGAGATACTTATGGCAATACCCATAAATGTGGTGGTTGGGGCTACAAGGTTGGTGATGAAGGATCTGGTTATGATTTAGGCTTAAAAGCAATCAAACATGTCATTAGAGTTCTGGATCACCGATTAACACTAACTGACTTTGCAGCGGAAATCGCAACCCATATTGGAATCACTCAAGCAACTGACATTGTACCTTGGATGAACTTAAATTACACAAATCGGACAGTCATCGCAGATTTAGCTCCAATTGTTACAAAGCACGCCAATCTTGGTAATGCATTTGCAAAAGAAATCGTAGATGAAGCAACATCTGAACTGGCATTGGCGGTTCAAGGTGTTTACCATAAACTCAAATTGAAGAATGAAAAACTCGTAATTGTAGGTTCTTTAGGGAATGCAAGCGGTTATTTTAAAAACCAACTGCACCAAAAAATACATGGGATTAGTCGATTCATAGAAATAACAGGTCCGCAAATCGATCCAGCACTTGCAGCAGCCATGATGGCATTAAAAAATACGAAATCTTGATTATAATCAACTTGAAACGATGATTCACTAAAAAAGCATATAAGCACATAAAACAATAGACAGAGATTTCTGCCTATTTTGTTTGTTTAGGTATTTAAATAATCATCTGATTTTGATTCTAGTATATCCAACATTCTTCTTTTCCATTTAAGTTGTCATTTATAGTTGCATATGCATCATCAGAATGTACTTGTATATTTAAATCAGTCTTCGCATCAATATATTTGATTGAAATAGGAAATTCGTTATTTTCGTAACCTCCAAATAAAATTGTCTGTTCGAGTTATACAATTCTCTAAGAATAATCCCTTTAAATTGACCACCTTCAATAATATTTTAATTGGATTTATGTGCACTAATTCCCCAGCATTCACAAATTTTATTGTTTTTGCTGTTGTACATGAGTCCGAGTTTTGATCCTCCCCATAATTTTTCTATAAGTTTCGGTTTCAATTTTAAAATCATTTAGACATAGTGTATATGTTACTACAAGATTTTATAAAAGCTTCAACAATTCTTTAATTCGTTGTGCATTATCTCTATTGCAAACAAGTAACCCATTTTTAGAATCTACAATTATCATATTCTCAACACCTATAGTAGTAATCAACCTATTATTACTTTCACTTATTATAATGTTGTTATTTGAGTCAACAAACACATACCGAGCATTTTTAACTATATTATTTGATTGATCTTTTTCAAAAAAATCAGCTAATGAGTTATAACCACCTACATCATTCCAACCAATATCAACAGGCAGACATTTAATCAAATCCGATTTTTCCATGACAGCATAATCTATTGAAATTCGTTCAAAATTATCGAAATAGGGCTTTGTTTTTTCAGACAAAACTAATCCATTGAATTCCATAATATCATCCTTCATTTGTTTGATAACTTCAATATGGTTTGGAACATATTTCTTCAACTCACCCATAATTGTATTATATGTGAATATAAACATTCCACTGTTCCACATATAATGCCCATCATCTAAATAATCTAACGCTGTTTCATAGTTGGGTTTCTCTAAAAATCTCATTGCCTTAGTTGCTACGTTTTCTAAGTTAGATTCAATTTTAATATATCCATATCCAGTCTCTGGTCGTGTCGGTTTTATACCTAACGTTACGATATTTCCTTTAGAAGCCTCAGCAGAAGCAATTTTTATAGCAACTAAAAATTTATCAACATATTCGATCAAGTGATCAGCAGCTAATACAACAATAATAGGATTATCTTCATATTTAGAGACATATGTACTGCCGTAAGCAATTGCTGCAGCAGTATCCCGAAACGAAGGCTCAATGATTATGTTTTCATCCCGTAATTCAGGTATATGTTTCTTCATTCCTTCTGCTTGAATTGAGTTTGTTGCAATAAATATATCATCAAAATTGACCAAATCAAGAACTCTTTCAACAGTTTCTCTAATCATTGATTTTTCACTTATTAAACTAAGCAGTTGCTTCGGATTCTCTTTTGTTGATAGTGGCCAAAAACGTTCTCCACTACCTCCTGCCATTATTAATACCTTCATATAGATTCCTACTTCCTAATATTATCAGCTGATAAATACCAATCGTATACTATTTTTATGCCATCTATTAATGAAGTTTTGTGCTTCCAACCAGTAGTATGAAGTTTAGTGACATCTAGTAATTTTCTAGGAGTTCCATCTGGTTTTGATAAATCATTGACAATATTGCCTTTGTATACAACAACTTCCTTAACAATCTCGGCTAATTCTCTAATTTTCACATCTTCGCCTGTACCAATATTTAAGTGTGATTCTTCTGAATAATTATTCATTAGATATACACATGCATCAGCAAGGTCATCCACAAACAAGAATTCTCTCATTGGCTCTCCAGTTCCCCACATGACAACTTCTTTTTCATTATTTAGTTTTGCTTCATGGAATTTACGGATTAGTGCAGGTAAGACATGAGAATTTTTTAAATCGAAATTATCGTTTATACCATATAAATTCGTCGGCATTACAGATATAAAATCCATACCGTATTGTCTTCTATAGAATTTGCAGAGTTCAACACCAGTAATTTTAGCAATTGCGTATGCTTCATTGGTGGGCTCAAGCGAATCTGTTAACAAAAATTCTTCTTTAATTGGTTGCGGTGCTAATTTTGGATATATACACGAACTTCCTAAAAATAGAAGTTTTTTGACATTATTTTTATATGCTGCATGTATAATATTCGCTTCAATCATTAAGTTTTCATAAATAAACTGTGCAGGGTATGTACTATTAGCATAAATACCTCCTACTTTGGCAGCAGCTAAAAAAACGTAGTCAGGATTTTCCTGTCTGAAAAATTCTTCAACATCTAGTTGTCTAGTCAAATCAAGTGCTAACAACTCTCGAGTTACAATATTATGATACCCGTTAGTATGTAAATTTCTAATGATTGCTGAACCAACCATTCCATTATGACCAGCAATATAAATTTTCCCATTTTTTTCCATGGCATTTCTCCTTAATCAAATTCTTTACGAATTCTAGTTTCTCTTTCAACCAGTTTCATATCACTATGAATCATGATTTTGACTAATTCTTCAAAACTTGTCTGTGTGGGATTCCAACCAAGAACAGTTCTAGCTTTTGTAGGATCACCTAATAATAATTCTACTTCTGAAGGTCTAAAGTATTTTGGATCTACTTCAACCAGAACTCTGTTAGTTTCTTTATCAATACCTTTCTCGTCAACCCCTTCACCGCGCCATTCTAATTCAATTCCTGCTTCCTTAAAAGCAAGAGTAGTAAATTCACGAACAGAGTGCATTTCTCCAGTTGCAATAACAAAGTCTTCAGGTTTATCATGCTGTAGCATTAGCCACATACATTCAACATAATCTTTCGCATAACCCCAGTCTCGTTTTGCATTCATATTGCCAAGGTATAATTTATCTTGCGTACCTTTTCTAATTCGTGCTACAGCTAATGTGATTTTTCGTGTGACAAATGTTTCCCCACGTCTCTCGGATTCGTGATTAAATAGTATTCCATTTACAGCAAACATATTGTATGCTTCTCTATAGTTTTTAGTAATCCAAAAGCCATATAATTTAGCTACGCCATATGGACTTCTTGGATAAAATGGTGTAGTCTCTGTCTGTGGTATCTCTTGTACTTTACCATATAGTTCAGAGGTAGATGCTTGGTAAATTCTAGTTTTCTTTTCATAACCTAAAAATCTTACAGCTTCAAGTAAACGCAAAGTCCCAACTCCATCAGTATCAGCAGTATACTCAGGAACTTCGAATGAAACCTTAACATGTGACATTGCTGCGAGATTGTAAATCTCATCGGGTTCAATTTCACGAATTAATCGTATTAGATTTGTTGAATCAGTCATGTCACCATAGTGCAAATGAATTTTCCTTTGGGTATGTATATCCTTTATTAGTTCATTCATATATAAATGTTCGATTCTTCCTGTATTAAACGAAGAACTTCTTCTAATAATCCCATGTACCTCATATTCTTTTGCTAATAAGAATTCTGCTAAAAAAGACCCATCTTGTCCAGTAATTCCTGTTATCAAAGCTTTTTTCATGATTATAATTTCTCCTTATAAACAAATTTAATTGAGTTAGATTTATATTATTAACGATAATTTTTTTATTGATTCTAAATAATAAAAATTTGATTAATTTAGATGTATCTATTTCTTTCCATAAAAGTCCACATACCAATCTGTGAACTTCTGAAGCCCAAGTTGAATCGATGTTTTAGGTTTAAATCCTGTTAGACTCTCCAAAGCTAAAGTCGAAGCATAAGTTGACATTACATCTCCAGGTTTCATCTCTTCAAAAACTTTTTTAAAAACAATATTTCTACCAAGTGAATTGGAAAGGCATTTTTCTAAAGTGCTTACAAAAAACATCAGTTTCTCTGGCTTTCCATTACCAATATTTAATATTCTGTAATGAGGCACAATCTCGTTTGGTGGTTTGTTTATTATTAACAAAATACCATCGACAATGTCATCAATGTATGTGAAATCTCTGTGCATATCATTACTCATATTACCGCCATTATAGATTTTTATTGAATTTCCTGCAAAAAAACTATCAATAAAACTAAAATATGCCATATCCGGTCGTCCATAAGGTCCATACACTGTGAAAAACCTTAAACCGCTCGTTGGAATATCATAAAGTTTACTGTATGCGTAAGCCATTAACTCATTGCTCTTTTTTGATGCTGCATATAACGACACTGGATGATCTACTGTATCGGATTCTTCAAATGGTATTTTTGTATTTGAACCATAAACAGAGCTGCTCGAAGCAAATAATAAGTGGTCAACAGGGTACTTTCTACACATCTCCAATATGTTAAAAAATCCGATTATATTGCTCTCTATATAAACATCTGGATTCTCGATTGAATATCTAACTCCAGCTTGTGCTGCCAAGTTAATAACATAGTTTGGATTATGAACTTTAAAAATATCATCTAATTGTTTTTTTTCAGAAATATCTACTTTTTCAAAAATGAAATTTACATTATCAAGTAATTTTTCTAGTCTACTTAATTTTAAATTTTTGTCGTAATAACTATTCAAATTATCAATCCCAATAACTTTAAATCCTTTTTCAAGTAGTTTTTTCGCTAAAAATGAACCAATAAAACCAGCTGTTCCGGTAACAAGATATTTTTTTTCTTCCATAATTGGTGCTCCTAATCCCTAGAAAACAAATCCCTAGTGTACACTTTATGCTTAACATCATTTATACTATCATCAAGCCTGTTAGCAACAATAATATCGCTTATTTTCTTAAACTCTTCTATGTCTTTAATTATTTTAGACTTGAAGAATTCTTGTTCGCTTATTGTAGGTTCATATACAACAACTTCGATACCCTTAGATTTTATCCGTTTCATCACACCTTGAATTGCAGAGTTTCTATAATTATCAGAATCTTTCTTCATAGTTAACCGATATATACCAACTATGTTGGGGTTTTTTAACAGAATCATGTCCGCTATATGATCTTTTCTTGTTCTATTTGCGTCAACTATGGCAGTCATTATATTTTGGGGAATATTTGAATAGTTAGCTAGAAGTTGTTTGGTATCTTTTGGTAGACAATACCCACCATAACCAAAAGAAGGATTATTGTAATGACTACCTATTCTATCATCTAAGCAAACACCAGTTATTATTTCATGAGATGATAATCCTCTAATCTCTGAATAGGTATCTAACTCATTGAAAAAAGCTATTCGCATTGCAAGATATGTATTTGAAAATAATTTTATAGCTTCTGCTTCAGTAGACATTGTGTACAATATATGTGTATCTTTTTTCAATGAAGAATTTTTTAACATTTCTGCATATATGTGCGCTTCATTTGTCTTATCCCCTACAACTATTCTGGAAGGATACAAATTATCATAAAGTGCTCTACCTTCTCTTAGAAATTCAGGGTTAAAGAAAACTTTAATACCAGGGTACAGTAACTTCACTTTCTCAGTAAACCCTACGGGTACAGTGGATTTGATTACAATAACAGCATTTTTGTTAAAATTATACGAATTTTTTATAGAACTTTCAACAGAAGATGTATCAAAAAAATTTTTCTGTGGATCGTAATTTGTAGGAGTAGCTATTATTATATAATCAGCTTCTTCACATGCGTGAGAAAAAATGGTAGTTGCATGTAAATCCAATTTTTTATTTAACATAAAGTAGATAATTTCTTCATCATGAATAGGACTTATTTTAGAATTTATTTTTTCAACCTTTGACTCATCTATATCAAAAGCACGGACTCTATTATGTTGTGCTAATAATATGGCATTTGATAATCCAACATATCCACAACCTATAACGCAAATATTCATATTTAGGACTCCTTTTTTATGATAGTTTTCTATTAACGATAATCTTTTAAATCTTAAAATTAAATCAATAAAGCATCATAGTGCATAATTTTTTGTGAAAAACGAAAGCAAATTCCATTTTCAAGATATTAGATAGATTAAGTATAACCATCATTATGAAAAATAATTACAATCAATTATCAATGATTAAAGTTGGTATCTATTTTTCAAAAACTCTTTTTTCTGTTTGTTGCTAAGATTTTTTGTGTTAACAAAATTCTTAAGATTCTTGGTGAGATATTCGTCATATGTACTTAAAACTCTCGCTGGAACTCCAGCAGCAATAGAATTATCTGGAATACTACGGGTTACAATGCTACCCGCTCCAATAACACAATTATTACCTATTGTAACATTAGGCAATATTGTAACATCGTTACCAATAAAAACGTTTGAACCAACTGATATCCTTCCAAATAAATCAATGTTTCGATACTGGTCAAGTCGCCTAAAAATATATACACCTCCATCGTGAGTTATAAATTTTACACCCGTGGTAATCTTGACATTTGAACCGATTGTAATTAAATATGGTTCAGATCCAAATTGAACTTTACGATCGAGTAGTTCACAATTGGTGCCTATATTCACTCCAATAAATCTAACAAGATTCGCTCTTCGTTTTGGATTTCTGTTAACAAGCATTAAAAAATTATACAATCTGTATTTTAGGTATTCCACTTTCACACCTCCACATAAAAATGATAAACATAATCTCATGATATATTAATAAACTATATTCATTTTATTTACGAAAAACAAACTTTATAGATGATAAAAAAAACTTGCGCTCTCTAAAGAAAATAACAATATATAGTGGTAAGATAATTATATAACTAAACTGTGTTTTTTGATTTAATGAAATAAATGCAATCAAAATATAAAATATAACATTCATTATGATAGGAAACCACTTTAAAATGAAGCCAGTAAACTTGAATGCGTATAAACACCTGATGAAAAGCATAATAATTGAACCAATTAACTGGCCGTAAGCGATAGCAATTAAACCAAATCTATCTATAAATAATAAGGAAAATAAAACAGTTCCAACAGATCCAACAAGTGTTGATATCATTTGATATTTTGTTCTAGATATTGCTTGAAATATCGAGCCAACTATTGATGACATCGTCGTAATAACTGCATATAATAATAAAATAGGGACCAATATTATTCCCGAATAGTATTCAGTTTGATCTATTAAGGAATAAAAAATGATTGACAAAGGTATCATTGCAATAATTAGATGAATAAATAAAGAAAAAATAGATTGAACAGATTTAGAAAAATTAGAATTATGGTTTTGAGTGTTTATTGTCAAAATAGCCTCTTCGATAACTGCCATTGATAAGACTGAACCAATCATTAGAATCATGAGTGAAAATCGGCTAGAAAAAGAAAATATACCATTAGCATCTTCTCCCAAATTCCTAATAATCATCAGTCTTCCAAATCCGGTTATCATCCAAATAGCAACTAGATTAAATGTTAATGGAATTGAATATTTCAGAATGTTTTTTAAAATATTAAGGTTTATTAATCGCAAATTTACTTTGCAAAGAATTCTAATCTTTAATTCAATAATTAGAAGAATAGAAAGTTGAGAAAAAATTAGTGCCAGTAAAAGTCCTAAAACACCAGTATTATTTAGGATTATAAATAAGATAAAGAAAATGAAATTTGTTACTGAGCCTATAATTGAAGATATGACATATATTTTATTTTCTCCAAATGCTCTTGCAAAATACTGCCATGAATAAACAAGACCTTGCGTGATAAGCATAAATGAGATCAGTGCTGGCCAACGAAAATCATATTTTAGAAAATATAAAAATATGCTGAGAATAATAAATCCAAAAATAGATATTGAAACTAAGAAAAATACAAGAGTTGAGACTATTTGAACTCTATCATTATCATCTCTACCAATTAGGAATTTTAAGATTGACTCCCAAATAGCTAAAAAAAGCAATGGTGTCAGTAATCCAATCATGGTTTGTGTTAAATCATAGAATCCTAAATCGTTACTCGGAACATATAGCGCATAGAGAGGCAAAAGAACAAATCCAAGAAACTTAGATGAAAAATTGCCAATACCATATAAAATTGTTTTTTTAGCAATACGATTAATCTCCATAGAAGTTTTGTCTCTCTATATACTTTCTTGATATTTTTTATTTGCAATTCTATATGAAACAAATGCAATTGCAATTATAAACTGAATCTCAAATATATTGTAGGTGATTACATAAATATCCAAAAACAAAATGGCAATCAGCATCGGTAGATATATTGGTAATCCATTTTCATAAAATTGTGATTTCTTTGCCGTAAATTTGAATATTTTTACAAATATAGAATAATATACAAACGTTCCTATAAGCCCTATACCAATCAACAGTTCAATATAGTTGCTGTGTGAATAAACTTCAATTCCAGAAATTTGATTATAAAGAATACGAAAATTGTTAATCCCATATCCCAAAAATGGAGATTTACTAATCCATTCTAACCCATACTTAATCATTTGGATTCTAACTTGTGAACTGCTGTCGAGTTGGTTTCCATAGACAATGTTGTTGAAAAGATTAACTACACGAAAACCAATGATGCCATTTAAAAGTGGTACGTTAATTGATAAATAAAACAAAAGAATTACAAGAATTAACGATTTAGTTACATTAAAAATGAAGTGTTTTCTATTTCTATTTAAACCAATAAATAAAAAACCAAGTATCAATAACAATAACGAACCTCTTGAGCCAGTAATAAGTACCACGATTGCAAAAATAAATTGAAAAATAACAACAAATATACTACTTAAACTCCATTCCAATTTAGAATTAATTAAAAAGATAGTTAACACAACAGTAGCTGCCCATAACCCAATTGAGTTTGCCGCCCATATACCTCCAGTTAAGTGAACACCAAGTTCAATATCACCAATAGAGCTTAAGTTTATTTGTGTCAATAAAATTATCAAATTTATAATGCTAGCAAAAATGAACAACTTAACAATCTTTATTAACTGTATGCTGTTGTTCACAAAGCCCACAATAGGGATTAATAACATTCCTCTTGAGATTGTAGACATTATTGTAGGCAAAGAAACATCAACATCTCTTGCCCAAAACAATGATAACACCTGAACTAATAAAAATACAATAAACCATAAATGGTAGAAGTTAAGTCTAAAGCTATTGATGTTGATAAACATGAGTATTATAAAAGTCAACAAAGAAATAGAATACCAAATAAAACTATTAATCCTTAAGTATGGATTAATAGCGAATACAAGATATATTAATACTACAAGATATTGAATTTTCGTTAAATCTAATGAAAAAATTTTCAATGTGTATTGCTCCGTTCTGACTGAATGAACAAATCTTGAAATATTCCAGTTACTTTGTTTATATCGTAATTTTTCAATTTTAGATTCTTCATCCCATCAATTCTGTTAAAATTCTTGTAATCGATGCTTAGAATTAAATTTACCCATTCTTCAATTTTTGAATAAATACTTAAAGTGTAAACATTCATATTAATTACAACACTTGAAGAAATTGTATCAGAAATAATGCAACATAATCCTGTTGCCTCAGCTTCAATAACAGCATTTGGTAACCCCTCATGAAGCGAAGGAAATAAAAATAAATCCATTGCCATAAGTAGTTGAGGAATATCATTTCGTAGACCAAGAAAAACTACAGAATTTTCAATACCAAGAATACATGCTCTATCACGAATAATAGATTCTAGTTCTCCGATTCCAATAAGTAGAAGTACAGAGTTTGGATTATTTCTATATACTCTCGAGAAGACATCCAACAGGAACCTGTGGTTTTTTTGCTCATTAAACCTACCAACGTGTCCAATAATGAATTTTTCACTAAGACCTAAATCAGAACGCATCTTTTGGCGAGATTCAAAACTGAATTTATAGAGTTCCAATGGAAGGGCATTATTAATAATAAGGACTTTATTTTTTTTTATCTGTCTTTGTCCAAATAACCATTCTCCAGCTTGTATTGAAGGTGCAATTTTTACATTAGTAAGTGCATTCAAAATTGGGCGAAAAGAAAAATGTAGAAATTTAGACATTTTTCCATTATCAAGATTAGTATTTGTTGAGCGGATTATTCTCATTCTTGCACCACCAAATAGAGATGCGAGAAAATCCAAGGCCGATAGAGAATGTTCAGAGCATTTAAACACAACATTGTACTTGAATTTTTTTACTATTGTGTACGTTTCTATAAAATTCTTAAATGGTTTTTTTGATTTAGGTTCTTGTCTAAATATCATTCCACCTAAATCTACAATTTCTTTCTCGTAATATGTTTCATCATTAACATTTAATAAAAAATCAAACATAAATTTATTTTTATCAATTTCTCTAAATATTTTCATTATAAATGTTTCAGCACCGCCAACATTCATACTACCCATTATAAATAATATACGAATCATAATATCCTCACTTCACAATCTATTAACTAAAGTTTTAATAGCATTTCCAGGCAAATATTTCTCTGTTTCTTTTAGGCAATTCAATTTCATTTCTGTAAATTTTGCAGGGTTATTAGCTACTTCTATTAATATTTCTTCTAGTCTTAAAAAATTATTAAATTCAAATGTCCGACCAGTAATGTTTTCAACTATTAAGTCTTTGTAGGTATTCCATCGAGAAGATATTACAGGAACTCCAGCAAAGAATGCGTCCAATATTGTACCAGGGAAACCTTCATAAAAAAATTTCGTAGGAAATAGAAGTGCGAAGTAGTTTTTTATTGTATCGATTGAATTTTCAGGTTTTACAATTCCCATATATTTTATCGATTGAGGGCATTTATGAATAATACTCTCAAATTCATTTTGATATTCGAAATCAATTTGCCCATAAATATCTAGTTGAAATAAATCTTTAGAAAATTTCTCATTAACTTTCACTATACTTTCGATTGCCTCCTTTATACCTTTTCCTTCTACAACTCTTGAGAATGTACAAAGCTTGTATGGAGGGATATTATTAAACTTTTGAGAATCAATATTGACTGGAACCAACTCTTTGAAATTATATAAAACTGAAGTGTTATTTAGTCCCAAATTATTCAAATCTGTTTTCATTGTTTCTGTTTCAACATAGATTTGATATAATGTAGAATATAGTTTAATTTTAGAATTATCTAGGTATAATTTTTGGGGTAAATCACCACCAACAACTACATAATGAAATCTTTTGTTTTTGAAAATTCTAAACCATTTCACAAGAAAAAAAATACTTTCCATAGCTTCTTGCGATATTACTAATATGATATTTTTAGATTTTAAAATCATAAATATAATAGATGAAAGCAAAAGAATTTTTTTATCATTCCATTTGTGAGTATCTATAATTTTTGTTTTTTTAAATTTCAAATCTTTTATTAGTTCATTATAGATATTTTTTGTTTTTATTGTCTGCCCAATAAATAAATCTGTATTAAGTGCAAAATGTCCTATCATTACATTCTTCATTTTTCAAACCTCATTTCGGATATTATAAGTTTATATCAGAATCCAATTATCACACTTAATATCATCATTAACCCAACCAATGTTTGGTGCCCAAATTTTTTTTCCTGAGTTCTTATTCAACCACGCCGACCACCAGCTAAAAGTACTGTTTGCTATGATTTGATGCTTACATTTGCTCATTAAGATCAGTTCTTCAATATCCGAGCTAGAGAGGATTTTCGATACAAGATTGTCTTCATTAGCTTCTTCTATGTTTTTTAGAACCCACTCTGGATCGTCAGTAAAAAAATAAAACATAGGATTTTTTAGTGCAACTTTTGCGTTTTCGATTGCTTGTTTGTAGTAGTTAACTGAAAGTGGTTTTAACCTACTAGATATTCTCCTGTTTGATACATAGTCACCTCGTCTAACATGAATTGCAACACTCTCTAATCTGCTAAACTTATCAATAAGTTCATATGCATTTGCGTCCTTAAAAATTGCCAAATAGAATTTTCGAAGTAAAACCGGTTTTATTTCGCTAAAATATTTTTCAGATTGCCAGTACCCATCAACATAAGAGTTGTCGGTAACATTGTCATATGAATAGCTATTATATTTTAGGCGTGTCTCCTTATAATATGTGAATTTACCCATTTTAATTCTACACTTAGCAGGTAAACGTATAAGTTTATTTATAATTTTTAGATTATAGAATCTTATCAATTTCACCTCATTTAAATCTGAGGTTAAGATATTGTTTTCGAGATTAAAATTTAATATTGAAGGTTTTCTTAGTTTATTTTTATCGTAATAGCTAACATCTAGAATTAATTCCGTGTTAAGTCTAGTTGATAATGCCAAGGCATAAGAGTATTGAAACAATTGATTTCCTAATCCTCCCCATAATCTAACGATAATCATCACCATATTTATACTCAGAATTGGATAACGATGTTCTAAGTATTACTCCTTTCTGTATTTTACTTGTATGATACATGAATTATATACGGTCGCATTTTTAAATAATGGAAAACAAAAGAAAATTGTATTATGCATAATATTGTTTGTTTATTTTACAATGAAATATTATTTTCCTCGTCATCTTGGTTATTATTTTTGCATGTGTTTCCGCTTTCCTTGATTTCTAATATATCATTTATCATGTTGAGTAGTTTTTTATTTTGTTTACTTGAATCATATTTTGTTCCAAGTTTACTAGAATTTTTTTTAAATATCTCTAACGTTCGTTTTGATTCAACACATTGGTTTATTGCTGAAATCAAACTTAATTTGTCGCCTCCATTATAATTAATTCCCACTTTCTCAACTTCGATGATTTCTCTTACCTCACCTCGCAGTGAATTGATTATAGCAAGTCCAGCTGCGGTATAATCATAAAATTTATCTGGCATATCAACGTTTGATTTTAGAGTATACGTAGATAACCCAATATCACATTTTTTGTAAATTGGTGCAAGTTGCTCTGGTAGTAAAGGACCTAAAAAAATGACATTTTTTAATTTAGATTGTGCAAGTCTTACTTCATTATCTAATGGTCCACTACCCGCAAAAATGAATTTTACATTTTGATTGCTTTTTTCCAAAGATTCAGCACAACTCAACACATTGACAATATCATACGATGGACCGAGTGTTCCAGCAAAAACAAACCAAATATCGTCATTTTTTATTATATTTTTCAACTCTGATGTATCTTCATATTGCATTAATTTGTGGAAATTTTTGGTATCGATTCCATTGTATACTAAAACAGATTTTTGTTTATCCGATACTTTCCCAATTCTCAAAGCAAAATCAAGATAATTTCTGCCCAATGCCATAAATCCTTTTGCATTCTGATAAATTCTTTTTCTCTTAAAGTAAATGGGTAAAAATAAAAGATTGACAAATGGTCGAAATATAACATTTAATTGTTTTACAATGAATTCTGGCCATATGTCCATTTGATCGATTATGACAGGTATATTATTTTTTTTTGAATATTTATACGTTGGGTTTCCCATTGTTAGAGGATTTAGAGATTCGATAATTAAATCGGGTTTATCTAAATTTAAAAACATTTTTTTTGCATTTGTTGAAAACACATAATCTTTAAAGAATCTTCCAAAAGAAATATTTTTCTTATATGAAGTACTTGGAACTAATCTAATGGTAAAGTTTTCCCGTACTTGTATGTCTTTCCAACCTTCAGATCGATATTTCTTGAAATGGTGTGCAAAATTACTTGTCCACCAAACAACATTAAATGAATTTTCAGCCAAATATTTTCCAATTTGGTTAAAACTATAATCTCTCCACTTCTCACCTTCAATTGGTCCGTATGGATTAACCAACCATATTGTTTTCATGTTCACCACCAATGCTCAACATTGAAATGAAAATCGAGCATTTTTTCCTTTCTTCAAAATGTTGCATATTCTATTTAATGAATCATTATATATCCACATTGCATAATCAAAAAACGAAAGACTTGATTTTTATTAACATCTATTTAGTTTTAAATAAACCTTATTTTCCCAATTTTTATAACTTGGCTTTCTACTATTTTTATGATTATAATAGCCTGATTTATATGTTATTTGTGTTATTTTTTATAATGGAAAATGTATTTCACTTCGACCAATTTATATCCTAATCTCTGCCAGGTTCTTTGAGCAGGAATATTATCAACTTGTGTTCCAACTCTAATTTTTTTAGATTGTTTCAACAGATCCAGGGTTCCTTTTTTCATCATATTGTGATATATGCCTTGTCCCATATATTCAGAATCTACTGCATTTAATACCAGTGTTGAAGTTTGATCATCCACATTATTGATCTTATAAGTCATAAAGCCAACTATTTTATTGTCAATCATAGGTAGTATTGCCCCATCAGAATATCCGTTAAAAGAATTAATAACCCAATTTCTATAATACTCGTCAGCACTAGTTTTTGATAAATTAGGATCAGAGTGGAATCGATCTATTTTAAAAACATTAGCTGCAATATCAGCAAGTTTATTAATATCTATTTGAGTAATCTGTTCTGCAAAAGCAATATCAAAATCTCCATTTGGAGCTGGTGTTTTAGTAGAATCAAATTCATAAGTTACTAAACAATCAACTAAATAAAAACCTGCATGCTGAAAGCTATATATTGCTATGTAGTCTTTAGAATCAATTTTTATTCCAAAAAAATCAAACTCGCTTTTCATAACTATATTTACAATCTCTTCTGCGGTAATATCTTTTGTATAATCATTGATATTTCCGAATTTCATGCCAAATATTCTTGAATTAAAGTTGTCATATGAGATTATAAGTTTTTGATTCATTTTTTGTTCACCCCTTCTGCTTTAAAAATTTTAACAATTGTTAATAGAAATATCTTCACATCTAGCAAAAGTGATACGTTTTCAACATAATATCTATCTAGTTGGATTTTTTCTTTCCATGAAATGGTATTTCGTCCTTTAACTTGAGCATAACCAGTCAAGCCAGGCCGCACTGAGAACTTAATCTCATTGCTAATATCGTAAAATTCTTTTTGACTGGATAAGTCAGGTCTAGGACCAATTAAGCTCATATCCCCTTTTAATATATTTATAATCTGAGGTATTTCATCAATACTTGTTTTCCTTAATAAACCACCAATTTTTGTTAATCTATAGTCTTTTTCAGAGTTAAAAGTTGACCCGTCTTCATTTCTTAAATCTGGAGAATTCATTTTCATTGTTCTAAATTTGTACATTTTAAATTCTTTTCCATGCTTTCCTAATCGTGATGCCGAGTAAAATACACTTCCTTTATCACTCAAAAAAATGACAGGAATCAGAAATAGTAACAATACAAAAAAGAATGGTAGTAAGATAAGAGAAAATAATATATCAAAAAGCCTTTTAAAAAAATTCTTATACAAAATAAAACTCCTTACTATTGATTATTTCGTTCAATTTTGTTGTTAGGTATTCAATATCTTCGTTTGATAACAGGGTGTGTAATGGTAAAGTGATTTCATTTGAATATGTTCTATATGCATTAGGATAGTCTTTAATACTAAAACCCAAATTTCTATACGCAGTGAACATAGGTAATGGCTTATAGTGAACGTTAGTAGATATGCCTACTTCAGCTAGTTCAATAATGACTTTATTCCTTTGTTCTAATGATAAACCTATTAGGTTACATAGCAATAAGTGCCCTGAACTCCTGTAGTTTTCTCCATAATGTTTGATTATTTGCACTTTATTACTATCTAAATATTTCTCATATAATTCTATGATTTCAAATCTACGCTTTAATAATTGATTATATCTCTTAAGCTGGACTAAACCCAAAGCTGCTAAAATATCAGTCATATTATTCTTATATCCAGGGTAAACTATATCATATTCCCATGCCCCTTTTTGCATTTTCGAAAAAGCATCTTTTGATTGTCCATGTAGACTATATAGCATGTATTCTTTGTAAAATTCATCATCAGTCATACCAAATGAATGTTGCCATACAACTGCACCACCTTCTGCTGTTGTGAGGTTTTTTACTGCATGAAATGAGAAACAAGTTATATCTGCTAATAAACCAGATATTTTATTATTTCTTGTTGCTCCAAAAGAATGTGCAGCATCAGCAATAACTGTTACTCTTCCAATTGAATTTTGTTTAGTATTCCTTGCTTTGAATAAGTATTTTTTATTCTCTACAGCTTCATAAATTCTGTCGTAGTCACAAATAACACCCGCTATATCAACAGGTATAATTGCCTTTGTTTTTTCGTTAATTGCCGCTTCTAGCTGATCATAATCGATTTCATATGAGTTTGGTGCCGTATCAACTAAAATAATTTTTGCTCCAACGTGATGAATCACAGAAGCTGAAGCAGAATATGTATAAGCAGATGTAATAACTTCATCACCGGGTCCAATACCTAAAATATGAAGTGATAACTCCATAGCTGCAGTTGCCGAGTTGAGGCAAACTGCTTTGTGTACTCCAACATAATCAGCTATCTTTCTTTCAAACTCTTTAGTTTTAGGTCCAGTAGTTATCCAACCCGAACGCAAAGCATCAACAACTTCATTTATTTCTTCTTCTGTAATATCAGGAGGAGAAAAAGTTATATTTCTTAATTTATCCATAATTTAGAGCCCTCTCTTTTTATATTTCAAAAAAATTTAAAATCTTATTTCTATCATGGTTATGATTTAGTAAATTTATCAAAATTTGATTTTTATTTGTGTAACTAGCGATAAGTATTCCATCATGATTGATATTATTAATCAAATCTAACGACATTATTGGAGTACTTAGTAGAAACTGTCCTTGCTTACTGCAATCATCATCAATAACAGCAACAACTTTAATTGGTATGTTTTTGTCCCCAATAATCACTTGTAGAAAAATTTCAGCAACCTCACCTGCTCCGTAAAGCAGAATCCTTTTAAAACCTTTTTCAATAATTTGATTCAGAAAGTCTTGGATATTAGATTTTGCTGATGTATAAATTTTCTGTGAAGAGTTGAGAAATCCGATGTTTAATACTTTCTTTCTCTCAAGTCCCTTTTTTGTTATGTAATATTGAACAGTTTTGGTTGAAATGTACTTTCTTTTAACAAATCCTTTTTCTTCATACTCATCAAGATATTGATTAATCATCGATACAGAAACGTTTAAACAATCACTCATCACACGCTGAGTGATCTTCGAATCTTTCTCTATGAGATCTAAAATCATGAATTCCTTGTATAAAGGAGTAGGCTTGAAAAACTGATTATCATTCATTTCCAATTACCTCTTGTTGTTCGGTTATCGAATAATTACATTTTCTCATGAAATTCGAGATTTTACAATACAAGTGACCCATTTTCCCTAAGATTATATTATATATAGGTCATAAATATCTAAATTTATGATCTAAACTAAAAAATACGTGTTTATCATGGATGAAATAAGAAATTCTTGCCTCTCTAAGATACTTGCATCCATTATCCATACCGATAATTTCTGACATCCATGAATGATAAATTAAATATATAAGAAAAAAGTAACTCGAAAGTTACTTCTAAAAATATTAATTGATGAAATTGAATATTCAAAATGCTGATTCAATAATCACACTGATTTGACTAGTCTTTTGATTATACAAGTAGTGCCCCATCATTTGGATTATATTCAATCTTGAATTTTCGTTCTTTTAGTTTTTCTGTTAAATAGATTGGCAAATACATCGCAAACATCAGCAAAGCTGCAAGTGAAACTAAAACGGCTATATATAAGACTTGGTGGATATCTTTTAGAAAATTCATGAACTCAACTGGTGGATTTTGCAAAAATAGCTCATCAGATCCACCATACTTAAATGTTGCATATCCAGATATGATTCCATATCCCGTTAAGAACCACATCGACTTATATAAATCACGCTTTACTGGTGTGAAATTAAGTACTCTATATCCATATACAGCTAACCAGCCAATGGCAGCGTGTGCTCCAAAATATGTCCATCCATCCCATCTGTCCAATCCCCAAACCGTATCAAAAAAGAGATAAGTAAGAAGAGTACCAAATGCATAAAAATAGACAATTTTAAATACTTTTTCTTTTTTGAAAGCTATCGCAAATGTGAGAGCATATAAAGCAATCCCACAAAGTGGAATTCTAAATATAGAACCATTTAAAATCCTGTTTTCAAAAACTCTCCACTCAAATAACACTACAAGTCCAATTAAGACAAATCGAATGATGATTTCATATTTACTGTTTTTGAATCTAGGTGCTAAGGCCCATAATAAAACTAAAGAAAGAATAAAGCCTGAAATCAAAAGAATGTGTGTTAAACCGAACCATTCAATAGATTGGCCGACTTGGTCACTAAAAAAATCATGCATTATAGTTCAACCCCTCTTATCATATGAAATTATGTATTATGAGTGATTGTAACATATTTTGCTCAAGATGTATTATTTTCAAAATAACTATGTCAATAAATAGCTGGATTTTCATATACATTTTTAGTTCAAAAATTGAAACCCTACGATTTATTTGAAAATGAGTACCAACGAAAAAGTGATTCTCAAAGGTTATATATGAAGAAAGTTAAACACGTTCTTAAAAGAGCAATGAACTCGTTATGACGAAATTTTGCGAATTGGAAGTTAAGTACGACAAACAAGTGAAACTACTTCTTAAAGAATATGATCTCGAACTAGAATTGATTACATTAGCTAACTTGGTAGTTGGTTATAAGCGAGAGTATTACAAGATTAAGGGTAAGAAGATTATGGATTCAGCTGAAACAACATTGATGTTTCAACTTGAAGATGTGATTACAAGATTCGGTGTTGAATATGTACAAATAGAAGATAAGTATTTCGAGAACAGGGGAATGTATAAATATCCCAAGATGGTAAAAGAGATTATATCCTCTTACGATTACCCAATCCAGGAAGTTGATACTGATATGGTCAAAAACATATTCAATAATCTATTTATTGTAGATCCAGAAAACCATGAATTTTTCATTAACATTACTAATAAGATGTAACGATGGGTGATATGGAAAAAGCAGCGACTATGAAGCCGTTGCTTGAGAATAAGTATATTTTGAAAAATAACAAAACTAAATTGGGGAAATGGGGAACTATTCTTTTATAAATCTATTTCGGCGATTTTGTTTTCCATTTTGGGTCGTCCAGTTGAACCAAAAGTGGGCGTTTCAAATGTTTTTTCAAATTATCAAGTTCTAGAACGGAAATTAGTGCAGTGTGATTAATCCCTCCAGAAAATCTCATCAAATTTTTGTAGTGTGATTTTGCTGGTTGGAATATTCTACTGTCTCCATACAACGAATCATTTGCTTGAATAACGAATGAGTTCAAATCTCTACTCAAAGATTCGATTATATTTGAGAAATATTCGACATCTCTATTAAAGACTATTGCAGCTATAGTATTGACACCATCTTCCTTAAAAATTGATCTATCATTAATTGAAGTTAGTTCATAGCAACAATAAGGTGCTATATTCAATCCACGCCACTTATGCATTTCATATGTGTTTCCTGAAACTACTTGACCACTAAACTCTTTTATCTCAAGTGGTGAATAGTGGACTTTTAGATGAAAATTAACGTTAACAATTGAAAAGTTCTTTAACTTGACTGGGAAAATAGAAACTATAAAATTGTAGTACTCATCTTTACCATTTCTTGTGAATTTGATATGTTCCAAGCCTGCTATGATCGCCATATCATTCTTTTTTGAAATACCCACAAGATTAGGTAGCCAAACTACTGGAACAAATGCCTCAGGTAGTACAAATAAACTAGTGCGTTCTTCAGATTTACTTTTAAACCTGATTGCAGTATTAATTGCTTCAGATAAATTCTTATATCGCTTGTCTGTTATATTTGCTTTGTTTAGTCTTATGTCGTCAAAATACGAGGAATGGTTATCAATTCTTACATTCCCTATACCAACCAGACACTCTTTGTACTGATGATTCTCATTATACTGGAATATTCGTTTGAATTTTTTGTTTCCAAAATCCTCATCGGATTCAATCCATTCATCATCAAGACAAATGAATCCATCCAATGACTCGTGGCCATTCTTATTATTATAACCATTTATTGGAAGCCATATATCTTTCATCACATCAGTTTTTTTATCTTCGGTAATCCATCTATTATTATGAAGTCTCAAAAAAAGTTTAATTGTTTGAACTTCTAGAAGTGAAATATTATAAGGTAACAAGTAATAGTCATTTTGTGTTGAAATCTTGCCTTTTCCATTTTGAGACTTCTCTATACTTTTTACAATGGGCGCATCCAAATCTATATATTTAAGGACATTTGAAAATTCAAAAATAGGCAAATGATTTTCATGCAAATCATTATTTATTAGATTTTGGCTCAAAAGATTAGGCGGAATGTTGAAAAACGACTTGTTTGTCATGCTGAATTTTCTAAACAATATAGATTTTTGATCAATAAAACCTGTCATTTCAATAAAAAATGGTGCTTTTAATATGGTTTCTGAGTAATCTAAGAAGAAAGATTCAGATTTTTTGAAAGCGATTAATGAAAGTGCTCTTGCAAGTGATATACACAAGTGATCAAATAGAACTCTCGATATATGTTTTTTGATTTTAATATTTTTTGCACTATCAATTTGCATTTTTAATTCGACATCTAAAGTAGAAAGTGAGTGAAGAATCCTATCTACAATAACAAATAATAAATCCACTCGGTTTGCTAATATATACAAGGTAAAGATTGATTCCCACATTAAAAACATATCTATAACTAATATGTCATCAATAAGATCATTTAGATCATCAAGTGCGTGATTTGAATCGCCGATTTTCATTTCTTTGACAATATAAAGATGCTTTCCTATAAATTTTGATAGTTCGAATTTATCAACTGTTCTTTTAAATACACCATCTATTTTTATATTATTCAGATCTTTAGAATTTGTAAGTTTGTTGTAGTCTAAATCGAAGATATCTTCTGGAACTAATCTAAACTCGCTCTTGTTTTCCCAAATATGTTTCTTGAATTCATCAATCATTTTATACGATGATTTGTGTGTAAAATGAAAAATTTTTGCTTTTGTTGAATTAAATTTTAATGATGTGATATCGTTAATATGATATGTTAAAATTGGTTTGCCTAAATATTCTGATTCATACCATTTTTTGTGTCCATGGTCATTAGAAGAACAATATAGATAATTTAAAATATCTATAGTTTCATCTAGTAAGATTTTAGGCTTTTGCTCTGCTTGCAAACTCAGTCTTCTGATTTTCTCAATAATGCTTTCACTATTATTTACTGAATACAATATTAATATATCATCTACATATCTGCCATAGTAGATAGGTTTTGTTTCTTTTATTTGATTATCAAACTCGACAAGATATAGATTTGATAATATTGCAGATGGATAAAATCCTATAGGAAATATACAACTTGATATAATTCTATTGTCAATTTCTTTCAATTTAGTTGTATATCTTTTCATTATATACCAGATAAAATTTGTTAAAGAACTTGAGTAGTTATGATTATTTATTTCTAAATATTCACTCTTGTATTGTGATACTTTTTCTTTTAATGGACTATTATCTAGATCGATATTATAGTAGAACCTTGTCAAATCCAAATTGATCATTACAGCATCTTTATGATTATCTAATTCGTTTCCAAGCATTCCAAGACCTTTATCTCTCCATGTCTCATATTGCTCAAAATATGGTTTCATTAAATATGGTGAAGGACCTGTTGCAGCTTTTTCACTTTTAAAATTTTCTCTAATTCTGTTGCCGTATAAATCATCTCCCAAAGTTTCATCAATTTTACTACCAATTGTCATCGTCCATAAAAACCCCAACAGATGAACTACAATTGGCACATAGATAAAGCTTTGATAGTCTTCAATAATTACACCGGTATTTATATTCATATTGCTAGCAAATGTTGTCGAAATATTATTTAGGTTTTGTATCTTCTTTGGAAAAATTCGATAACCTACTTCTTCCAACCAATCTTCAATATAATCATTATTGAATCGATCTATTAATTTTATAGCATAACCTTTTAAATATTTATCAACATCTAAATGTTCTGATTCAAAATCAATAATCTGATTTTTCAGTATTGATTGTGTTTTGTCAAAGTATGCATATGATTTAAGTTTTCTATATGCGTTCTTAACCAAGATCTCAAAAGATTTATTATCCACTATACCACCCCTTTATAATCAATTATATTATAAATAGATAGCGCTTTCAATTTTTAATTAAAGTTTATACTAAGATATTGTTTTTACTTTCAAACTTTTTTGATAATAGTTGGTTTGTTTATTTAATTATTCTTCACCATTATACTGTTTTGATCCACTGAACCACATTAATATCTTTTTTACTGTTATTGCTTCAATTGCTATAGTTTTTAAAGTTGGTTGTATTTTCAAAGAATCTTTGATTAGATTTACTATGATAACTGTCAATTTGAACAACAAAGAATATTATGTTAGATTTAATTTTAGCAATTCTAAAATCATCATAGAGCGCTCCATCAAGAGGACAGTTGTTTTTAAACTAAACGTAGCTATTATCCATATTGATTTTGCCACTAAGTCTGAACTGTTTAATAATGTTGCCTATTCTATTCGTCATATTCAAGAAACTCCTATCCCTACAAAACCAATCATACCAATATTTCCATACCCAAGTTAAAATGATTCCTAAAAAATGCACATGATGTGCAATTTTTTATTCAAAGTTATAAAAAAGCACCAAATCCACTCCTAAGTGAATTTGGTGCTCATATTCATCATTTTTTATCTGATTGATATCTTTTCTTTACTTCTTCATTGCAGGCTTATAAAACCTCATCTTATCCATCACGGATAACATATTGGTAAATGCTCCATCTGCAGTATCTACGAGCGCTTCACCAAGAACTGTGAACTTGGAATCAATCGTATCCATGAACCATAACAATAAAGCTTCACCTGTTTGAGGTTTCTTTGGAGATCCGAAGTTAAGTAGGCCATGATGCGAAATAATCATGTGCTTCAGCATCAGCACCTCTTCTGTCTC
>Ga0209212_1002587_pt1 | contig 25354 bp, 22 predicted proteins | sample RifGroC2_FD_183996 | JGI IMG/M metagenome (GOLD analysis project Ga0209212, IMG submission 183996) | Groundwater microbial communities from Rifle, Colorado, USA - Groundwater C2 (SPAdes) (version 2) | ecosystem: Environmental > Aquatic > Deep subsurface > Groundwater | place: Rifle, Colorado... | reverse complement strand
CCTGCCGATAACCGGGATTTGAATTATGACAAGTATTTTGTCGATGGCAACGGGAAGCGGAACACATTGACTGAATTCAATTCCAGCAATACACAACTTTTGGCCGTCGAGCAAATAAAGGAAAAGCTCCTGAGCCTGAAATATATCCAAGATGAATTGAAAGCATGGGAAAGTCGTTGACATGAAGATATTGGTTACCGGGGCAAACGGCTTTGTGGGGAAAAACCTCATATATGAACTCCACAATAGAGGGTTTGAAGACCTGTACCTATATGATATCGATTCCGATCCTACTTTACTTGCTGGCTATACAGCCGATTGTGATTTTGTGTTTCATCTTGCTGGAGTCAACAGACCAAAAGACCAGAAAGAGTTCATGGAAGGAAACTTCGGTTTCACGAGCCAACTTCTTGATTTGCTGAAAATGAACAGGAATAAAGCGCCTGTTTTGATTACCTCATCGATCCAAGCCGCATTGGACAATCCGTATGGGAAAAGCAAGAAGGCTGGTGAAGACCTGCTGTTCTCATATGCCAAGGAAAATGGATCGAAGGTGTATGTCTTCAGGCTTCCCAACGTTTTCGGCAAATGGTGTCGACCCAACTACAATAGTGCAGTTGCTACTTTCTGCCATAATATTGCCTATGATCTTCCAATTACGGTCAACGATCCAGATGTCGTTATGAATTTGGTCTATATCGATGATGTGGTTGATAGCTTCATCAAAGCGTTAGATGGGCAAATTGTTCTAGAGAATAGGTTTTGTCAGGTTCCGACGGTACATGTTGCCAAGTTGGGAACCATAGTCGAGCTACTAAAAGGGTTCAAAGCATCTAGGAATAATCTATCGGTTCCAGATATGTCCAACAGTTTTGAGAAGGTATTGTACAGTACGTATCTCAGTTACTTGCCAGAAGACGGGTTCAGGTATCCATTGAAGATGAATGTTGATAATCGTGGTTCATTTACTGAAATTATCAGGACCGCTGATCGAGGCCAGTTCTCGGTAAATATTTCAAAACCCGGAATAACCAAAGGCAACCACTGGCACCACACTAAGAATGAAAAGTTTCTGGTTGTAAGCGGGAAAGGTTTGATCCAATTCAGAAAGATAGGGACTGATAAAGTTCTGGATTATCATGTTTCAGGAGAAAAACTCGAGGTGGTGGATATTCCTCCAGGATTCACACATAACATTATCAATGAGGGTGAAACCGATTTGGTAACGTTTATGTGGGCGAATGAGGCTTTCAATACTGAGAATCCTGATACGATATTTGAGAAGGTGTGAGTAGTAATATGGCAGGAAAAATGAAAGTAATGACGATTCTAGGCACAAGACCTGAAATCATTCGTCTTAGCGCAGTTATAAAAAAGTGTGATCAATACTTCAACCATATTCTTGTACATACCGGACAGAATTGGGACTATACCCTCAATCAGGTCTTTTTCGAAGATTTGGGTTTACGAGCGCCTGATTATTATCTTGAGAGTGTCGGTAAGAACCTTGGTGAGACGATGGGAAATATCATAGCCAAGAGCTACGATGTCCTGGAGAAGGAAAAGCCTGAGGCACTTCTTATACTTGGTGATACGAACAGTTCTCTAGCTGCTATTAGTGCAAAGCGTTTAAAGATTCCCATTTTTCACATGGAAGCAGGTAATCGATGTTGGGATTGGAATGTCAGCGAAATGATCAACCGCAAAATTGTTGATCATATCAGTGACATAAACCTACCTTATACAGAACATTCAAGACGGTACCTGATCTCAGAGGGATTAGATGGTAAGACACTATTTGTCACAGGGTCTCCTATGAGAGAAGTGTTGGACAGCCACAGGGAAGGAATTCAGAAGAGTGATGTACTAGAGAGGCTGAGCCTTAAGAAGAACCGCTACATCCTTGTCTCAGCCCATCGGGAAGAGAACATCGACAACGAGGAGCATTTTATGTCGCTAATGACAGCCATCAATGACATAGCTGAACAGTATCAGATGCCGGTGATTTACAGCACTCATCCACGAAGCAAGAAATTCATCGAACAAAGGGAATTCAAGTTTCATCCTCTGGTACAAAACCTTAAGCCTTTCGGCTTCCTGGATTATAACAAGCTACAAATGAATGCTTTTTGTGTCCTCTCTGATAGTGGAACTTTAAGTGAAGAAGCTACAATGCTGAATTTTCCAGGGGTATTGATCAGAACCAGTACCGAACGGCCAGAAGTTTTAGACAAAGGAACCGTGGTAATCGGGGGCATAACCACCAAGGACATTACCCAAGCCCTTGAGATGGCAGTCTCCATGCATAGCAACCAAGAATTGACCGAAATGCCTGACGATTATCATGATGGTAATGTATCGGTGAAGGTTGTGAAGCTGATACAGAGTTATGCGAAGATAGTTGATGAGACGGTGTGGAGGAAGTTGGGTAGAGTCCCTCTGTATGACTATAGTTAGGAAATAGATACCTTTATGAAGATGCTGATTGTTTATGGTGGAGTCATGAGTTATGGCGGTATTGAATCTTTTATCATGTCCTATCTACGGAATATGAATCTTTTGGATTGGAAAATCCACCTTATTCAGCATGGAGTGGGTGTTGGTGTTTATGACAGAGAGCTTGAACAGCTGGGCTGTAAACTTAGCTACGTTACTCCTCGCTCCCATAATTTGATAAAAAATAGTCAGCAACTAGCACTTTCCATGCGAAGTGAATCTTATGATATAGTATGGTCACACATGGATGCTGCTAATTATTTTGCGTTAAAAGCTGCGAGGAAGGCAAAAATTCCGGTAAGAATTTCACATAGTCATAATACCCAACTTCTAACTCAAAATGTTTTAAAGAAAATTTCTCTCTCAATAATCAAACAATTGATTCCTTTCAATGCGACTCATCTTTTTGCATGTTCCCATTTGGCAGGTTCTTGGTTATATGGAAAAAAACCTTTCACAATAATACCCAATGCCATTGAAAGCACAAAATATCATTTCAATCAACAAGACAGAAATATTACGCGAGAAATGTTAGGGATACCTGAAACTTCATTTGTTATTGGAAATATTGGCCGATTCGATTACCAAAAAAACCACCAATTCCTCATTAAAATATTCTTTGAATTAGTGAAAAAGGAACCCAACACAAAATTATTACTTGTCGGCGATGGAGAAGATTTTCCAAAGATTCAAAAAATGGTGCGTAATTCAGGATTTAGCAATGATGTTTTTTTTCTTGGGCGTCGTACTGATATTCCTGCTTTACTATCCTCCATGGATTGTTTTGTTCTTCCATCTCATTTTGAAGGGTTGGGGATCGTGTTACTTGAGGCACAAGCCAATGGATTACCGTGTATAGTTTCTAGTGTTGTACCCCATGAGGTAGCTATTCAGGGGATGATAACGTTTATAAATCTGGATAAGCCAATTTATGAATGGGTAAGTGCCATATTAGAGAAGCGGGATCGAATAAATTATGATGTGATTGAAGCTTTCGATCGAAGTGGCTTTGAAATAAAAAGTGCGACTCTGAATCTTGAAAATAAACTAAAAACTTGTTTGGCAAGTAAATAGGAGTTGTTTTGAGAATTCTTGAAATTAATTCCGTATGTGGTAAAGGAAGTACTGGAAGAATAGCTTGCCAGATTGCTGATACGGTGGTGTCTCAAGGTGAAGAAGCATTGATTGCGTATGGACGTGATTGTTATGCAAAAGGATGTAATGTTCCTGTGTATCGAATTGGCTCAGACTTGAGAGTAAGGCTTCATGCTGGGTTCTCACGTATAACCGACCGGCAAGGATTCTATTCTAAGAGAGCGACAAAGAAGTTTATAGAGTTTATCAAGCGATATAATCCAGACCTAATTCATCTTCATAATCTTCACGGCTATTATTTACATTTACCAATATTTTTTAATTTTTTGGCTGATTGCAACAAACCTGTCGTGTGGACCCTCCATGATTGTTGGGCGTTTACTGGGCATTGTGCACATTTTGATTATATTGGTTGCGACAGATGGAAAACCGGATGTCATCATTGTCCGCAGAAGAAGATGTATCCAAAGTCGATAGTTCTGGACCAATCAAAACGAAATTGGGAAGAAAAGAAAAGGCTGTTCACATCTTTGATAAATCTGACAATTGTAACCCCTTCGCACTGGTTATCGGATTTGGTTAAAAAATCCTTTCTCCAGAAATATCCCGTACAAGTAATTCATAATGGCATTGATTTAAATATTTTTAGGCCAGTCGAGTCTTCTTGGAAGAATGACCAAAAAATTACCAAACCTATGATTTTAACTTGTTCTGCGGTGTGGAATGAGCGGAAAGGATATTCTGATGTTATGAAACTTGCGAAGATGGTGCCAGAGTATCAGGTCGTGATTATTGGCATTACAGCACAGCAAAAAAAGACTCTTCCTTCAAATTTATTTGGAGTTCTTCGAACTAATAGTGTTGAGGAAATGGTGGAAATCTATAGTGCTGCAGATGTGTTCATTAATCCGACATATGAAGATAATTTCCCAACTGTTAACCTGGAAGCGTTAGCGTGTGGTACTCCTGTGATCACATACAATACAGGGGGAAGCCCAGAAGCAATAACGACGGATTGTGGGCTCGTTATTAATAAAGGTAATATTCTTGAAATTGCTGAAGGTATAAGAAGAAAGATATATACAAAAAGTATTATAAATGAATTCTGTTTGGACCGTTCCCGTTCTTTTAGCAGTGAAGAAAAATTCAAATTATACTATAAATTGTTTGAAAAAATAGGAATGGTCTAGATGCACCGATTTGTCGAATGGGTACAAGCATGAAAGTGGTGGTTATCTCAAATGCTTTGTATCATCATCAAATTCCATTTTCTTTGGAGATGGAGAATTTAGTTGGTATCGGCAATTTCTATTTCATTGCAACAAGCCCTCCAGGTGAAGAACAACTTAAGTTGGGATACCAAGATGGAAATCGAGAATACCCTTTTGTAATAACCACATATAATCATGATAATCAAGAAGAAATAGTTAATCTAGTTGAGGATGCAGATTTAGTGATATGGGGTGGGGCTCCTCACCTAATCGCACTCTCAATGGTTAAAAAACGTATCAAACAGAATAAGATTATTTTCCGTTATTCAGAACGGATTTTTAAGAAAGGTATGTGGAGAGCTTTTACCCCAGCTCGAATTGCGTATATGCTTTTTTTGCATACGAGATTCAGAAAAAAACCGATTTATATGTTATGTGCAAGTGCATATCTGCCTTATGAATTAGATCTGTTTAAGGCTTATCCAAATAAAATGTTCCGATGGGGGTATTTTCCCCCGCTAATTGAATATGATATCAAACAATTGATGGAGAAAAAACAGAATAGCGTTATTAAACTGCTGTGGGTAGGAAGGTTTATTGATTGGAAACATCCAGAAGTTGTTTTGGAGGTATGTAGATTACTGATGAATGAGGGGTTTATATTCCATTGTGATATCATTGGGAGAGGGAAACTTGAAGGTCTGCTTCGAACCAAAATTGATGAATATAAGCTTTCGGAATATGTAAGCATTTGTGGTGCCATGTCTCCAGAGAAGGTGAGAGGAAAGATGGAAGAGGCAAATATTCTTCTTTCAACCTCTGATTTTCATGAGGGATGGGGTGCTGTAATCAATGAAGCAATGAATAGTGGTTGCACTGTCATTGCGAGTCATGCTATTGGATCCGTCCCTATTTTAATTAAACATAGAATCAATGGAATGGTATATAAGAATGGTGATACAATTGATCTATATCATAAGATCATTGAGCTTATTCTTAATGAGAAGTTACAGTACCATATCGGGATAGCAGCATATAGTACAATTGTAGATAAATGGAACGCAACAGTTGCTGCAAGTTCATTAATTAGTTTATTTGATTCGATCAGCTCTAATAATTCAATTACAAGTTTTAAAAAGGATGGACCTTGTAGTAAAACAGAAGTGATTTCACAACGAAATTATTATAAATTTTAGTTAAAGATTCTGCTGATAGTAATAATGACAATATATTTTTAAATTAATCCAACCGGTTCAATCTTTTCGTTCTGATTTGAATAACTGTTTTTTTATCAGTAAATCAATTGAGATGAAATCTTCACTTCTATGCAATTCTGGTACGAAATTGGAATGTTGCTTACATATAATGTCGACAAGACCCGACCTTTATGTAATTTAAGTTTCCCAATATCGACGGGAATAGCACATCTGAATTAATAGTATTATTCAATATTAAATTTTTCAAACTTTCATCGTTTGACGATATGAGAAATTTTTGAAAACGAATAAAAGTCTGCATTACCATGACTGGAGTTGCTCGATGGGTGGGAGAAAAATTGATAGTATACTTTATGTGTCTTGTATGTGCTCTTCTAATGTTGAAGGAAAGATGCTTGGTTATGATAGAAAAAATGTGGGGCTTCAAATACAGAAATATCATCGCTTATTAGCAAAAGGATTTCAACTCAATAATATTGAAGTTTTTGCTCTTAGCTATCATAAAGTAGCTTCCGCTGTTGGAATATATGAGAACCAAAAAGAACTTGAGAATGGTATACGATATCATTACATTGTTCCCTCAAAAAAAGGATTAATAGGATATTTTTATGTTTTCTTTAAGAGTTGCAAATTTACTCTTAATTATTTGAGAAAACATCCCAATAGTGTAATTGTCTGCGATGTTCTAAACTTTACAATATCGTTAGGAGCAACTATGATTGCTCGGATTAAGCATCAACAAGTTATTGGAATAATTACCGATTTTCCCGAGCATCTTTCAGGCAAGAAGTGTTTTTACAGTTTTTTAATATGGAAATTGATTAGATTGTGTACCTCATATATTTTATTAACTGACAATATGAAAGATCATTTAAATTTTAATAAAAAGCCAACAGTCATTTTGGAAGGTCATGTAGATGCGGCGATGTCTGAAAGAGAGAATTTAATTGGGAGTAAATACAAGAATAAAGTCTGTATTTATGCTGGCAGTTTGGATAAAAAATACGGCATCGAGAAATTGGTTCTTGCATTTATTGAAGCGAATATTGAGGGTGCCTTTTTACATATTTATGGAGACGGAGATTATTCCGAAAAATTGATCAATCTAGAGGAGAAAAAGATTTTATACAAGGGAGTTGTGCCCAATAAAGTGGTTGTTGAAGAAGAGCTTAAAGCCACACTCCTTATCAATCCAAGGCCAACTGGCGATGAGTATATAAAATATTCGTTCCCATCAAAGACTATGGAATATATGGTGTCAGGAACACCAGTTCTTACTACGAGACTCTCGGGGATACCAAAAGAATATAATGAATTTGTTTACTTTTTCGATGACGAAGCCATAGCGGGAATGGCAAAAACACTTAAGAATATTCTCCAAAAAAAGCCTAAAGAGTTACATGAAAAAGGGACAGCTGCAAAAAAATTTGTTCTTAAAGAAAAGAACAATATTATCCAAGCTGGAAAAATTCTTGATATGGCGAATTATAATAATAGAAACTGATAATCGTTCTTAATATACTATGATGAGGGGGATGAAGACATTTTCTTGGACTCCATGAGGAGAAGAGAATGTCTTCATACGAAGAGAGGAAGAAAGCAGTTGAACTTTACATAAAATTCAACAAGAGTGCTTATGCAGTCATCAGGGAGCTTGAGAATCCTGCTTCCAAAATGCTTACGCTATGGTATTGGGAATATCTTGAAGAAGGAGACCTGCACAAGAAGTCTCGAATACAATCAGGATATACAGCAGAACAAAAGAAAGCGGCAATCCAATTTTATCAGGAAAACGGCAGAACTGGCGTTGTACAGCACGTAGCACAAGCGTAAGCTTCATACATCACCGAGCAATGCAAGCTGCTCGGACTTGCCCGTTCCACATGCTATTACGAACCGGTCATAGAGACCGAGATGAACCTCGAATTGATGAGGATCATCGATGAGCTGCACACCGATCACAATACGTGGGGCAGCAGGAAGATTACCAATTATCTAAGGTTATATGGCTACGAGGTGAACCGGAAACGGATCCAGCGGCTGCTGGATGTGATGGATATCCAAGTCGTGTATCCGAAAAGAAATCTGTCTGCTAGTGTCAAGGACTTTTTCAGGTGATCCGGTAATGACTACCTTAGGTAGTCCGTATGATCTGCCCCCGAAAAAGGTGACACATTAGGGACCACTGCACCCCATTCTGGTGACACTACTGGAGGGAGTATGCAGAAAGATCCTAAGAAAAATTTCCCCGCTTACATCAAGATCAATGCAATCATGGATTACACAGAGGGGAAGATGGCGAAGCGAGCCGTCGCTGTGAAGTATGGCGTCTCACATGTCTCGATCATCAACTGGGTGAAGGGAAAGGATGCCTTGTTGCAGGAATGCAGGGAAAGTGCCAGACTGTTGGAGGGATTGGGGTTGCCTTCGGGAGACCAACCCTTGGAACCTCTGCAGGAGGCACCCATGCAAACGGAGAGGGATCGTGCAGCCTTATTGGCCGAGAACAGGAAGCTCCGCAAGGAGAATGAATACCTTGCACACCGCATGGCCTACATGGAGTCGCTTGCCAAGCTGATGGGATTCAATCTGGGCGGCACAAGAAAAAAAACGATTCGAAGCCATCGACCTCGTCATCGAGTCCCGCGGAAAGGGAAACGTAGTGCTGTTGTGCGCGATTGCCGACGTATCCAGGAAATGCTACTACGACCATCGTTTGCGTCGTGATGTGGCGGATTCCTGTCTGATTGCAATCGTTGAATACATCCGTGCCATCCAGCAGGAGACCTGGTATGCGGTAGGCTATCGGCATATGACTGCAAGGATTCGACGGGATCTGAAGCTGCATGTCAATGAGAAGCTTGTCCTGGCAATCATGAGATCCCATGACCTGCTGTCCGTTGTAAGACGGAAGAAATACGCTCCTGAAATCTATGTCCGGAGAAGGGAGTTGAAGGCGAACATACCGGAGAACCTCTTGAAAGGCCGGTTCTTCAGCTGTGTCCCTGGCAGGATCTTTGTCACCGATATCACCTACCTGTTCTGCCTCGAGGAGGTGTTGTATCTCAACTCCATCGTGGACCTGTTCAATCGCGAGGTGGTTGCTTGGCTCATCAGCCAGCATCCTGATGCGCGGCTGTGCAGCGATACGTTGCTCAATCTGGGGAAGACGCATGATCTTCATGGGGCGATAATACACGGAGACCAGGGTTCCGGGTACATCAGCTGGGAGTATCGCGACGTCATCGTACAGCTCGAGGCCGTCCAAAGCTGCACGAAAGCCGATCGCTGTTGGGATAACGCGAACATGGAATCGTTCAACGGTGTCCTCAAGACGGAATGCCTGTACAACCGGTTCGGGAAGAGCCGATTCAACAGCCGAAGAGTTCGCAAGGCCGACGTTCTTGATGCAGTGGTGAACTTCATCCCTTACTACAACGAGACTCGTCTCAAGGAGGACCTTGGATGGCTAAGCCCCGTGGAATATCGGCAGGCTAACATCATGGGAACCTTGCCGGTACCCATCGGTGATTGACAGAATCACGAAAGGTGCTAGGATGTCGGCAGGTGCTGACGGAAAAGACTGTTACCCGGATTGGGAGCAGAGAGCAATTCTAATGTCACCACAACCTGGTGCGCTTGGTCTTGAAACTGTAACCTTCTAGGGGTGCATATCATACATGATACCTCAACGACTGGTTACCGTGCAACTTCAAAAAGTTGTTGTCGTTCTACCTAAAAAGAATCATACCGCTAGCAATCTGTCCAAGCAGAACCTGAAGATGCATACGTTTCCGTACCTGCTCAGATATCTGGACATCTACTATTCGAATCAAGTCTGGTGCTCCGACATCACCAATATCCGGCTGCTGCATGGCTATGCGTTTTGACCGCATTCATGAATTGGTTCAGCAAGAGGATCCTCAGTTGGCGGCTGAGTAACACCTTGGATCGTTTTTTAGTCTTGGAAGCATTCGAAGAAGCCCTGGAAAAGTATGGGGGGCCGGATATCGTCAACAGCGACCACGATGCCCAGTATGTGAGCGACGACTACATTTTAATGATCGATAACCGGCTGAATCGGATCAGCATGAACGGAAAACTAAGGGCCTTGGACAAACAGGCTATTGAGAGATTTTGGCGGACGATCAAGCTCGATGAAGTGTACATGAATGACTATGAATCGATGGTAGATGCAAGGCAACGTATCGGGATGTTCATCGAGTAGTACAACTCGATCTGTCCACATGCTTCGTTGGAAGGATTGACTCCCAACATGGTATATTTTGGAACAAAGGATATGGTTCAGGTGATCTGAAACAATCCTTCTCGAATCTTAGAAAGACACCGTTGGTGTCTAGACATTAGGGGCCATCATACTTTTTCCTTCTCATAGTTCCACCATATGCATGTTGCGCATCGTGGGCAACTCTATTCGTATCTTTTCAGCTCATCCTGTCCAAGATTCGGTCTTAGTATATTCTTGCTATTTGAATTGTTTTACTGAATCATTAGAAAGTTAGCATATTTATATTCATAATTGACTTAGCTCTTAATGATATACTGAAGGAGTGGATTTGTTAGTTATACTTTTTGTAATTACAATAATCTTATTTTTATTTATTGGCATTAAAAAAATTAAAACATTTTCTAATCCATTATCAATATATTTAATTTTTTGGGGTCTATGGATTATAATATCTCTCTTTAACCCTTACGACTTATACCCAGTATCTAGTTTTGCATATCTCCTCGTATGGGTTAATATATTTTCTTTTTCTATTGGTTTTTTAGTTATATCTAAAAAGAAAAAATATCAAATAAATATTGAACAAAACTTATTGATCATAAAAGAAAGAAGCCTATTTTTTGCTGAAATAATTCTTTTAATCATATTAATATATTATAATAAAAAATATTTTGCTTTGTTATCATATGGGAATATTGGGGAAGCTCGAAGAATTAGGTTTGAATTGGGATATTTGTTTGGTAACTACACAGAGTACCTTTTGTATAATTATTTTGTGATCTCGACTCTCTATTTAACAATAATTATTAATATTTTAAAATTCATTCTTGATAAAAAGATAAATGCATCATTAGTTATAACAATTGTTAATATATTACTTTTCGCTAGTATTGGATTAGGTCGATTTGTTATCTTTGATTTTATAGTATTTGCTATATTGGGAGTAGTCTTAACCAAAAAAAAATCAAAAAACTTTCTATTTAACACAAAAAGAGGAAAATATAAATCACTAGTAAAATACTTCTTTTTACTTATCGCTGGTGTATTTGTTATGACACTAATTACTTCATTTAGATACGGTCGTAGCATTCAAAGTTTTGAGGATATGTTCTTTTGGTTAATGTTTTCTGTGCAGCAGGGTATGATTTATTTCCTAGGACCATTTAGGGCATTTGATAGTTTTTTAAATTTAAACCCCCATACCACTTATGGGTTAACTGTAATTAGGTCGACTTTTTCAGGTCTTGAAGAGATCATCAACAATATATTTATTCTTGCAGGTATAAGTATTAATACAGCTAATTCAATTATGTCCTCCTTCACAGTTGATTCAATAGTTATTGGATTTAATGGTCAATCTTTTAATGCCTTTTATACTGGATTAACAAATTTCTATTTAGATGGAGGAATTTCTTATATATTTATCATACCATTCCTTTTTGGAATGATTGTAGCAAAAATTTGGAATACATTTAATGAAGAACCAAATTTCTTTATGATAGCTTTACTTATTTTTATTGTTAAAACTACTTTAGCTTATCAATATAGATGGGATTTTAGCTCTCCTTCTAATTGGATAATATTTGCAATATTAGTAATATTTTATAAGGTTAGTAAGAAGAGAATTTATTATTGATTTTGTAAAGAGGCAATTTCAAAATAGCCTCTGCAGATGTTCGGACTGCATAAAAATGCAGGTTCGCCCTTACCTGCTAGAGTCAAGGACTTTTTTAGGTGATGGGGGGTGCGGACAAAAAGTTGTTGTCGTTCTACCAAAAAAAGAATCATGCCACTAGCAGCTTGATGCGATAGCGGTGGCACTGAATCCTTTCGACTTCATCTTCAGGATCCTCATGTAGTCGGTCATTCTGAACTCCTTGTGAAGTATTCACGCAAGATTGTGTATTATCCCACACTCTACAGGGACCTTGTTACGAAAGATATTTAAACGGTACAATTGGGTGCGAAGGCCGGTGCACTTAGGTGCGGAACAGCGGAGCAGTTACCGCGCAAAACTCAGAGACTTGAGAACCATCTAAAATACCGAACGCACACCTCTGAAAAATAGGCATACAATGCATTTTTTGCAGAACGGTAAACAATTCTATATAAGAATTTTGGTTGCTTCACATATTGTGGCTAGCAACTTTCGAACGCCAGTTGGACGAAAAATTTAGAATTCAATCTCGAAGGTTAAAATCAAGCTATAATTTTACGAGATTTCAGGGGGAGTAATGGAGTATTCGAAAAAGATCGGTGTTCTTTGGCTAAGTAATGTTCCTCCAATTTCCTTAGATCAAGACATGAAGAATGCTGGTGGTGGTTGGCTTGCTGGAGCCTATGAAAGTATAAAGGGAGAAGAATCAATAGAGCTCTCACTTGCGTTTCCTGTTAGAGCATCACAAAATGTTTTTAAGGGTAAAGTAGGCAAAGCTCAGTATTATGGATTTTCTTTACCCAAATATCTCAAGCTGTTTCCAAATAAATCATTACAAAGAAGAGTATTGAAGAAGCAATTACAACATATTATTTCTGTTGTTAATCCAGATATTTTGCATGTTTTTGGTACAGAATTTCTCCATAGCAGAGTAGCTATAGAGTGTTTTGGGAAACCAGAAAAGACTATTATCCATATACAAGGTATGGTCTCAGTATATGCAAAAAACTGTCTTTTAGGCTTTTCATTTTTTATAAAACATCTGTTCATCCCAATATCGTTGCTTAGAGGAACAATACAGGAACAAGCTAGAAAGTGGAGAAAAGCAGGAAAAGATGAGATAGCATCCATACAGAATGTACAATACATAATGGGCAGGACTGAATGGGACAAAGCATGTACATATGCAATAAACCCCAATGCAACCTATATTCACTGTGGAGAGACGCTACGATCAATTTTTTATGAAAAATCTTCAAGATGGAGATCCCATACTTGTAAGAAACATTCAATTTATTTTTCACAAAGTTCAACCCAGGTCAAAGGATTGCATCTAGTACTACCAATTCTTCCTCAATTAATAAAACGCTATCCAGATGTTCATTTTTATATAGGAGGAGGTTCTCCAATAGGACCAAACAATCTTATGGGAGTCTTGAAAAGATCTCCATTAGGGTGGTATTTAAAATATCAGATCAAGAAATATAAGCTTGAAAATTACGTGACGTTTCTGGGTTTTCAAAATGAAAAACAGGTTATAGATAATCTAAAGAAGGTTCATGTATTTCTTTCTTCCTCTCTTATTGAGAATTCTCCTAACTCAATAGGGGAGGCTATGGTAGTTGGTGCCCCTGTTGTAACTTCTGATGTTGGAGGAGTCAAAGATTTTATCAAACATGGAGAAAATGGGTTTATATATCCCGTAGATGAACCATATATGATTCCGTATTACATTGGGAAAATCTTTGATGATACGGAGCTTGCTGAACGATTTTCTACCAATGGTCGTGAAATTGGGCGGGAGAAGTATTCGGCAGAAGAAAATGGAAAGATTATTTTGAGTTTGTACTCCAAAATTGGATCGTTGCAAACATTTAAATATCGTTAGAATTTTTGAAATATAATTGAAGGTCTCAATGCAGCTTTTAGCGCCAATAGTAGTTTTTGTTTATAATCGACTTGAGCACACACGCCAAACCATTGAGGCTTTGGCTAAAAATGCTTTAGCAAAAGATTCTGATTTAATTATTTATTCAGATACTTCTAAGTCTGAAAGAGGGATAGCGAAAGTCCAGGAAACAAGGCAATACGTTGATTTTATTACCAGTCAATCGTTTTTCAAGTCTACGACTGTTATCAAAGCGAATCAGAACAAAGGGCTTGCTAATTCTGTTATTCAAGGCGTGACTGAAACAATAAACATTTACGGGAAAGTTATTGTTGTTGAGGATGATTTAGTCACTACTCCGGATTTTCTCACTTATATGAATAAAGCTCTTGACTTCTACGAAAAAGATCAAACAATCTGGTCAATTAGTGGTTATTCGTTCAAGATGAAGATTCCTAAATCGTATGCACATGATTTTTTCTATTCCTATCGAGCTAGCAGTTGGGGATATGCAACCTGGGCGGATCGTTGGAATACCATTGATTGGGATGTGAAAGATTATTCTGATTTTAAGATGAACAGAGAAAAAAGGAAACAAATAAATCGAGGTGGGCGTGACATGGCACGAATGCTCGATTCTCAGATGGAAGGTCGTATTGATTCTTGGGCAATTCGCTGGTGTTATGAACAATCAAAACAAAACAAGTTTGCTATTTATCCAGTGCATTCAAGAGTGAAAAATATCGGATTAGATGGAAGCGGTACTCATAGCAAAGAATCAAAAAAAAATAAGAAATGGGATTCTATACTTAGTTCTTCAGGCAAAGAAATAAAATTTGAGAAACTAGAAATTGATAAAAGAATAGCTCGTAGATTTAAAAACAGGTATGGGACTGTTGTGGGTATTGTAATTGGCAAGTTTAAAAGATTTGTCAAGTTGATTATTTTCAAGCTAAATCCTCGCTTTCTTGAACAATTTTAGCTTTATAGTACTTAAGTACACAGTCTTATAAGCAATACAATTGAGAGAGTAATGATAATATTTAGAAAGCTCGAAGTATTTGGACGGAAAATGATAGCCAATCCTACAGCCTCAAAAATTATTAGAAATTCTAGTTGGTTGATTGGCGACAAAATCTTTACAATGATAATTGGAGTTTTTGTCACAGCAATCATTGCCAGATATTTTGGTCCTGAGCGGTATGGTATATTTAATTATGCGCTTTCTTTAGTTACTTTGTTTACCGCATTTTCAACCCTTGGGATGGAAACCTTAACGGTAAAAGGTATTCTAGATAAAAAGTATGATGAAGGCACTATTCTTTGTACAAGTATGTTTCTTAGGGTTGCTGGAGGAGTTTTACTCACAATCTTAAGTCTCATCACAATCAGTATAATTGACCCAGGAGACAGCCTTCTTTTTTCTTTGGTAATGATTCTTTCCATTTCTATGATATTTAAAGCCCCCGAAGTGATTGAATATTGGATTCAAGCGTACCAAAGGGCAAAACTATCATCGTTAGTAAGAATGGTTTCATATGTGCTTACTTCATTACTAAAAATTCTTCTTGTTGTTCTTGGTGGAACGCTCATTCACTTTTCTATCATTCATACTTTTGGCGTAGTATTTGTTTGTTTGGGGTTACTTTTCGCATATTTTCTGAAAAGAGAATGGAATTCAAAATGGAGATTTGATTTTGGATATGCAAAATCTATTTTATCTCAGAGTTGGTACTTAATTATTTCTGGATTGATGGTTACGCTCTATATGCAGATTGACAAGATTATGCTTGGTTCCTTAATGCCAACGAAAACAGAGGTTGGTATTTATTCTGCTGCAACTTCAATAGCATCAATGTGGTACTTTGTGCCAATGGCAATTATAACTTCTTATAAACCAGTTATAATGACGAAGAAAAATGAAGGTGATGAAAGAGAATATTTGAATTCAGTGCAAAATCTCTATACTACTATTGCATGGATGGGTATTTTTTTTGGTGTATTCATCCTAATTTTCTCAAAACTAATAGTTTCCATACTATACGGCCCCGCATATGCGGAAGCAGCAAAAATATTATCTGTTAGTATTTGGGCCGGTACATTTGCGATGTTGGGATCGGCTAGAGGTGGAACTTGGTTGATTTGTGAAGGTATGCAAAGGTTTTCCATGGTCTATGTTGGATCTGGTGCGATTGTGAATATAATATTAAATTATTTACTCATCCCTATTATAGGTGGATTCGGAGCTGCAATAGCAACTTTGGTTTCTCAGATAACAGTTGCGATTATTGCGCCTATTTTTTTTAAACAAACGCGGATAGCTTCAGTAATGATGATAAGAGCCTTTTTTCCTAGGCATAAATAATCGAGGTTTATATGAAAACAAGAGAGATATTGTCAAGATCGAAGGTAATGAAAAGCGTATATCTAAAAGCTAATCATTATTTTGTTAAAGCACTAATTAAAACCTCTCCAACTTTAGCCACAAAGTATTTACATAAGCGAGTAACTAGAAAGAAGTTAAATCTAAAGAATCCAGTAGATTTCAATGAGAAGCTACAATGGTTGAAATTATATTGGCAACATCCGCTTGTTTATCGATGTGCAGATAAATATGAAGTTAGGTCTTACATAGAGGAAGCAGGGTGTCCCGAGATTTTAAATGACCTTTATCATGTATATGATAGAGTAGAGGCAATTTGTTGGGATGTTCTACCAGATAGTTTTGTGCTTAAAACAACAAATAGTTGCGGAACAAATATAATTTGTAGTAAAAAATCTGAACTTAATAAGGACGAGACAATAAGCAAATTGCGAAAATGGATGAAAATTGATTATAGTTATTATGCAGCAGAGCTGCATTATTCTAAGATTATTCCGAGGATTGTATGCGAAAAATATCTTGATACAGAGGCCGGATTCCTTCCTAATGATTATAAAATTTATTGTTTTAATGGCTTCCCAAAAATTATATTAGTTGCCACCGATCGTGCTGTTAAATTGAGATTATTTTTTGTAGATTTAAACTGGAGAAAAATAGATATTGGATCAAACAAGTATAATCTTGGAGAACCACCTGAAAAACCTGAATGTCTTGGGAAAATGTTAAGTTACGCCGAGACCTTATCAAAGCCATTCCCTTTTGTGCGGATTGATTTTTATAATGTAAATAATCATCCTATTTTTGGAGAAATGACTTTTACTCCTGCAGGAAACATGGCGATGTATTATAATGAATATGGATTAAAATTATTAGGAGATATGTTGACTCTTCCAAGAGCAATTAATTGATGATAAGAAAATAGAAGAGTATTTGAATCGTTGTAAAGAAAAAGCAATATTAGAACAATTGGATAATGAAAAGTAGTAATATTGAGGTGGTATGGTCGAAATATTTGTATGTGGAGACATTCTAAATGATACAAGCAAAAATACTGAAATATTTGATTGTGCCTTATCCAATATAATTAAAGGAGCTGATTATTCAATCTGTAATTTTGAAGCCCCCATCAAGTTAAATGCAAATCCTATTCAGAAGGTAGGACCCGTAAAAAGTCAAAGCAAGGAAATTATTCCTGAATTACAAAAAAGTGGATTTAATTTATTTTTATTGGCTAATAACCATATATTCGATTATGGAAAGACGGGCCTAGAAGCAACTATTAATGAAGCAAAAAAATATGGAATAATACCAATTGGTGCCGGCTTAAGCTTGACAGATGCCTATAGACCATCCATACACACAATTGGAGGATTAACTTTTGGGTTTATTAATGCTGCAGAAGCACAATTTGGAGTACTAAAAGAGGGCGACAGCAATTCTGGGTATGCATGGATAAACTCTCCCCGAATAAATGAAATGATTATTAAGCTGAGGGAAGAAGTAGATTATCTTATATTTTTTGCTCACGCCGGATTAGAGCACTATGATATACCAATGATTGAATGGAAGGAAAGATATAAAGAATTTTGTGATTTAGGAGTTGACATAGTTATTGGCTCACATCCACATGTTGTTCAAGGCTATGAGTATTATAATGATAGTATTATTTTCTATAGCCTTGGGAATTTTTATTTTCCAAAATCTCTTTCAGATATAACGTATGGTTATTCAGTTTCTTTAAAGTTTAATATTGGGAAAGCTCCATCATTTGATCTTATATATCACAAGTTAAATAATGGAGAACTTTGTTTAGTAGAATCAGAAATTACAAATATTGATATTTCTGATTTGAATAATAAAATCATCGATTCAGAGTATAGAAAGATTATTCCAGACGTTTATAAGTCAGCATTTAATAAAATATGTTTTCCATACTTTGCAAGTGTTCATAATGCAATTCTTCCATCTGATGGTGTAAGACAAAAAATTATAAAAATTATTAAACAACTCATTCCCAAAAGTAATAATTCCAACAATAAATTGTTGCTATTAATGCATCTCATGAATAATGAAACTTACTATTATATAACTCTTAGATATTTGACAGAATATTGGTATAATCATGAACTATCTGGACCAGAGCAGTTGTAGACAGCATCGCAATTTGTAGACAGCATTGCAATTTTCTGCATTTTCAGCATTCCAATTTTCCGGATTGGAAAAGACATGGTTTTCCCGCCTTTTGGAAAAAGGTACTTTTTAAACGTAATTGAATTTGTAGACAGCATCGCAATTTTCGGCATTTCCAGCATTCCAATTTTCCGGATTGAAAAAGACAGGGTTTTCCCGCCTTTTGAGAAAAGGTACTTTTTAAACGTAAGTGAATTTTCGGGGTTTGTGGTTACCGGGTAGCCTCGGAAGCTGAGGAAGTGTTTTCTTCCTCAGCAGTTCTGGGAGCCTTCTCGTCAATGGATAGCAGGGTCCCGCGACCGTACAGGATGTTGATGATCTGCAGCACCTTGAAGTCGTCACCGATCAAATGGCGCGGCCAGTCTTCCAAATGATGATGGGTCGTGACTATAAAGGTACCAGGTAGGATTTCCTCGTTGGCCACATAAATGGGAGAAATTTTGGTGTTTTTGCGGGATTTCAGAAAGTCGGTTACCAGGAAGGATATCCTCGTTCTCCACATTGGGAAGTGATATGGTTATTGGAATTGAGGGAAACCCTTTTTCATGCCATATATAGGTACCAGGTAGGAATTCCTCGTTGTCCACAGGAATGGGCCAAATTTTGGTGTTTTTGCGGGATTTCAGAAAGTCGGTTACCAGGAAGGAAATCCTCGTTCTCCACATTGAATTCTTAATTGAATATTTTTTTTGTGCCTACTATATCAATAATGATAACAATAATGAAGAAAGGGCATTCCAGATTGCACATGGTGCGGATGCACAATACTGAAATGGTCTCCCATTTACCAAAACAAATCGCCAAGTCCACGGGAATGTAGTATAATCAACCGATTCCCAAAGTATTGAGGAGCTTTCCATGAGAATAGCTGTCGCAGGAACAGGATATGTCGGCTTGTCCAATTCGGTGTTGCTGAGCCAACACCACGAGGTGATAGCCGTTGACCTCATACAAGCCAAGGTCGATATGATCAACAAGCGAGTGTCTCCCATTGTCGATGCGGAGATCAGCGACTACCTCGCTCATCACGATCTCAAGCTGAAAGCGACCACCGACGGAGATAGTGCCTATAGGGATGCCGATTATGTGATCATCAGCACCCCGACCAATTATGATCCCGACAGGAACTTTTTCGACACCTCCTCGGTAGAGGCGGTTGTCCAGCAGGTGATGGCGGTCAACCCCTCGGCCATCATGGTGATCAAGTCCACGGTTCCCGTCGGATTCACAGCTGAAGTGAGGGAGAAGTATGGATCGGAGAACATCCTCTTCAGTCCCGAGTTCCTTCGCGAGGGGCAAGCCCTGAAGGACAACCTGTATCCTTCCCGCATCATCGTCGGCTGTCCCCTGGATGATACTCGGTTGAAAGAAACGGCAGAAACGTTCGCCTCCCTGTTGGCGGAAGGAGCCATCAAGAAGGACGTGCCCATACTGATTATGAAACTCACTGAAGCCGAGGCGGTCAAGCTCTTTGCGAACACTTACTTGGCCTTGCGGGTCTCCTTCTTCAATGAGCTCGATACCTATGCCGAGGTCAGGGGATTGGACACCAAGTCGATCATCGACGGGATTGGGTTGGACCCTCGCATCGGAACCCATTACAACAACCCGTCCTTCGGCTACGGAGGCTATTGTCTTCCCAAGGACACAAAGCAGCTGTTGGCCAATTACGAGTATGTCCCCCAGAACATCATGACCGCGATCGTGGATGCGAACAGGACCCGCAAGGACTTCATCGCAGACAGGATCCTGCAGAAGGCTGGCTTCAAATGGAACAATGCTTCCAGCATCGTGGTGGGCATCTACCGGTTGACCATGAAAGCCGGATCTGACAACTTTCGCCAATCCTCTATCCAAGGAGTGATGAAGCGCATCAAGGCCAAAGGAATCAAGGTGGTGGTTTATGAACCTTCATTCACCGAAGATGAGTTTTTTGGAAGCAAGATATACAAGGACCTGGATGGATTCAAACAGGTGTGCAATGTGATCGTTGCCAACCGGTATGCACAGGAACTTGAGGACGTGTGGGACAAGGTCTACACGCGGGATCTGTATGAGAGGGATTGAGCATGGGATTGAATAACAAGCATTCGCTGCAAAGCGGCACCATCGTAATGGTCACCGGAGCCGCGGGCTTCATTGGGTTCCACGTCTCCCAGGCCCTTCTTGAGAGGGGTTGCGTCGTCATCGGATATGACAATTGCAACGACTACTACGATGTTTCCCTCAAAGAAGGAAGACTGGGGGTGCTTTCTGGCTATCCCGACTTTACCTTCATCAAGGGGGACCTTGCTGATAAGGAGACACTCGACGGTACATTCACCAAATACGCTCCAACCATAGTATTGCATCTCGCTGCCCAGGCAGGGGTGCGGTATTCCATCGACAATCCGTATGCGCATACATGCAATCCAACCTCGTCGGGTTCCTGAACATCCTCGAAGCTTGTCGGAACTTCGGGACCGAGCATCTGGTCTACGCATCGTCGTCTTCGGTGTACGGAATGAACGAGAAGGTACCGTTCAGCACCTCGGATAACGTCGACTCTCCGGTGTCATTGTATGCATGAGTTTTAGGCGAATTTATACTATTAATTGTCCTGAATCTTCTTAAGTATTTTTAAATAAATGAAATAATTGGTTCAAATCTGCTTGTGTTGCCGTTCTTTTTATAGTATAATTTTTACTGTAAATAGGAGGATGCCATGGCAGGACGACCACCACGGGACGATGGGAAACTTCGCGTTGCTATCCATGTCAACAACGGCTATCGCTATGCGTGCACCCAACCCTGGACCATTGATCCGGAAACCGGTAAGAAGAAATACCGCCAGGTCTATTGGGGCCAGGTCGATGAAAACCTCAAGTTTTTCCCCAGTGTCAAATACATCTACGCTTCGGATGAAGAGAAGGCCATGCTCGACTTCCCACCTGAGTGGGATTTGAGCGAAATTCGTAAACTTTCTGGTACACGGGAGAAAGGACGACCCGCCTTCGATGGTACGGATGTGAATCGTTTCTACGGAGACATCTGGCTACTGGAACAGATTGCACGGGAAAGTGGTATCAGAAAGGACCTTGAGCTGGTCTTCGATGGAAACAAGGAAATGGTCGACGATATCCTGACGCTGGCCATGTTCCCGTATGTGACCGGCTTCACCTACAACCGTGTCGCCCGGTGGCAGAAGATCGCGAAAAGTCCCTCCAAGCGGGAACTTGCGCCGCCTGCCATCACGCTGTTGTCGCAATCCATCACCGAGGCACACCGGATGAAGCTGCTGAAATTGCGGGCGGGGAGGTTGCACAAGGACGAGCTGTGTGCGGTCGACTCCACCTCCCGCAGCGCCTATGGCAAATCGCTGACCGACATCAGATGGGGAAAGAACAAGGAGAGTCTTCCCTTGGAGCAGACGGTGGAGGTGGTGGTCTACACCTTGGATTCCCACATGCCGGTCTATTACCGCACCTTCCCGGGTAACATGCAGGATTCCAGGAGTCTTGAGACAATTCTCACCGATTTGCAGCATGCCGGCTTTACCGACGTCATCCTGGTCACCGACCGGGGCTATGAGAAGATCAGGAACCTGGAGACCTACATCCTCAAGAACCAGGCGATGGTCATGTGCACCAAGGTGCAGCAGAGCCAGGTCATGGAGAGGATCCTGTCGTATGGGGACTTCTCCACCCGGCCGGACGGGATGGCCATAGACCAGAATGCCAAGATCTATTACCAACAGTTCTCCATCGACTACCCGGTGGAGAGTACCGGTACCAGTGTAAAACAATCGGAGAAACTGAGACTGAATCTCTATTTTGATTCGGTGCGACGCAGCGAGGAGTTGGTCCAGCTGGACATCGACATCACCGGTCAACGCGAGAGGCTCCAAGTGCTTCTCTCAGAACAGGAGCCTCTTGAAGATGATGAATCACTAAAACGACACTTCAGGTATTTCAAGCTACAGTATGATTCGAGTGAAAGGCTTCTCAAATCTTTTACACTGAATGATAAGAAAGTGGAGAAAGCCAGACGTACCAGCGGGTTCTTCTCGATCATGACCCATAAGTTGGATATGGATGCCATGCGGACCTACCAAACCTACAAGCTTCGCGATGAACAAGAGAAGGCGTTCCAACAGATGAAGAGCCAGATGGTCGCCGACCGTCAACGCACTTGGTCGGAAGAGGGAAAGACTGGCAGGCTATTCATCCTTTTCGTGTCGATGATATTGGGAGCCGCGGTACGTCATACGTGGAAAACCACTGAACTGCATGAGCTGTTCTCGTCATCGCTGGATGTCTTGGATGAGATGAGAAGCATCAGATGCATCGAGCATACCGGACGAGCTAAGTTCATTACCCCGTTCGTAGGCAAACAATTGAACATCTGTGAAGCCTTTGGTTTCGAGGTTCCCAACGGGTGTGCCCCCGACTATGTTTCCCGGAAGAAACACCCTAAGAAACGAGGCCGCCCTCGTAAGCGAGTGACCGAAATGGATTTATAGTATAAAAAGGCTTAAAACTCATGTTGTATGCAGCCACCAAGAAGAGCAACGAGCTCATGGCGCATTGCTACTCCCATCTCTACGGGTTTCCAAGCACAGGTCTGCGGTTCTTTACAGTCTACGGCCCCTGGGGCAGACCGGATATGGCGTACTTCTCATTCACCGACAGGATCGTGAGAGGGGAGCCGATCAAGATATTCAACAACGGGGACATGTGGCGGGATTTCACCTACATAGACGATGTGGTCGCAGGCATACTCAACATCCTTCCCAATCCGCCTATTCCGAACGAGCATGGCGATCGATACAAGGTCTACAACATCGGCAACAACAAGCCAGAGCGGATCATGGACTATTTCTCCGCATTGGAGAAAGCACTAGGGATGATCGCCAAGAAAGAGTTCCTTCCCATGCAACCCGGCGATGTCTACCAGACCTATGCCGATGTGGACGATCTGATGCAGGACTTCGATTTCAAACCGTCCACGCCGATTGAAGTGGGGCTGGGGAAGTTTGTGGATTGGTATCGGGGGTATTATGGGGTTTAAGAGCTAACTGCTTTTATAATAAGTTAATTATCGGAGGGGCCAGAATGGAATCACTAAACATCGGATCCGCATTTATTTTCGCATCTATATCTTTAATTATTTCATTAGTCACAATCTTTGTGAATGTCAAATCCAGTAAACGAGAAACGTTTACCGCAAAAATGGGTTACTACGGCAAGATTCTTGATTGGTATAAGGAAACAATATTTCTTATGAAGCGGATTGAACATAAATCTGATATACATGAATCATATGAATGGGACTTGGCGTCCCTCTCAGCCCAAGTGGAATATGGTAGGTTTTTTTTCCCTAACATACAAGAAGATGAATATGGAGAGGATAAACCTGAGGCTTATAGGGGATTCCGAAATATCACCTTGGACTTTATTGTTGCCTACTATAATTTATTCAAATTAAATTTGAGAGGTGAATTTCCAATCGATGCTCCAACAATAATTCAAAGATATTTTACTTCCGAAGTCTTCAAGTTGATTAACCCTAAGTCTTATGTGAAGCAAGCGGAAAAATGTGTTGATTCGAAATTGACTAATGAGGATCAGCTAAGACATCAGATTGGAAAAAATGATCAGAATTTGATTATTGATTTGGTTTTTAACTATAGATAAAGGAAGTAGATGACGATGTTCGGAACAGTCGGCCCTATGAAGATAATCCACATTGGGATACTAAAATGGACTCAAATCAACTTGGTCCAGTGCTAGTGCATATAATGGCGAAGTTCTCATCAACGGGTTAGGACGGTCAAGATTATTAAGGAAGAAAAATAAGTGATTAAATATAAGGATATTATTGGAAAAATTGAAAATCAAGAGAACCATCTACTGATAGCGAATGGTTTCAACTATGGTTTAGGAGTAAAAAATATAGGTACCAGGTAGGAAATCCTCGCTGTCCACAGGAATGGGCGAAATTTTGGTGTTTTTGCGGGATTTCAGAAAGTCGGTTACCAGGAAGGAAATCCTCGTTCTCCACATTGGGAAGTGATATGGTTATTGGAATTGAGGGAAACCCATGTTCATGCCATATATCGGTACCAGGTAGGAATTCCTCGTTGGCCACAAAAATGGGCAAAATTTTGGTGTTTTTACAGGATTTCAGAAAGTCGGTTACCAGGAAGGAAATCCTCGTTCTCCACATTGAATTCTTGGTTGGATATTTTTTTTGAGCCTATCATATCAATATTGATAACGATAAAGGAAAACTATCAGAGTATATAGGTACCAGCTAGGAATTCCTCGTTGTCCACAGAAATGGGCGAAATTTTGGTGTTTTTACGGGATTTCAGAAAGTCGGTTACCAGGAAGGAAATCCTCGTTCTCCACATTGGTAAGTGATATGGTTATTGGAATTGAGGGAAACCCGTGTTCATGCCATACTTGCAGCCAGGAGTAGCAAGCCATATGGAAACGAACCATGATATCCGCTGGATCCAGCGCCTATCGAATTTCTCCCGGGCCCTTTCCCAACTGGAGGCCGCCGTCGGATTGGCGAAACAACGGCCCCTCAGCGCATTGGAGCAGCAAGGGATGGTCCACTCCTTCGGGTGCACCCATGAGCTGGGCTGGAATGTGCTCAGGGATTACCTGAAGGACCAGGGAGCGCAACAGCTGTACGGTTCGAAGGATACTGTCCGCGAAGCTTTCGCTGTGGGATTGGTCCGGGATGGAGAGACCTGGATGGAGATGATCAGGGACCGCAACCACAGCAGCCATACCTACAATGTGGAAGTCGCCAATGCGATTGTCGGTCGTGTCATCGATTCATACATCCACGCATTCGAGTATTATAGGTACCAGTTAGGAATTCCTCGTTGTCCACAGGAATGGGCGAAATTTTGGTGTTTTTGCGGGATTTCAGAAAGTCGGTTACCAGGAAGGAAATCCTCGTTCTCCACATTG
>Ga0209212_1002586_pt1 | contig 25357 bp, 28 predicted proteins | sample RifGroC2_FD_183996 | JGI IMG/M metagenome (GOLD analysis project Ga0209212, IMG submission 183996) | Groundwater microbial communities from Rifle, Colorado, USA - Groundwater C2 (SPAdes) (version 2) | ecosystem: Environmental > Aquatic > Deep subsurface > Groundwater | place: Rifle, Colorado... | reverse complement strand
CAATTCGTCAACAGGCGCGGTAACGCCCACCATACGCACACCTAACAACTCTAGGCCGGTTGATTGTCCACGGCTGGCGATAAAGTGGGTGGATATAAACATAACGAAAATTGATGCGGCAACCATTGTGGAAACAAAAAACCAATGTTTCAAATTCTGTTTAAACGCCAAAATAATAAAACCCACGGCCAACGCGACAAAATATATCCGAGAAAAATTCAACATTATCACAAACGACGAGCAAAAAAGATAAAACCAGAGGATTTTATCTTTTGGATTTTTCATAAGATACGAAGCAATAATAAGAATGGCCAAAACCACCAGCAAATGCTCCGGCAAGACAATCCGAAAAAAATTATTTCCCAAATCAGTAATCTTGCCTGCCGCGATATTGCGGAACCAATGATAATAAGTATCAGGCAAAAAACCAATCCAGCTGGAATAAATAAAAAAAATGATTAAAGAAGAAAAAGCAGACCCCAAAATGTATCCGCGCGCGATTTTATCAAGCGTCGTATCCGGATATTTCAAAAATTCCAGCGCAGGGAATAATAAAAGAAAAAAAAGATAAAGAATCGCGTCTTGCGCCACCAAAATCCCCGCGTGTTGTTTTAAAAATCCATTTACAATCGCAATAAAAAGAAAAAATCCAGCCGCCAGAATGCTGACACGGATACTCCGCGGAAGTTGCGGATTAAATTTGTCTTGTTTTACTTTTTGCCATAGCCAAATTATCCCGAAAATTCCCAAAAACCAAGTCCGAGAAAGTAAACCGAATAATTCAAAAAAATGTCCGGAGCCATTTAGGAAAAACTCCGCGACCAGAATTAGCCAAGCAAAAGAAAGTTTTTTTAAGCAAATATAACCAAAAGCCGCCACAAGAATGGCGGCAATAAATTGATTGGCAGTATTATGATTCCAAGTTATCAAAGAAAGCAAACGAACAAGCGTGTAAATCAATAACGCATGAAAAACCGTAAATTTATGCATAATCAATCCTATTTACCCCAAAAAGTGTCAGCTTCTTTTTCCATTTTATCCAAACGAGTGTAATAATCGCTAAATTCATTCAAATGAGCTAAAGCGATTTTACCTGTTAAAATTGGATCATCATTGGTGACATTAGTATGAGGGTCAACTGTTCCGTGCTCCAATTCCACATCCAAGCCCATGCGAAACTGCTCCACATCATAATTTTTCCAGTCAATGCCTAATTCTTCGCCGATTGTCTTTGCTTCTTCATTTGTAAATTTTTTAGTAGCCGCGATACTCATAAATAAAAAATTAATTAATCTGGCTTCGGGGCTTGGATTCGAACCAAGATACACAGGTTCAAAGCCTGTAGTCCTACCATTAGACGACCCCGAAATAATTTAAACTTTCAAATATTTCCTCATCGCCAAACTGCCTGACACAACTCCCAACACTGACAAAGCCAAAAATTCGCCCACAAATATCCTGACAAAATTATCATTAAAATAACCCGTTAAAGAAAAGCCGGAACCAACAAAGAATGTTTTAACATAATTATCGCCGAATTGCAAGAAACCATACAATAAAGCCGCGCTTAAAACAACAGCCAGAAAATTAAACAAAATCACCTCAATTAGAAACGGCGCGCGGATAAACCAATTGCTCGCGCCAACTAAGCGCATCACCCCGATTTCCTCGCGATGAGTATAAATAGCCACCTTAATGACATTAAAAATAATCAAAAACGCGATTACCAACAACAATACGGAAATGGCCACTGCCCCTTTCTGCACACGATTAGTCATGGCGCCAATTTTTTTAATAATTGTGGCGTGATCTTCAAATGTCTTTTGCTCAATCAAACTGTTGTATTCTGGAATATCAATCGCTGATAAAATTTCTTCGTAATCCTGCGAACTCGCGGCGCGCACGATTAAAATCGCGCCCAAAGGATTTTCCGGCAATTCCGCCAAAGCTGATAAAATTTCTTCATCTTGCGCGTGCTTAATTTTAAAATCAGCTAAAACCTCATCGCGAGATTTGAAAACGAGTGAAGACACTTTTGGTATTTTACCCAGAGCCGCGCGTAACTCGTCAATTTTTCCAACAGGCGCGTCAACTTTAAAAAGCAAACTGATGTCAATGCGATCCTCCACCAACTGCAATGCGGCTTTGGTCATTGCATTGACAGATAAAACAACATTGAAAGAAATGAGTGTTAAAACCAAAATTAAAATTGTAGTGAGAGATAATCCTAAATTTCGCCAAAAACTTTTATTGGCAAATGATAAAACCCGTTTAAAAAAAATAATCATAGTGTTTACAATACATATTTACCTTCGGCCTGGTCATTGGACACAGAACCTCTGTCAATCGTCACCACGCGACGACGCAAGGCATTCACCATTTCGCGATTATGCGTGACTAAAAGCACGGTCGTGCCAAGCTCATTGATTTTTTTAAAAATAGAAACAATTTCATCTGTGTTAATGGCGTCCAAATTGCCGGACGGCTCATCGGCAATTACAATTTTCGGAGCGTGCACGAGCGAGCGCGCGATTACCACCCTTTGCTGTTCCCCACCGGAAATTTCATCCGGATAACGGCGCATTTTTTTCTCAAGCCCAACAATTTCCAAAATTTGCGGCACGATTTTTTGAATCCGGCTGTCCGGAGCTCCGCACACCTCCAATGCAAAAGCCACATTTTCAAAAATTGTTTTTTTAGGCAAAAGCTTGAAGTCCTGAAAAATCACGCCAATTTGCCTGCGTAAAATAGGAATTTCCGATGCTTTTATGTTGGTTATATCCCAATCCCCGATCTGAATCTGTCCCTTGCTCGGCCTCTCTTCCGCAATAAGCAATTTCACCAATGTGGTCTTACCGGCTCCGCTCTGCCCAACAATGGACACCAACTCACCCGGCTCGATTTTCAAATGAACATCTTTTACAGCAAACACATCAGGTGGATAAATTTTGGAAACATTTTTAAAATAAATCATACGAAATTTTGAACTTTTCTCAATTAGCCGACGGCCGGAATTGAACCGGCGACCCACGGTTTACGATACCGTTGCTCTACCAGCTGAGCTACGTCGGCCCAAAGCGGGTAACGGGAATCGAACCCGTCGCTTATCCTTGGGAAGGATACATATTACCACTATACTATACCCGCCCGCCTTTAGGGCGCATCCTTTTACCCACTAAATTTTTATCCATTTCCACACCTTACTTTTTGCATACTCTTTTTCCAAATCAAAAGTGCTTGTAGCGGCGCTTAATCTTTCCTGCAATAAAAACGGCGTTAAAACCTTTTTCTTAAATTGTTCGGAACTCCAACCGTAAGTGTCATTCATCATTTTTTCAGCTGCTTCCGCTGTGCCTAATTCTTTAATGACTTTTTCAAATTCCTGATTCAAGTCATCCTGCGAAACAGTGATTTTCGCTAATTTTGCCTGCTCTGCCAAAACCACTTGCCTAGCCAGCCGTTCCCAAACGCTTTTTTGCAATTCCACTAAACCAGGAGCTTGAAAAGAAGGATTTTGTTTTTTTTGAAAATTATAAAAATTCTGAACGGCTGATAAATCATTTTGAAAATCCGAATAGCTCAAATAATGACCATCAACAAACCCAACGGGCAATCCAACTAAACTTGCGATTTTCACGGTAAATTTATCACTGCCTAAATTAAACAAAGCATTGTATGACGCAAATCCAACAACAATCAAAATTATTAATACCAACCCTGCTCCTGTCCCCCAATAAAAAGTTTTGTTCATATTATTTAAAAAAATAATTCCACCAATTTTTAGGATTAAAGGCCGAGGCGCTGGACATTTTCACTTCTTTTTTTGTTGAAGAAGTGGCCGCGCCGGCGCTATTTATTATCACCAACTTCTCACCTTCTTTTCCAAGCCCGAACTTCAAACGCGCTTCTCTTTCCGCAAAATCACCACTTTTAATCTCTTGCAATTTTTCCAAAGAAACCAATTTATTTTTCTCCCACTTTTCTTTTTCCTGCATCAACTGATTTATTTCTTTTTTAATCTGATAGTCCTGCCAAAAGGCCTTGCCAAAACTGATTAAAAAAACTATTGCTACCGCCACGACAAATAGCAAAAAAATTCCACTCTTAAAAATGCTTTTTAAAAATCCTCTTTTTCCTCCCATAATACTAATAGTATATCACCCATTTTTCGCCTTGACAAGACCAATGTCGGAATTATTTTCTTTTTGTTGCCAATTTTGCAAAACCGCGCTTATTGTCGCCTGCGCCTTGGCAGGATTTTTTACGCGATCAAACTCTAAATCTGTTTCTCCGCCTATAGTTTGAATTTTAATCTTGCCGTAACGAAAAATCGTAGGACAAACTCCCTTAATTTTATATGAAACATTATGAATTTTATCCAAATGCACCTCGGTGACTGTTTTTTCCAAAGATCCGACCTGATAAATATCAATTACTTTTTTATTAGTAATGACAAAAGCGTTGCGATGCCAAAAATACATGGTGCGAACCAACAGAAGCAAAGCCAAAGCGAGCGCGGCTGAAAAAAGAGTAATCCCCCACCAGTCATGGCTAAAAAGCCAAAACATAAAAAAGAACGGCACGACAATCAGAATAAAAATCAAAAGACCGTGCCAAAAATATGTGAGGCCATAACGGCGAAGCACCAAAATTACTTTTTCATTTTCCAAAAGATTAAGACGCATGTTTTCTTTCTATTTTAGTTGGCGGCGCTAAAAAAGTGGCTGTGTGTCCCCAAAAATATCTCTCATCGCTTGGATGCATGTAATAATCAGGCAATTCGCCATTTTTAATCAATCCGCGAGCTCGCTTTTCAAAACCCATAAAAAAATCTTCACTCTGCGTTGGGCCTAAAACTAGATTAAAAGCTTCCCTTATTGCGCCATAACGCGACTCTTCAAACAATCCATTTAATTGCTTCAGAAGCGGTTCCGGTATTGTTCTGTCTCCGGCGCTAAAATGCCGCAAAGGAAATGATCTGGTGGAAAAATTAAATTGCGGATCCGGTAAAATCAATCCGTGATCAATGGCGCGAGTCGCCCCGCCATTTTCAATAATATAATTTCCATCATGACGATCATAATTTTCCAAAAGAAAATCCAAAAGAGCCACTTCTCGCAAATCTTTGACATTGGCCGCCTCCATCCATTCTTCGTTGGCAAAAGTACTGGCGGGACGACCATTTATTTTTAGCTGGACTGAACCAATCGCTCCGTCAATTTCTCGAATCACTGTTGGCGGCACCACTTCCGAATCCAATGCCTTAGCCACAAAACCGGCCAACCACTCTCGGAGATAACCGGTCTGCGGTCGTCTCTCTACCATTCCTCTGGCCGTGCCGTCTTCCTCTACCCACACGGCCTCGCCATTTTTTGGTTTAAATATCGCCTCCTCCACAATATCGCTTTCCATTGATATCTCCACCGTCATAACATCATTACGAGGATTTTGTGTTGCCAACCTTTCTTCATCAGAACTGGTCTTGCCGGGACTGCGGCAATCTTTTCTCTTTCTAAAAACATCAGTCACTCGCGCCTTTTTCGACTCTCTTAATTCTTTTTCAGTTTTTAATCGTTGACGCAACCGATCTCCTTTAATTTTATCTCCGCGCTCAAGACATTCCCTCAACAAAACAGCATGAAGACCATCTTCTAATCGATTAATTTCCGCCATAAGTTCTTTTTCACCTTGCATTTCTTTATTCTCAACTGCAACCCCGCCCAATTCCAAATCAGCCGCGAATGTTTCTTGCTCGGCCAATGATTCTTCAAATTTTTTTTCCTGGGCGGGATTACGGCCGCGACCTTCTGCTTCGCGCGGATAAAATGTTTCCAAAACCATAAATTTACGGTTGTGTTATTTCGCTTGCGAAAAGATAGGAATTGCTAAAATGAGCTGACATCGCCAATAAAAATTTTGCACCATCTTTTGGCTGATAATATCGCGGTTCATTATCAATCAAAACCGACACGCCGCGATCCAAGGCCGTAAGAACATCAGTATCGCCGGTGCAAATCACTGCGCCATCGGCTTGCAAAACACAATGCGCTCGCAAACGACGATTACCTTTTTCATTGGTGAACAAATCAACAAATGAACCGATTGGATATTTTGATTTTTCTTCTGACATATTATTTTTTAACAATTCCCGCGCGACATGGCGATCATCCCAGGGAATTTTCTTTTCATTGGCTACGCAGATTGCTTGCTCCGCGCCTTTGCCGGTAATTAAAATTAAATCCCCTGCCACAGCTAGCGATATTGCTTTGCCAATGGCCTCGCGCCTATCTAAAATTCGCCACAAATTTTCGCCTTTCTTTTTACCCGCTAATAAAGCGCCTTTGGTCACTTGGTCAATAATCTCTTGCGGATTCTCATCATACGGGTCTTCATTGGTAATTATAGCATAATCTGCCTGTTTACCGACAATTTGGCCGAGAATCGGCCGGCGCGCTTTGTCTCGACCGCCACCGGTTGACCCTAAAACATGAATAACTTTTTGGTGCGGAATCATTTTTATTGTTTCATAAAGCCCGGCCATTGCTTTTGGCTCATAAGCGTAATCCACGATTATTTTAAACAACTGGCCTTCATCAATAAATTCCAAACGGCCGGGTATATTTTGCATGGCTGGCGCGGCTTTTTGAATTTCTTCAATTGATAATCCAAGCGACTTGGCAATGGTTAAGACGCAAAGCGCGTTATACGCGTTAAATTTCCCCAATAGAGGCAAATCAAAGCGCGCGTTATTCCACACAAAATAAATCCCCTGCTCGTCCAATTTCAAATCGCGTAAATCAGCCAGATTAAATTTAATTTTATTTTCAGCTGGAAAATTTAAAAAATATTCGGCGTTGGCGTCATCGGCGTTGACAATACTTGTTTTTGGATGCGTCGCGAACAATTTGCCTTTTGCGCGCTTGTAATTTTCAAATCCACCGTGAGCTTCAATGTGTTCGGGATATAAATTTGTTAAAACCACTGTATTGTAATCAATATCCAAATGCCGAAATTGCTCAATGCCTTGCGAAGTGGTTTCAATAATTGCCGCTTTACAACCTGTGCGAACCATTTGCCGCAGCATTTTCTGCGTTTGAAACCGGCCGAGCATGGTCATTTTTTTGTCATTTAATTTTTCCCACTCACCAATTTTGAAAAACACAGTTGAGGTGGCGCCGACTTTCCAACCGGCCGCTTCCAAAAGCCGCGCCAAAAGATAGACCGTGCTGGATTTGCCGCCAGTGCCAGTAATACCCACCACTATTAATTTCCGTGATGGATAACCATAAACAAAAGCCGCCAGTTTAGCTAACGCAAAATGGTAGAATTTTTTTAATAGTTTGGGAATAAATTTTTTAATCACCCTGTTCCAATTAAAAATTTAAAAATCCTGACAAACCGCATTACGACAAAAATCTTCGCCACCTGCCAAATCATTTTAAAATATCCTTTTAATCCGGATAAAAAATTACTCTTGGGAATTTTTTGCAAATGCTCAATGCCATCCAAATCAATTGTTTTTACTCTCTGATCATTTGTCTGGCAATAATAATTTAATGCCTCCTCAATTTGATAGCCCTTACGCAAGTCCTCTGGAACCTGTTCAAAAATTTCCCGCTTCATTGCTCGCTGACCGCTCAATAAAGGAATTGACTCATTTAATTCATTTACCCAACGCCATTTGGGAATCATGCCGACTGTCATATCCGCCTCATTATTTAAAATAGGATTGATTAAATTTTGCAAATGATTTTCAGTAATTCCGGAAATATCCGCGTCTAAAAATAAAAGCACTGACTCTTTGCTTGCTCGCACGCCTACGCTTAACGCCCCGCCCTTGCCGATATTTTTCGGCAGAGAAATCACTATGGCGCCGGCTCGGCGCGCTAAAAAAGCCGTGTGGTCGGTGGAGCAGTCATTAACAACAAAAATCTCTGAAAATAATCCGGAGATTTTCAAGGTTGACACTAATCTAGCGATAGTGCGCTCTTCATTGTAAGCGGGAATAATGGCGGAAATCATAATTTTTTTAAACTCACCTCGTAGGCAATTTCCTCCATTTTGCGTCGCGCGTTTTTCGCCTGATCAAATTTAGTGCGCAAATAGCCGGTAAAATTAAATTGTATCAAAGTACCCATTATTTCCTCCACCGCTTCGGTGGCGCGTTTTAATTCGGAAAAATTGCGTTCTGTGGCTTGCTTCATGGCATAACGAAGAATTTCGCCGATAGTGTCTGATAGGCCGCCCAAATATGTTTCCGGCGCAACTTCAATGCCGGTGATCGGCCCGATTGATTTATTAAATAAAAATTGCTGAAACAAATTCGCTTCGACGTATTCTTCCAAAGCGGCATTAAATACGCCTTCGTCAGAAGAGGCAATGCTTTTTTCCTGCGCTTTGCTTGCTTTTTTCAAAGCCGCGAGCGATTTTGATAATAATTCACCGCCCTCTTTCCAATCATTACGATGAAAAGAAAAAATGGCCTGCTTGGCGGCTTGCAAAGCATTGGTGGAATGTTCCTGCACTTCGCGTCGGCCTTTTTCCCATTCGCGGAAAGTGGCATGCAGTGTCTTGAAATGTTTTTGATTGATTGGCATAGTATGTTTATTATCTCATAAAACTCGTTTTTTGGCAAAAAAAGACCCCGCTTTGACATTTCTGTCTGGGCGGGGGTGAGCGCTAAGCTCCGATATGGTTGGTTAGAATAGAGGGTGGGAAGAACCAGTAGCGGTGTTGAAGGGGCGAAGTTGTCGCCCCGTTGGGTCTACTTGCGCTTGCCGCTCTTCTTCCCGTAGAGCGGCACCTCGTTCGAGGAGCCCCTAGCAACCTTCCGAGCCTGGCGGTCGCGCTCCCGCCGTTCCTCACGCTTGGACTCACGCTCGGCGCGCTCTTTTGCTGCATCCTCGCTCGGAGTGCCATCGCGCCCCCCCTCTGGAAAACGGATGACCTTGCCGGCGTTGATGTCTGCCAGCACCTGGCGCGCCAGCTTGAGCTGACGCTCGTGAGCACCGGTGATGACCTTGCTGGTCTCCGGCTGGAGATCTTTCGCCTCCTGGTCGAGCTTGGCGATGTATGCCTCGAGCTCAACTTTGTCGGTCGAGAGGAAAGATGGCGTCGCACGAAGCTCGCCCTCGCACTGCCAGGCCACTTCTCTGATGATGGCGAGTTGCCAGTCTGGCGTTACTCCGTTCGAACCACGAAACTCCTTGATCTTCTCCAGCTTCCTGGTGGCGAGCTGGACGATGTCTCGGGTTCCGAGGAACTCGATCAAGAGATACTGACGGAATTTTGCCTCACGCTCGGCCTGCGCCTTGTCCTCGCGCTCCGACCTCTCCTTGGCGACCTTCTCGTCAGTGCGTCGCTTGGCTTCGGCTGCCCGCCACTCGAGCTCAGCCTTCTCCTCCGCTGCCTTCCTGACGCGATTGGCATCTTCTTGAGCTTTACGCACGATCTCTGTCTTGGCCTGCTCACGCGCAGCCACCTCAGAAGATTCCATCTTGGCGAGGATGGCCTCGAGGCGCTGACTGCTTGGGCAGTCGGCCTGGCGCATGGCGATGATGAATTTCGCACGAGCGAGCGGATCGAACTGACAGAAGGCCTGCGCGATCTCCACGTCAGTCAGAGACGAGATATTTTCCACGGAAAGCGCCCGCGCAGCACTCTCCTCGTCCGTCATCTCCGCAGGAGTGAAGAGCGCCCTAATACGCCGCAGACCGCAGGAAAGCACGAAGGCGAAGAACATCGCCTCGCCAGCAGTGCCACTCACGCTGACGCGCACGGCGAGCACCGCCTCATCGAGCAGATGATCAATCCCCTCGATGAAGTACTTCTGCAACTCATTCATTTCCACTCTCCCTTGTGCGCCCGTCAATTTGGCGCGTAAAAATGGGCTACTACTTTTCGCCCAATCTGAAAAACTCTCTATTTAGCGAATCTATCAGATTAGGCGAAATTAAGCTTGTTTTTATCCTTTTTTAAAGAACAAAATAACAGTTTAATATAGCACATTTTGACACTTTTGTCAAGAGGGTGTATAATTCTCAATGTATTTCGGGCCGGTAGCTCAGCTGGTAGAGCAATTGCCTTTTAAGCAATGGGTCCTGGGTTCGAATCCCAGCCGGCTCAAATTTATTTAATAAACACAAACATATGTGCGGAGACAAATGTCCAAAATGCGGCAACGAGCCATGCACTTGCGACAAGTGCGGTTGTTGCTAAATATCAATTAGAAATAAAAAAGGACGTGCTATAGGCACGCCTTTTTTTAAATTTTCCCTTTGTTTTTGGCAATCTCCTCAATCATCAAACACATTTTCTGCAACGCGGTTCGCGGCATGACTTTTTGCATCTCGTGCCCGATCATCAGCCGCTCGTGATTATCTTCCAAAAGTCCTTTCACGATTTTTACAAAATCAACAGCGCCCATTGAATCCTCGTAAAAAATAATCGCTCCGGATCGTTTGGAAAAATATTCGGCGTTGGCAATTTGATGTGTCTTGGCAATCGGCACAATCACTGAAGGCTTGCCCAATACAGCCAATTCGCTCAATGTGGAAAGTCCGGCGCGCGAAACCACCAAATCAGCCGCGGCCAAAACATTCTTTAATAAATCCTCGTCCAAAAACTGCACCGGATGATACCGCTCGCGCAAAAATTTATCATCTGGATGCCCGCGAAAAAGAGGTATTGACAACTCTTTTCCTTTTCCTGTCATGTGGATAACTTGGCAATGTCTGATAAATTCCACTAAATTATTGGTAACTAGCTTGTTCAAAGACAATGCTCCAGTGCCACCGCCCAAAACAAACACTGTTAACAAATTCGGATCCAAATCAAAGTGACTCATTGCCGCTTGCTTGTCGCCGCGCAACAACCCGGCTCGCACCGGATTGCCAATCCAGATTGTTTTGTCAATTGAAAAATTCTTTTTCTGATGTTCAAAAGAGGTGGTGATAAAATCAGCTGTTCGCGCCATCAGTTTATTGGCCAAGCCGATTTCAATATCCTGCTGATGAATAATAGTTGTTTTTTTCAAAAACCAAGCTGCCCAATGCAAGGGCACGCTTACAAATCCGCCGGCGGAAATCAGCAAATCCGGACGAAATTTTTTTATCAGTTTCCAACTTTGAATAAAACCGACTAAAAATAAAAATGGCGCGAATAAATTTTGCCAACTTCCATAACGCCGCAATTTAGCCGAAGAAATATATTCAAACGGCAAACCATATTTAGCCGCGATGTTTTTTTCCTGCCCCTTTTTCGTGCCCACCCACAAAAACTCCCACTCGGGATGTTTGTTTTTTAATTCTTGATAGATGGCGATCAAGGGCATTACCGGCCCCAAAGTTCCGCCACCGGAAAAAATTATGCGCATATTATCTAAATTCCGCTCTATTTTTTATCCACACCATATCTCTTGACATTATATACAGATTATACTACAATATATTTAGAAAAAGGCTTTCGGCCGTGGTTTCCATACCACACTTAGCGGAAGGTCTTTTTTGTTTTTAGTAGAAAATTGGACCTTCGGCCGGGAATACTGAAATCAAAAATTTCTGTTTTTTCTTCAAATTTTCTTTAATTTGTACGCAAAAGATTTCATTATTTGCCTCGGTGCCATAAAAACGATATAGAATCTCCTTTGAATTGTTGGGATTTTTAGTTTGATTGGGTTTGAAACGGGAGTTTTGGATTAGCTCTACGGCACATCCAAAATATCTCATTCGTCTAACCCTGTCTCGCCAATTAGATTTTTCAAACAAATGATGCCAGTATAAATCAAAAAAAATTTTCTCTTTACTAAAATACGCCGATCTGGCATAAGTGCGTCGCTTTGACTTCTTTTTGATTTCGGAATATAAACCAAAAGCCCTTTTATGCACCTCGTGAAAATCAGAACCGGTGAATTTCTTGGCCTTTGTTTTGTATACCTGCATAATAATATCGTCTTTTTGTCAAAGAAAGCTATTATTTTCCGCACAAATGTTTTGACATTTCCTCTTTTTCTTCAAATTTTTTTTCATTTTGAAATAATCCACCGCGTTTCCAACCAAGCCAAATGTCCACAATCTTGCCGGAATTACTTCTAAAATATCCATGGGGAACCCGACCGTCCAATTGTGAGAATTCTACATCACCTGCAATATGAAAATTCTCAGCCATTCTTTTAGTCAAAACTGACAAATCTAAACAAGTTGACTTTCCTTTATTTCGGAGAAAAGAAGATAGGCCGTGGGTGCCTCCAATAATAGTTTTTGCAATAATTCGCCTGTTGCTCCACTTATCCTGCTCTCGTTGAATCCACAAACCGATCGCGAGCAATGTCTTGTCTTCTTCGTCCAGTCCTTCCTCTTTAAGGGTTTCGCAAACTTCAACAGCATAAGAACGACGATCATGGCGTTCTGTCAATTTTTCCAAATCTTGCAAGTTATGTTTATCTATGGCGTCCAAAATCTCTTGAATTTGAGCTGTCCATTTTTCTATTACTTCCGGTTTTTCATCAAAAATAACATAATCTCGAAAACTGATTCTTTCACGGTAAAGCTCACGAGGCACGTGTGGAAAAGAAAAAAATATCATCCAACAACTTGTTGAAGAAAGGAAAATCCTCCTCATTATAATATCCGCTTAACATGACAGCAATATTTTCTCTGCTCTTACCTTGTTCTTTCAAGTATTGAAATTGCTTAGTGAAAGCAAACTTCTCGACCGGATTATTTGGATATCTATTTCCAATTTTTAAATCACCAAAGGCGGATTTTTGCATATTGGCTTGGTATTCTTCAGGTGACGCGAAATCTAAAAAATTTTGGCAATGAGCCAACTCATGAAGTAGCCAAGCAATTTCATCAGGATTTTCCTGCGCTTCAAAATAACTCTGCTTAATTAAGATCAATTCTTTTTCAGCGCTTGATTCAGATGGCTGGCTTCCTTTAACCCACAAATCATCCGGAATTACTGCAAGAGTTACGCCATCCAATCTCTCATCGTGAAAAAAACCACGCTGTGCTTGGTAATTTTTTGGTAAATCCTTTGTTTTTAATAATTTGATTCTTTCTGCATTTTTTTGTTCTATACCAAGATGTTTCTGCAAATATTGTTTAATGCCACCCTGTTCGGATGATAATTTTTCATACCACTTCTGCACCGCTTCCGAATACTCAGCAAACGGCTCCATACCCATATCGGCTCGCCGTTGATCTAAATTTTCGGGATCATCAATGGTTTCGGGTATATATCCTTTTTCTTTATCAACCTTCCATTGCGTGCCGTAGAGTTGTAGCTGGCCTTCGCTGACACGAATACGATCGTCCAAATATGCGATATCCTCTTGTGCTACCTCGTCTTTTTTTTCAGCCCTCATCAAATCCAAACAAAGTCGTTGAAAAGACAGGTCTTCATCGGCATGTTGGACAAGGATCCAAGCGGCATGCGCCGCATCCTCGCCAACCTTTAATTTAGATGGCCAACCAATTTGTTTAATGATTATTTGGAGACGCTCTTTATTTTTTTGATCAACCGCAATAGTCACGCTCGCATCACCAGCAATTCGCGCATCCTGATCCTCACGAGCCATTTGCTGAATTTCAGATGTGATGATTGCTAGTTGTCGCGCATTTTCTTTTTCCATATTTTATTTACACTGTATTTTTTGATACATTCACCACCACCCCAATTGCCGCGAGCATAATGGCCAAGGCCGTGCCCCCGTGGCTTACCAATGGCAAGGGCACGCCAGTCAGCGGCAAAAGCCCTGTCATTGACGCGATGTTTATAAACGACTGGCCGATCATCCACACCATTACACCCATCACCACTATTTTACCAAATCTGTCCGGCGCGCTCAAAGCGATTTTCATCCCGCGCCAGAAAATAAAACAAAGAAAAAAAATGAATATGGCAGAAATAAAAAAACCCAGCTCCTCGCCGATAATCGCGAAAATGGAATCTGCGCGCACTTCCGGCAGATACTGAAATTTCTGGCGAGAATGTCCCCAGCCCAAACCCCAAATCCCGCCTGAACCAATGGCCAACAAGGCCTGGCTTATCTGATATCCCAACCCTTGACTGTCAAAACCGGGATTTAAAAACACAGTGAATCGTTCAAGCAGGCGCCCATATTTGCCCGACCAAACCAAACCAGCCACACCCAAAAGCCCCACGCCGACAAGACACGCCAAGTGTGTGAACCGCCCTCCGGCCGAATAATAAACCGCAAAAGCAATCAGAAGCAAAATCATCAATGTGCCAAAATCCGGCTGGGTTAAAATCAAAAAAGAAAAAATCGCAATGACAATCACAAAGCGTAAAAAAATATCGTGCCAATGATAAAAATCTTCCTCGACTGAATCAGCGAGCCAGCTGCCGAGATAAAATATCAAAGTTAATTTTAAAAGTTCGGCCGGCTGAAAAGAAAATCCTCCAATTACAAACCAGCTTTTGGCAGTGCCGATTTTATCGCCAATTCCCGGAACTAAAAGCAAAACTAAAAGCAAAAGTGAAAAATAAAATAAAGGTTTGGCAAATTTGCGCCACCAGTGATAGTCAATTCGAGTTGTGAAATAAAACAAAACCAAACCGGGTAACACTCCCAATAACAATTGACGCTTAATAAAAAAATAACCGTCTTGAAATTTCACCAACCCCTCTGCTGAAGAAGCGGAAAAAAGCGTCAACAGACCAAACGCCAGTAAAACGGCGATTGATGTTAAAAAAATATAATCGGGTTTATGAACACGCCCCATAATGTCATTCTTAAACCTTATCCACCAAAAACACAATCAGCCCCAGCATGGCTGTTAAAGCCGCCACGAGCCAGAAACGCATGGTTACCTGATACGCCGGCCAGCCCTTGGCTTCAAAATGATGGTGTAAAGGAGCGGATAAAAACACCTTTTTTCCATGACGCAATTTCTTGGAAGCCAGCTGAATTATCACCGACGCGATTTCCAAAAATAAAACAAAGGCGATAATTGGCAAAAGCAAAACCGCGTTGGTCAAAAATGCCACCACTGACAGCGTGGCGGTGAGGCCGATAATGCCTGTTTCGCCCATGTAAAATCGCGCCGGAGGAATATTATTCCATAAAAAAGCCGCTGTGGAGCCGGCCACAATGCCGCAAAAAGCGGCCAAATCATATTGCCCGCGCATTAAAGCGATTGCCGCAAAAGTGGCAAAAATAATTGAGAAAACGCCGCCGGCCAAGCCATCTACCCCGTCAATCACGCTCCCGCTGAATAGCCCGATCATAACTAAAATAAAAAATGGAATATACAACCAACCGATAAACAAGTCCCCGTCAAACGGCAAATGAATCGTGTCCCAGCCAAGTTTGTAATAAAACCACAAAGCCCCGGCAAGTCCAATAAAAAAAATCACCAACAAGCGATGGCGAAAACGGATTCCCCCGCCTTTTGCTTTCTCCCCCACTCCGGCCACGACACAAAGATCATCTACCAATCCCAAAAGCGAGGCGGCGAGCAAAGTAAAAATCGGAATCCATGTTTGCGAACGGCTGACAAAATTAAAACTTTCAAAAGTGTCTGGAAAAAATTTTGACAACAATAAAACCGCGATTACCAAAATTGCTGTCGTGCCCCAAATTAAAACTCCTGCCATGCGCGGCACAGTCGTCTCTCTCCCCTTATGTAAAGCATTAAAAATCGGTGTGGAAGCGCCGTCAACCGAAACTGTCCGAGCTTGTTTTTTCCAGCATTTGAATTTAATCAACAAGCGCGATAATCCCGGTGTTATAAAAAGCGCCAGTAAAAACGCGGCCGCGGATAGAGTCAAAATTACGACAACTTCTTCAAAAAACATATGCAGTTTAAAATTTTAACGATTTAAAAACGCAAGAAAAAAACCCTCAACCAATAAAAACACCTGAATCAAGGGAGTTGCCGCGGCCATTAGCAAACCCAACCGTTTCAAATTATCATAAAAAAAATACGCAATGGTAAAATTAAGCAAAATCAGAACCAGTCCCAATAACGGCAACATTAATAAATTAGAATATGTTCCGACCAAATCAACGCCAAAATGTATGGTATAGTGCAAAAAAATATTTTCCGCTGATTTAATGGCCACGAGCAAATACACCCACAAAGCGACATTTACAAAAACAGCGGCGCCGAGCGAGCTTATCACAAACTTATCCCTTAAAAATAACCTGACTGGAAATCGCCCCATATTTGCTTGACTTAATTTTAATAATGTTATATACTCAAAACATTAAATTTAAACACTTAAACCCTCTATGGCGCATAAAAAAGCAGGTTCATCTACAGCATTAGGCCGCGATTCAGCGGCGCAACGGCTTGGCGTAAAAGCCTCTGACGGCCAAACAGTTAAAGCCGGGGAAATCATTGTCCGACAGCGCGGTAGCCGTTTTCACGCCGGCAAAAATGTCAAACGGGGCGGAGACGACACTCTTTACGCCGCCATTGCCGGAAAAGTGAAATTCACGCAGAAAAAGGCGAAACGATTTGATGGTGATTTAGTTCTGCGTCGATTTGTTTCCGTTGCCTAAGCGAGCGCGGCTTTGATAAATTCCTTAAATAGCGGATGCGGACGCAAAGGCCGCGATTGAAATTCAGGATGGAATTGCACCCCGACAAACCAGGGGTGCTTTTGTTTTGGCAATTCTATAATTTCCACTAATTTTCTATCAGGATTAATGCCGGAAAAAATCAAACCATTATCCGCGAACATTTTTTGATATTCATTATTAAATTCATAGCGATGGCGATGGCGCTCGGAAATCATTTCTTCGCCATAAGCAGACGCGGCTAAAGTGCCTTTAGTTAAAACGCATTTATACGCGCCCAAGCGCATTGAACCGCCATATTTTTTCACAGCGATATTTTTCGCTTGTTCCGGCATAATATGAATTACCGGATTGGAGCTATTGGGATTAATTTCAGCGGTATTCGCGTCGGCGAGGCCGCAAACATTGCGGGCAAATTCAATCACTGCCAATTGCATTCCATAGCACAACCCGAAATATGGAATTTTCTTTTCCCGCGCGTACTTAATTGCTAAAAGTTTTCCTTCCACTCCGCGGCTGCCAAATCCGCCCGGGATCACAATACCGTCAAATTTTTTTAATTCCGCCAACTTGGACGGGTCTTTTTCATAAACCTCGGAATTTAACCAGGTCAAAACCGGCTTGGCCTGATTGGCCCAGGCCGCGTGCTTGATTGCTTCAATCACGGAAATGTATGAATCAGTCAAAACAAAACTGCCGGTAGCAAAGTATTTGCCGACAATGGCGATTTTCACTTCTTTTTTAACGGTCTTGATTGTGTTCACCAACGCGCGCCACTCTATCAAATCCTTGACTCGCGTTTTAATGTTAAATTTTTTCAAAATCTTTTTGCCTATTTCCTCTTTTTCAAAATTCAAGGGCACTTCATAAATTGAGTCCACATCCGGCGCGGCAATAATGTCTTCTTCTTTAACATTGCAAAACACAGCCAATTTGCGCTTGCGCGGCTCGTCAATCGGCAAATCAGCGCGGCAAATCACGAAATCCGGCTGAATGCCGGCTGAATTGAGCGAACGCACGGCGTATTGCGTGGGCTTGGTTTTCATTTCGCCGATGTTATTTGGGATTGGAAGATAACTTACCAAGGCGAACAACACTGACTTGGGGTTGGCCAACTTCATCATGCGAGCCGCTTCTAAAAATAAAATGTTTTGATATTCCCCCACTGTGCCGCCTATTTCAATCAAAACAAAATCGGCTTTGATTGTTTGTCCGGCTTTTTTAATGCGACGAATCACTTCTTCAGGCACATGCGGCACCACTTCCACGCATCGTCCGCCATATTCCAAATTGCGTTCGCGTTCAATTACTGATTGATACACGCGACCGGTGGTCATGTAATTGATGGAGGTGATATTGATATCAAGAAATCTTTCATAATTTCCCAAATCCTGATCTGTTTCATCGCCGTCAATTGTGACAAAAACCTCGCCATGCTCTGTGGGATTCATGGTGCCGGCGTCAATGTTTATATATGGGTCAATTTTAATGGCTGTGACGCTAAAACCCTTGCTTTGCAGAATTTTGCCGATTGAGGCGGCGGCAATGCCCTTGCCCACGCCCGACATTACTCCGCCGATAACGAAAATATATCGTGTCATAAAAAATATTACTCACCATCAATCAATATGGTTATTTCCGTTTCCAATCCATGCGCCAATTGCACACTCACCCGATGTTCTCCAATGGTTTTGATTGGTTCAAAAATAACAATTTGATTTTTTAAAATGATAAATCCTTTTTTATTCAAAGCCGCGACAATTTGAGCCGCGGAAATTCCGCCGAATAATTTTCCATCTTTTGAGGCCTTTGCTTTGAGCCGCACTTCTTCTCCATCCAGACGCGAAGCCAAATTTTGCGTGGCCTGCAAATCCTTTTCCGCTGTTTGACGCGCCGCTTCCATCTGCTTTTTAAAATTCTCAACGGCCTTTGGCGTGGCTAAAATCGCCAAATTTTGCGGTAAAAGAAAATTGCGCGCGTGCCCGTCACTCACCTCTTTTATCTCCCCCTTCATCCCGATCTTTTTTACATCCTGCAAGAGTATGATTTTCATAGCAATTTACAATATTATTATACCATATTCTTAAACCAGCGCAAACACTGGTCAAAAATCAATTATTGTGATAAGGTGATAACATTCTTATGCAAGAAACAACACAAAAAAAATCCGGCATTGCGACTATTGTCGGCCGTTCCAATGTGGGCAAGTCCACCTTGCTTAACGCGCTTGTCGGCACCAAGCTTGCCATCACCTCAATCAAACCGCAAACCACGCGCCATTTGATTCAGGGCATTATTAATGATGATCGTGGACAAATTGTTTTGATTGACACACCCGGATATTTCACTGAAAAACGTAGCCCGCTCACGGCCAAACTCACGGAAAAAATTCACCATGCCATCAAAGACATTGACTTGATTTTATATATGGTTGACCCGACCCGTTCCATTGGCCAGGAAGAACGGCATCTTTTATCAATTCTTCGCAAAGTGGAAAAAAACAAAATTTTAGTGATTAATAAAATTGATCTTAATGAAAAAAATCTGCCATTTCTGGAAGATTTTCGCGCGCTGAAAGAGGACTTTACCGAAATGATTGAAATCTCCGCTTTGAAATTCAAACATCTCAAACCGTTGAAGGATTTGATTTTTCAATATCTGCCGGAGGGCGAACCGCTTTATCCTCCTGATCAAATTTCCAACACCGAACCGCGCTTTTTAATCGCGGAAATTATCCGCGAAAAACTTTTCAACACCATGGGCGACGAGGTGCCATATTCCGCCACAGTGGAAGTGGAAGATATTGAAGACGAACCAAAGGTGCTTCTTATCAAAGCGGTGATTTTAACTTTTGACCCGCGCTACAAAAAAATGATTATCGGGCGCGGAGCATCCAAAATCAAAGAAATGGGCGCTTCCGCCCGCAAAGAATTGGAGATCATGATGAACCGCAAGGTCTATCTGGATTTGAGAGTTGAAGTGGACAAGGATTGGGAACGGCGTTTTGAGTAATTACACAAACGCGTTTTTCATTGCCTCTCCGCAGAGGCAATTTTTTGTTTCAGGAATTTTTGAAATTATTTCAAAAAGCAACTTCCCAAGCTTTTCATTATTTTGTTTGAAGACCTCCAACACCGAACCGGCGTCAACCGCGCTCACTTCCGGATGCCCTTCCAGACCTGCGTCGTAATCAGTTACCAAAGCAATGCCGCAAAAACACATTTCCATTTCGCGTGCCAGCATTGCTTCCGGATACTGCGTCATATTAATGATTTCCCAACCATGAGAAGAAAACCAACGGGATTCGGCCTGAGTTGAAAAACGCGGGCCATTGATAACCACCACCGTGCCTTTGTCATGCACAGTAATACCAAGCGTGCGACATGACTCAGCTGCCAATTTTGACAAATCAGAACAATATGGATGCGCCGGCGATGGATGCGCCACCCGTCCAAAATTTCCGCCCAAGCCGGCCGAGGCCGCGCCCTCGCAAAAAGTATCTGCCCTGCCGCAAGTCCGATCAATAAATTGATCAATTATCACAAACTCTCCCGGCTTGATATTCGGCTGAAGAGACCCGACCGCGCACGGAGCCAAAACCCTGTCCACGTCCAATTGTTTTAATGCCCACAAATTAGCGCGATAATTTATTTTATGCGGCGGCAGAGTGTGGCCGTGTCCGTGCCGCGGCAAAAACGCCACTTTTTTACCTTGATACTCCCCCACTGCGATTGGCGCAGATGGCGCGCCAAAAGGCGTGGTAACATTTTTTTCTTCCACTTGGTTAAGTAGTTTATAAAACCCCGACCCGCCAATGATTCCGAGCATAAAATAAAATTATTAATAAACCACCAACTCTTTCACCTCCACCCCTTTTAATTTATCCTTTCCTTTCAAAAACGACAAACCAATCAAAAAACTCGCGCCGATGATTTCCCCGCCAAGCTGACGCACCATCCCAACAGCCGCCTCCATAGTGCCGCCGGTGGCAAGCACATCATCCACCATCAAAACCTTTTGCCCTGGCAAAACCGCGTCTTCGTGCATTTCAATGATATTACTCCCATATTCCAACGCGTATTCGCGGTTGATAGTTTTCCACGGCAATTTGCCTTTTTTGCGCACCAAAGCCACTCCCGCTTTCAATTTATACGCCACGGCAGTTGCCAATAAAAATCCGCGCGCGTCAATCGCCACCACTACATCTATCGGTTTGCCAATGTATGGCGCGGCCAATTCATCAATCGCTTGTTGAAAAGCCGCGGCATCTTGCAATAATGGCGCAATGTCTTTAAAATTCACTCCGGGTTTAGGCCAATCTGGAATTTCCCGAATTTTTGATTTTAAATCAATCATATTATTTCACCATTTTTAACGCCTCTTCCATTACCAAATCTTTAGTGGCATCTTTTGCCGCTTCATCGGAAATTTCCACCACTTTATCCGGCATAACGCCATTTTTATTTATATGCCGTCCATTTGGCGTGAGCCACTCGGCCACGGTGATTTTCAATCCTGAACCATCGGGCAATTGTTCATAATCCTGCACACTGCCCTTGCCAAATGTTTTCTGCCCGACCAATGTGGCTTTGCCATAGTCCTGCAAAGCGCCGGCCATAATTTCAGAGGCGCTGGCAGAACCCTCATTTACCAAAACAATCGTTTTCATTTGCGTCAAACGATGTTTGCCATTACTAGTGTATACCTCTTCGCGGCCATTGCTAAACACCTCGCGAACAATCACACCTTTTGGTACCCATTCGCTTGTCAATCTCACGGCAGTATCCAAAAATCCACCCGGATCATTGCGCAAATCCACAATCAAGGCCTTTGGCGCTTGAACCACAATATCAGCCACGGCTTTTTCAAACAAATCAGATGTGTCTTCATTAAAATGCGCGATTTTCATGTAGGCAATGTCGCCTTTCGCGTCGTCTTTTCCTTCGTTATTGATCATTTTCCAAGTCAAACTTTTAATCACAATTGTATCACGCACAATGGAAATTTCTTGCGGTTTGTCTGCCCCATCGCGCCAAATTTTCAATTTCACAGCAGTTCCTTTCACTCCGCGAATTTTATTCACCGCTTCATCCAAACTCCAACCGACAGTATCAGCTCCATCAACTGCGACAATAATATCCCCGGCTTTAATGCCGGATTTTTCCGCGGGCGACTCTGGCAATGGAGCAATAATCACAATCGCTTCTTTTTTCATGCCAAGTTCCGCGCCAATGCCGGAAAATGAGCCGGCCAAATCCTGACTGAATCGTTTAGCATTTTCAGGTTTTAAAAATACGGAATATGGATCTCCCAATGATGCGAGGAGTCCTTCAATTGAACCATAGAATAATTTATCATCGCTTACCGGTTTGCCGATGTATTTTTGCTGCACTTTCTGCCACACATCCCAATACAAATTAAAATCAACGGATTTTACTGCCGCGCCTGAATCCTTGTTAGTCAATTTAAAAACAGTCACTTGCTTGGTTTTTAGAGCTTTTGCCGCATCGCTATACAATAAATTGCGACCGAAAAGTAAGCCGACTGCAAAAGCAGTCACCACCAAAACCAAAAGAACACCGGGCAATACGAGTTTGCGGTGGCCTTTGGAGCACTCGCATTCCTCTTCTTTTGACTCAACAAGTTTGTATTGAGACATAATAAATAATAAAAATTATTTGATAAATTTAATGTCAGCGCCTAGAGCGCGCAATTTTTCATCAATCCTCTCATACCCGCGGTAAACAATCTCGGCTTCGTTTAAAATTGTCTCGCCTTCGGCAATCAGTCCGGCAATAATCATTGTCGCGCCTGCGCGCAAATCAAAACTCTTGATTTCTTGGGCGTAAAGAGGCATTGGGCCGGTAATTAAAACTCGGTGTGGATCGCAAATCACGGCATTCGCCCCCATTTTTATCAATTCATTGATATACCCCAGCCGACCTTCAAACAGCGGGTCGTGAATTAAAGATGTTCCTTGGCATTGCGTGGCCAGCACGCCAAACGGCGCTTGCAAATCAGTTGGGAAACCCGGGTAAGGCATAGTTTGCAATTTAAATGCTTTTAACGGATGACTGTGATGAATCAGAAACGCGTCACCTTTGACTTCCCAATTTACGCCAATAGAACTTAAAACAGACAAAATTTTATCCAAATGTTCCGACACAATCGGATGGATGGAAATTTCTCCATCCGTAGCCGCGGCCGCCACGGCAAAAGTGCCTATTTCAATTTGGTCGGGAATCAATTCGTGCCTCGCGCCGTTTAATTTTTTTACTCCATTGATTTTTAAAGTATGAGTGCCAACGCCCTGAATTTTCGCCCCCATTTTATTTAAAAAACTTATTAAATCCTGCACATGCGGCTCGGCGGCTGCTAATTTGATTGTTGTGACACCATCGGCCAAAGACGCGGCCATTAGGGCGTTTTCCGTAGCCGTAACGGAAAATTCCGGCAAAATAATTTCAGCGCCTTTAAGTCCAGCTGTTTTCAAATTAAAAAATTCTTTTTCTTTGCTGATTTCCGCGCCAAGTTTTTGTAAAGCAAACAGATGCGCGTCAATCGGCCGATTACCAATAATACAGCCGCCCGGTTCCGGCAATGTTACTTCTTTAAAACGCGCGAGTAACGGCCCTAAAAAAAGAATGGATGCGCGCATGCTTTTGACCATTTTTTTATCAACATTTTGCAAATTAACATTCGCGCAATTGACAGTGATTTGATGCGCGGCTGTCCACTCTATACGCGCCCCCAAACTTTTCATTATTTCCATTATTTTTTCAACATCTGAAATACGCGGCACGCTGTCAATCACGCAATCATCGGATGTCAAAAGAGTGGCGGCCAAAATAGGAGCGGCCGCGTTTTTCATGCCTCCGACTTCCACTTCGCCCTTTAATTTTTTTCCGCCTTTGATTAAAAATTGCGACATAATATTGCTTATCAATCGGTTGGATTATCTTAACACAATTTTTACGCGATGGCAAATCTTCATAATGGACTTTTGATGTTTCTGATACTCGGATTAGTGACATGGGTATAAATTTGAGTTGTCCGAATATTCTGATGCCCGAGCAATTCCTGCACATAGCGCACGTCAACGCCATTTTCAAGTAAATGCGTGGCAAAACTGTGGCGCAGTGAATGAAAAGTGGCTTCTTTTGGTATATGAGCATTGACAAGCGCTCGGGCAAACACTTTTTGCGCGGTTCGTTCAGTTAGCTTGCCACCGCGCTCGCTTTCAAAAAAATAATCATTTTTGTCACGAAGCGTTATTATTCCGATAATAGCCGATTTTAATTTTTCCGGGAAGATGGTTAATCTGTCTTTATTCCCTTTGGCGCCTTTGATATGGATGGTCAATTCTTCCAAATTAATATCTTTGATTTTTAAACTTATCGCTTCACTAACGCGCAAGCCGGATCCATATGACAAAGAAATCAGTAAACGATGTTTTGTGTTGGTAATTGAATTTATGACATGCTCTATTTCAAATCTTGACAAAACGATAGGTAATTTATTAGCGGTTTTGGCAAATTTTAAATCTATGGGAATATTATTTTTGCAAATTTCGCGATAAAAATATTTGATGGCATTCAAATAAAGATTAATTGTTTGAGGGGATTGTTTTTTATCAAATTTTTCCAATAAGTATTTCTTGATAAGAACGATATCGGGGTCTTTAGCAACTTTTTTAATATATCGAAAATAATCAATCAGGCATCCTAAATAACTTTTGACGGTTTTATGACTATAATTGCGCAATTTTAATTCATTTTTAATTTTGCTTAAAAGATCTTCTAATTTCATAAAGTGTGTGTTATACTATATAAAGATGAATCGGCGTGGCAATCATACCATTATTTCGCATAACATACAAATTTTAGCTATTAGCTAACAATTTATTCGCATAATAGGTAGTTTTGCAAAATCGCTTCGCTCTTTTGCAAAATGTGCCGGCTACGCCTCGTTTTGCTTGTCGCTTCGCGACTTCGCAAAACTCGGCTTATCCGAAATCCCTCCTCTCCAAATCCTGCGGATTTGTTGAGTCGGGACTGTCGGATAAGCCGGCACATTAAACGAAATTTTGGGCAACAAATAATTGAAAATATTTGATTGGGCTCTTTTTAATTTTTTCATTAAAAAGAAAAACGCACCACTCGAGGAATCTCGAATGGCGCGTGATGAACGGGACGAGACGGTAGGGTGTTACTCTTTGCCCTCCTCAATCTCCCGCAGTTGGATTGGCGCACCGGTGACATCACGGAAACCGGACACTCGGTCCCCACGAATCTTCTCCGGAGGACCACTGAAGGGAGCCCCTGTGCGGTCACGGAATCCACTTTCGTCACCTTTCACCTCGTACCTCTTACCATCAATGATGAGGATCACTCGGTCGCCCATGTCGCACCTCCTTTTTGGTTGTTTAGCGACTATTCCTTTATACTACGAATGAACCCCACCTGTCAAATGTTGAGGGACCAAAAATTGAAAGGAGCCCATAAATTAAGGTAATTATTTGTTGACCAAAACTCGCTCCTTTCAGTCGCGCCCCGCTGCGCTCTCACTCCGCTACGCTCCGTTCGGGTCGTTTAACACCGAGTATGCGGTAAAAAGCTCGGCTCGCTTTTTACCCAAATTGTTGCTACACTACGTTACGCAACAACTTCGCATACTCGGATACGTTTTGCAAAATCGCTTCGCTCTTTTGCAAAATGTGCCGGCTACGCCTCGTTTTGCTTGTCGCTTCGCGACTTCGCAAAACTCGGCTTATCCGAAATCCCTCCTCTCCAAATCCTGCGGATTTGT
>Ga0209212_1002585_pt1 | contig 25358 bp, 23 predicted proteins | sample RifGroC2_FD_183996 | JGI IMG/M metagenome (GOLD analysis project Ga0209212, IMG submission 183996) | Groundwater microbial communities from Rifle, Colorado, USA - Groundwater C2 (SPAdes) (version 2) | ecosystem: Environmental > Aquatic > Deep subsurface > Groundwater | place: Rifle, Colorado... | reverse complement strand
TGTGGTAGCTAAAAATACAAGTGATGTTTTGACTGCTTCTAGTTCTGCTGCTACTTTGTATACCCTCGCAACTACACCAGGTATCCCTACCATTGGCACACCCACCACCTCTACCATGCCCATTACCATTGATGTAGGCACCAACCCAGTTGGCACAGAATATGCCATTTACAATTCTACTTCGGGGTATTTCTTAAGCGCTCTTGGCGCTTCCAATGCTGGCACACCAATCTGGCAATCCACCACTACTTGGGGTGCTAATTTCCCAGCGATTAACTTAGCCACTAACACTCTTTATCAATTTGTAGTTCTAGCACAAAATGGCGATGACATTTCTACTGCCACTTCTACCGCTAGTTCCGCTACTGCTGGTACGATTGCCATTGCTCCAACTACAGTTTCTGCTACCACTCTTGGTAAAACAAGCATTCAAGTTGCTTGGGCTACTAATGGTAACTCTGCTAACACTACTTACAAAGTAGCTTACAGTAATGGTACTTTAATCGGTACTACTACTGATCTTAGTTATGATGTAACTGCCCTTTCTCCTGGTACTAGTTACACTTTTAAAGTCGCTGCTCTTTACAAGAACGATGGCGTAACCTATTCCCCATATTCTTCTACAGCTACAGCCCTTACCAATTCAAGTCCAAATGGCGGCGGTTCCTCCGACACCACTCCTCCAACCAACATCTCAATCAAGATTAATGAAAACGCTGTTACTGCACAATCCAACCAAGTTACGCTAACCCTTCTTGCTTCGGGAGCTAGCCAAATGATCTTAAGCAATACTTCAGACTTTACGGGCGCTACTTGGGAAGCCTACAACTCTAGTAAAATCTGGCTCTTAACCACTGGCGCTGGTACCAAGACTGTCTATGTTAAATTTAGAGATTCTAGCTTTAATGTTAGTTCAGTTGTTTCCGATAGTATTGATTATCTTTCGGCCACTGTCGTCGAAACCCCAGTTGTCGTTACTACCACTCCTCCTGTAGTAGTAGTTACTCCACCAACCACTTGTGCTCTTACTACCAAATCTGCTTACAAACTGGCCACCTCTCCTGCTGTTTACTACATTACTCCAGAATGCACCAAACGAGCCTTTAACAAGTCTAATGTCTTCTTTACCTACTTCACATCATGGAATGATGTGAAGACAACCACCAAGACTATTCTAGACACTATCCCCAACGACACCCTTGGCTTTATGCCCTGGGGCCCTAAGTATGATCCTAAATATGGTGCTCTAGTAAAGATTGTCACTGATCCAAAGGTTTACCTACTTCTAGGTACAGAAAAATATTGGATTACTTCCGAAGCAGTCTTTAACACGCTTAAATACTCTTGGAACTGGATCGAAGACATTGATTCAGACTTACTTAACAAATACACCACTGGTAGTGAAATAACCAACACCACTGTCCACCCTAATTACACCCTAATTAAGTACGCCAATAATTCTAAGGTTTACCGTCTAGAGCCAAACCCAACTGACGCTACCAAACAAGTTAAACGTTGGATACCAAACGAAACAGTCTTCAATTCTCTTAACTTTAGATTGGATAGAATAGTGACTGTGTTGGAGAGTGAGGGGTATACTGACGGGGCAGAATTGAATTAATTATTCACTGTTAATCCCCAGAAAATTGAGTACAGTCTAAAATTATGTTATAATATAAAGCACCTGAATAAGGTGCTTTATTTATGACTGAAAAATCTTTCGATAAACTCAAGACAAGCAAAAATATTCTTTGGTTTAAAGAAATATCTATTAAAGATATTCCGCTTGTGGGTGGTAAAAATGCTAGTTTGGGAGAAATGTATTCCAAGTTAACTCCCAAAGGAATTAGTGTGCCAAATGGTTTTGCAATTACGGCCGCGGCTTATTGGCAATTTTTAAAATATGCAAAACTGGAAGACAAGATGAAAAAAGAATTAAAAGGTTTGGATATTTCCAATATGAAGGAATTGTCTAGAGTAGGAAAGAGTATTAGAAATTATATTTTAAATTCTGATTTTCCGAAAAGTTTAGAACAAGAAATTATTGTTGAATACAAAAAATTAGCTGATTTGGCTAAAACAAAAAATATTTCTGTGGCAGTACGTTCTAGTGCCACAGCCGAAGATTTACCAGATGCTAGTTTTGCTGGTCAACAAGAAACCTATCTAAATGTTAAAGGCGAAGAGGATCTACTTTTGGCCGTTAAAAAATGTGTTTCTTCACTTTTTACTGATCGGGCGATTTCTTATCGTGAAACCAAAGGTTTTGAACATATGAGTATTGCTTTGTCGGTAACTGTACAAGAAATGGTGCGTTCTGATGTTGGTTCTAGTGGAGTAATGTTTACCTTGGACACAGAGTCTGGTTTTAAAGGTGTGGTTTTAATTAATGCAGCTTATGGTTTGGGAGAATATGTGGTTAAAGGCCGGGTAACACCAGACCAATTTTATGTTTTTAAAGAAGGAGTAAAGCAAGGTAAACAGGCGATTATTAGTAAAATTTTAGGTAGTAAAGAAGTAAAATTAGTTTACGGGAAATTACAAGGCACCAAACAAGAAAATGTGAAACAAATTGATAGAAATAAATTTGCTATTACTCCCGAAGAGGTAGTACAACTTTCAAAATGGGGAGTGATGATTGAGGAACATTATGGAAAATCGCAGGATATTGAATGGGCCAAAGATGGTAATACTGGTAAATTGTATATTGTACAAGCGAGACCAGAAACAGTAAAAGCCAGGTCAAGTCACTCGGTAATAGAAAAATATCAGCTTAAGGAAAAAGGGAAATTATTATTACGCGGTACAGCAGTAGGTCAGAAAATTGGGGCTGGTAAAGCTAGAGTAATAGAAAACCCCAAACAAATGAAAAGCTTTAAAAAAGGTGAAATTTTGGTTACGCGAATTACCGACCCTGATTGGGAGCCAATTATGCGGATTGCTTCGGCAATTATTACTGAACAGGGTGGTAAAACTTCTCACGCGGCAATTGTTTCACGTGAACTTGGTGTACCTTGTATTGTGGGAGCACGAGAAGCTAGAAAAATATTAAAAACTGGTAAACCAATTACGGTTAGTTGCGCCGAAGGTGATGAGGGTTATGTTTACGCAGGTATTTTACCATTTGAAGTTAAGAAAACAGAAATAAAAGACGTGGTTAAAACCAAGACCAAGATTATGATGAATGTGGGCGACCCAGATAACGCCTTTGCTTTATCATTTTTACCAAACGATGGTATTGGTTTGGCCCGCGAAGAATTTATTTTTTCTAATTTTATTCGCATTCATCCTTTGGCACTAATAAATTATGACAAATTAAAAGACAAAAAAGCGAAAAAAATAATTGCCGAAATGACCCGCGGTTATAAGAAAAAATCAGATTATTGTGTAGACAAATTGGCCGAAGGAATTGCGCGAATTGCAGTCGCTTCCTATAAAAATGAGGTGATTGTGCGTTTGTCGGATTTTAAAACTAATGAATATGCTACGTTAATTGGAGGCCGTGAATTTGAACCAAAAGAAGAAAACCCCATGATTGGTTGGCGTGGGGCTTCTCGTTATTATTCCAAGGAATATAAAGCTGGATTTAAATTGGAATGTGAAGCCTTGAAAAAAGTTCGTGATGAGTGGGGGTTGACCAATGTAATTATTATGGTGCCATTTTGTCGTACACCAGAAGAAGGTGAACAAGTAATAAAAACCATGGAAGAATTTGGTTTAAAAAGAGGCGAAAATGGTTTGCAGGTTTATGTAATGTGCGAAATACCGTCGAACGTGATTTTGGCCGAAGAATTTGCCAAAATATTTGATGGTTTTTCTATTGGTTCTAATGATTTAACGCAATTAACTTTGGGGGTGGATCGTGATTCGGCTTTGGTAGCGCATGTGTATAGTGAAAAAAATAAAGCGGTAACGACTTTAATTCGTCAGGTTATTCAAATAGCCCATAAATATAAAAGAAAAATTGGCATTTGTGGCCAAGCACCTAGTGACTACCCGGAATTTGCCGAAATGTTGGTACGTGAGGGAATTGACAGTATTTCGCTTAATCCTGATACGGTAATTTCTACACGTGAAAGAATTTACAAAGTAGAACATACTTTGGGCAGAACTGGTAAAAAAACTAATTTTAGATTTTTGAGTTTGGTTATGGCAATTGGTTTGCTGGGTTTTTCTTTAATTATGGTAGGAGCAGGTTGTACTAAAAATGATTTTGATAAATTAAATAAAGAAAATAAAAATATTGAACAAGGTGTGTTTAATATGGGGCCGGCCCAAGTACGTGAGAGAATTAAGGAAAAAATTAATGAACAGTTAAGTAATCAGTTGTTAACTTTTAAAGAGAGTAGTTTTGCTAATTTTACTTTACAGTATCCTGTTGGTTGGAGTATTGAACACACAGATAGTAGTTTAATTTTAAAAGATGAAAAAACTGGTGCTTATTTCTTTATTTCTACCAATGGTTCGCGAAGTAGTGAAAAAATGTCTGTGGAAGCTTTAACTACTTCGACAATTGGTGGAAAAGAGGCTGTGCGTTATAAAGATGCTTTACCCGAAGAGTTAGGTGGGGAATTTGAAGGAGTAGAGATTGGCAAAGGAACCGGAACTTTGTTTGTGCGTGGTAAGGGTGATAAATTTGAAGTGATATTGAATTCTCTCAAATTTTAATTGTTATTTTATAGACAAGAATTCAGAAATTATTAAACATTTAAAAATCGCTTTGTAAAAAGGCGATTTTTTTATTATTACACCCATACTATTTATTTCTCATACTTCCACTTTTTTAAAAAAGTGGAGTAAAAATTTCGCGCTAAACAAACACTGCGGAAAATTTAGGTCTCGTCATTCGTTTTTGCTCGTGCGAGCCGAGAAAGCTCGGCTCTAAACGAGCAAACCCTTCGGGTCACTCTTCCTCGCCTCTAAATTTTTACCTTGTGTTTGTGCGCGCGTGAACGAGTGAGTGGTGTATGTTTCCTCCCCTTTATAAGGGGAGGGTAGGGAGGGGTAAGTTAAAAACAAAAATCCGCTCGCGCGTGCCTTGCCGTAGTCTCGATTGAATCGGAACGAAGGCAGGATTTCCTCCACCTCGCATTTCATTTAATTAAATGAGTTGCAGGGTGGTGGCGCGAGCGGATCTTTTGCCACCGGGGGTCCGGTTGAAAAGTTCATGGCATTCTCCTTACTCGGCGTCCGCGGTCGTGACTGCGGGCTGTGGTTGGGGTCGCGAGGCACATACCTTGATATAGGCTGTGCCTTTTTTGCAGTCGAACTCAAGCCAGAGTAATTTGTCAGCTTGTCGGTGTTGGAAGCGTGTGGCTTCTTTTAAGACCCAGCCATAACATTCTCTCTCGTAATGCATTCTATCTACTACACTTTGGGGACAGGGTGAAAGCTCCCAGTGTGGCATTAACCAGAAGTAGCCTCCCGCACTATCGATTTTTTGATAGATGGCGTGTGCGAGAAGTTCGATTGAATCAGCAGAGTCGATACCGATCTTTTCGATTTTCCACTTGAGAACGCTTGCACGCTGGTTGGCCAGTTTGACCAACTCGTCGATCCAGCCCAAGAGGAAGCAAGCGATCAGGGTGGTGCCAAGAACAACGATAGCGATTATAATCCCAGTGTCCATGATAGAACTCCTTGTGGCCCTTTTCGGGCGTGGTGGTTAATTAAAGATTAATATAAACAAGTGAAAAAGTCAATATTGACAAGTTGTAGGTTTTGGGTTATAATGGGAACACTATATTTTTAATTAAAACTGCTATGGGAATGAGAAAAAAAATTAATGCGATAAAAAAAGTAGAACGCGCTAAAGCAAAAATTAAAAGAGATAAGGCTAAATTAAAAAGATTAAAGAAAGCTGAAGCTTTGACAAACGCAAAATAACAAATAAGTGGCGAGCCACGAGGCGGCGATGTTTAAAAAACACGCTCGTCGCGTAAAGGCACTAACGTGCCCACGCGACACTCAAAACGGCTCGTAAATTCGCCGCTTTTCGTGGACCGGTAGTTCAACTGGTTAGAGCACCGCCCTGTCACGGCGGAAGTTGCGGGTTCGAGTCCCGTCCGGTCCGCAAAATAAATACTCCCTAAATAGGGAGTATTTATTTTGTGGCCAGAAGTGAGCAAACTGCTTTGCTCGCGTCGGGACGAGAACGCCGGAGCGTTGTCGGGCGACGCAGGCTGGCGAGCCCGACCGCGAGGCGGTGGCTAGCCCGAGAAGGCGGAAGCCGACGAGAGGCGAAGCCGAGTCGTCCGGTCCGCAAAATAAAAACAGTCATAAAATTGGCTGTTTTTTATATTGACAAAAAATATAAAATATGATAAAAATTAATTAACCTGTTTTTGGAGGTCATTTTGAAAGCTTACTACCCTCTGACTACGATTCTTGGTTTCTTGGGCGTCATCGTCGCGGTCTTCGCTTGGGGTTGCGCGGCTGGTCATGCTCATCAGCCAGAGGACACCCTGTTTTTCGGAACAAGGATGCCGATGGCAATGTTCGGGATGATTGGGTACGCGTTGATTGCCATTACGGCATTCGGCGTGGAACGGAACATTCTACCGAAGGTTCTGAAGGTCATCAACTACATCTTGGTGGCCTTCGCGGGTCTGTTCACCATTTACTTGGTGTACAGGTCTGTCCAGGTGGAGCTGGTTTGTCCGGGGTGTTGGTGTTGTTGGGCCTTGAACATCGTACTTGTTCTTCTGGCCCTCGCCAACTTCTTCAAGTTCGAGCCATTTCCAGATTTGTAATAGTGCTACGTGTTTCACTATTCTCTAACCACGGAAAGGAAGGTGTGCATGCAACGGATTCCCGAAAGACTACGAGTGAAGGTAGCGCGAAGCGTTCGCTGGCAACTGCGATCGGCGTCGGGCGACAGCAAGTCCAGAACCACGCCGTCCAAGTCCAACGTCGCCACCCAGAATCGGCGCAAGTTGCGCCACCGGGCTAAGTGGCTTACGGGGCGGAAACATGTCGAGTTGCCACGTAAGACGCGGACCAAGGACTGGAAGTGCCGTTGCCGTCAGGCCAACGGCGCGCGTCGCAAGTACTGTGCCAAGTGCGGTCTTCGACGCGACCGGGCCACCGAGTGGCGGACCAGCTCGCGTCGTGATGACGACCTCTTCTAGGTCGTGCTCGCCCAAAAGGCTGTGGGGGTTTGAAGGAAGGACAACTGTCCACTCATTCCACCGCATTTTTGTCTAAGTATATTGGATAAAAATGTGGAGGACAAATGAGTGGACTTTTGTTTTATAATTGACAATTTTCTAATCTTTAGGTAGTATTGATTCTATATGAATATAAAATCTGCTGTATTTGTAAAAAGCGCGATTGGTACGGATGACCTTTTTGAGAATGGCACTCCACAAGTTGTTTTTATTGGTCGTTCCAATGTTGGTAAATCTAGTGTGATTAATTCTTTGGTTAATCAAAAAAGTTTGGCCAAAACCAGCTCCATGCCTGGTCGCACTCAACAGCTTAATGTTTTTTTAATAAATAAGGCCTTGTATTTTGTGGATATCCCTGGTTATGGTTTTGCCAATATTCCTGAAAAAATGCGTTTGCAAATTCACAAAATGGTGAGTTGGTATTTGTTTGATTCCAATTATGTTTTTAAAAAGGTAGTTTTAATTATTGATGCTAAAGTTGGCCCCACAGCTGATGATTTGGATATTTTTGAAAATTTGGAAAGAGAAAATAAAGATGTGGTTATTGTGGCCAATAAAATAGATAAAATAAAAAAATCCGAATACGAAGCGCAAATGCAAGAAATTAAAAAAGTTTTTAATAATTATAAAGTTTTTCCTTTTTCTGCCGAGAAAAAAACTGGCGTGGGAGAGTTAACCGAAGAATTGTTAAAATAAGGAAATGATTAACAATAATAAACTTGGCCATAGCCAAGTTTTTTTATTTTTGCTATAATACAAATGTATATATGTCTAGTGGTCAAGTTAAAAAAGATGTTTTTCAAATGATTTTGGAAAGCAATAATGGCGCACATGGTAAAGCAGAGGCCAAACGTGCTGATTTTGCGTTTCCAGACAATTGGCATGAAGAACAATTAGAAGGGCAATTGGCAGTAGATGTAGCAGAAACAGTAAATGAAATTGTGATTGTGTCTACTATGGCCGGAGCAGAATTTGATAAAATTGAAGTTTTTTTACATAATGATTTATTAACTATTCGGGGGGCACGTAATTCGCCATTAGAAAATAATCAAGTTGGTTATTTTCATGAAGAATGTTTTTGGGGTAAATTTTCTAGGACAATTATTTTGCCAATGGAAGTAAAAGGCGATTTGGCAAAAGCTGAATATAAAAATGGTGTCTTAACTATTACCGTGCCAAAATTAAAGATTGATCGTAAAATACCAGTAATGATTGTGGAGGATTAATATGAAAGAAAAAATTAATAATTATTTTAAAGAAAAAATAACTCGTTTTTCTTGGCCACGAGTTCTTTTTGTTTTTGGTATTATTTTAGTAATTAGTGCTTGTTTGATTGGTGGTTTATCTGTTTATGGTTATACTTATCAAAACAAAGTATTGCCAAATACCAAGCTAGGACAATTTAGTGTTGGTGGTATGAATCGTGCCGAATTGGGACAATTTTTAGAAAAAATAAGCGATAAAATGGTAGGTGAAGGTTGGCATTTTGTATATGATAAAAATGAAAAAAAAGAAATTTTGGTAATTTATCCAATTTCTGGGGCAGAAGGTGATGCCTTGGAATTAATTAGTTTTGATTTTAAAAAAGAAGTAGAACGTTTGATTGATTTTAATAAAACCAATTCTTTGGCTGGTAATGGTTTTAAAGCTGTGCTTGCTTGGCTAGGAAATTCAAAAACTGGAATTGAAAATTTACAAATTGATAATTATGCTTTGCGAAAAATTTTGACCGAGCGTTTAAGTGAAGGAGAATTGCCACCACAAAATGCCAATATAAAAATTTTGAGTGTGGAACCATTAAATTATGTAATTACCACAGCCAATTCGGGGAATAGTTTTGGTTATGATAAATTATTGGCCGAAGTAGATTATAATTCACGCATGCTTTTGAGCAATGATATTTTGGCCGAAAAAAAATATTTTGAACCAACAGTACAAGAAAAAGATGTGGCTAGTATTGTAGATAAATTACCAAAAATTTTGGGTGCTGGCGGTTTGCAACTTGTTTATCATGATCCCGAAAACAAACGTGAATATGAATGGCAAATAACTGTAACACAATTGGTTGATTGGTTGGAAATTAAAAAGAACTATCCTAGTGGTTTTTATTTTGGCTTAAATCAAGATTTGGTAGTTAAATATTTAGAAGATATTGTGGCTGCACAAATAAATGTGCCAGCCAGAGATGCTAAATTTAAAACCGATGCCGATGGTAAAGTAATTGAATTTCAAGGTTCACGGCCTGGTATAGAATTAAGTATTTTTACAAATGGCGCCGAAGTGGACACTTTTGGTTTGTTGGAAAAAGCATTTTTGGAAAGAACAGAACATGAAAGTGGTTTTACCAAAGTAATTACCTTGGTTGTTAAAAGAGTAGAACCAAAAATCAAAACTGGGGATGTGAACGGCTTGGGAATTAGCGAAGTTTTGGGAGTAGGAATTTCCGATTATTCCAATAGTCCGACCAATCGTATTAAGAATATTAAAAATGCGGTTAATAAATTAAATGGGGTATTAATCAAGCCTGGAGAAGAATTTTCTACTCTTAAATATACCGCACCGTTTACTTTGGAAGGTGGTTATTACCCAGAATTGGTAATTAAAGGTGATGAAATTAAACCAGAAATTGGTGGTGGACTTTGTCAAATTGGTACTACGTTGTTTCGTATGGCGATGAATTCGGCAATGCTTGTTACCAATCGTCGCAATCATTCTTTGGTTATTTCTCATTATAATGATCCGGTAAATAATTTACCTGGTACTGATGCTACTGTTTATGATCCCGCGCCAGATTTTAAATTTTTAAATGATACTGATAATTATATTTTAATTCAAACAGCAATGGATACCAAAACTCAGGAATTGATTTTTACTTTGTGGGGAGCAAGTGATGGGCGTAGCGGTTCTTATACTCATCCAGTTGTTTTAAAATGGTTGCCAGTGGGTGAAACAAAAAATATTGAAACTACTAAATTGGCTCCTGGTAAAATAGAATGTCAAAATGCTTTTAAAGGGGCTGATGCTTCGTTTACTTATACTAGAGTTTTGGCCAATGGCCAAAAAGAGGAAACACTTTTTGAAAGTCATTATCGACCTTTGCCAAAAATTTGTTTGGTAGGTGTAGCCGAAGTTGTACCAGTTGTTGATTCTACTAGTTCTACTATTGCTGTAGATATTACAGCTGTAGAATAAAATAGAAAAATAAAACCCCGGGATAAACCCGGGGTAGTTTTTTATTTATGGAGGAAACCTCCAATGCTGTACCCAAGAAGGCGTGAATTAGGTCTAAAGCGAGCCGAAGCCTGCTTAAGCCTATGCCACGCCTCCATGCTTGTCGTGGATACAGAGAGTTACACACTTAAACGCTTAATTTCTGGATTCAAATATGTACTGTCTCTGTAACCTCGCCTATAGTCAAGCATTAGATTAGGCAACGGAGAATTATATCATATTTTTGGTTGTTTGTCAAGAGGGGGCTGTGTATAAAGGTAAAATTTGGCTTGTTTTAGCCAAATTGTTTTTTGGTTGTACACAGTTAGCTATTGACAAACAGACATTTGTTTGTTACAATCTGCTGTTAAAGAAAATTTAGCCAAAGAGCGAAGAAAGAGTAATAAAATTATTTTTTCTCGGCTCTTTGACAACCTAGCTAATCCAGCCATTTAAGCTGGTTAATTTTGGTGTTGTTTTTGTGCCGGTTTCTGTTCTTGTTCTTGCTCGGAGGCACGGGCGTGCTTTCGAGACCACACGTTCGTTCGGAGGATACGATGAACCGCTTCGTGAAGTTCTTCGCGCTGGTGCTGGTGGCGTTGGTGTCCGTGACGTGCGGCGTCTCCGTCAACACGTCGGACACGGGCAACGGCGGTACGGCCGACGTGGCCCAGGAAGTCGAGGTGGTGGAGGAGGTCGCTGAAGTCGACAAGGTGGAGGTGGACAATCACCCGTCCGAGTGTGACTTCGATGGCGACTGCGCCGACGACGGCATCCTCTGCACCATCGAGCGGTGCGACAATGGTAGCTGTTACCATACCCCGAACCACGTCGCCTGCAACGACAACAACGCGTGTACCATGGACGAGTGCGATCTGCAGGCCGGGTGCCAGCAGAAGGCGCTCACCTGCAACGATGACGATCCGTGCACGGCCGACGAGTGCTTGCCGGCGACCGGTTGCAACTTCAGTCACGTCAACGAGAACGCGTGCTTGGGTTTGGGCGACGAGTGCAACCAGGCCAAGTGCGTGACCGGCGTTGGTTGCCAGTTCTTTCCCGTGCTGTGCGAGGATGGCGAACTCACGACCATCGACATGTGTGTCGTTGGGATCGGTTGCATCCATCAGAAAGTCAAGTGTGGGAACGGTTTCTCGGAATGCATCGCGTCGTCCAAGTGTGCCAGCGTGGCGTGCGTAGACGGCCAATGCGTCGAGACCAAGACCGATTGCGACGACGGCATCAACTGCACCACCGACTTATGCGACAGCAACGGGCTGTGCCAGCACTTGCCCATGGATGGCATGTGCCCGAGCGACAGCTCGGTGTGCACCGAGGCCAAGTGCGAATTGTACCTTGGTTGCGGGCAGGCTCAGGTGTCGTGCGACGACAACAACGAGTGCACCAACGACTTCTGCGAAGAGGGGAAGGGGTGCCAGAACGAGAAGATTCCCGGGTGCTGCCTGGACGAGGGCGACTGCAACGACGGCAACCCTTGTACGGGCGATATTTGCGGGCCCGATCACAAGTGTTTTTACGCGCCACCAGTGTGCGAAGATGACGAAGTGGGTTGTACGATCGACGCCGCCGAGCCTCAGGGTTCGCTGTGCGTGTGCACCCACAAGGCGTCGGACGCCATCTGCGGGCAGGGCCTGCGCTGTCGGGAAACGGTCGGCTGTGTGCCGTGTCTTGTGACCGCCGACTGCAACGATGGGAACCCCTGTACTGACGATTACTGTGAATGGAGCGATGACGGCAACAAGTGCTCCAACAATAAACGGTGTGATTGGGGTGGCCAGATCTGCATTCCGGACGCAGAAGTCCAGAATGGCTACCGGTGCGAAAACGACCCGATCTGGTGCGACGGGGACTACAAATGCGATGACCAGAACCCCTGCACCGACAACAAGTGTGTGGACCATGTCTGCACTTACCCGGGCGTAGTTTGTCAGGCCTATGGTCTGTGTCAGGTCGCTGAGTGCAACCCGACGAAAGGAGGGTGTATCCAGAACGACAAGTGCGACGACGAGAACCCCTGCACCGACGATTCGTGCGACGACAGCACGGGCGCGTGCACGAACCTGACCGTCGCAGGTTGCGTGGCCTGCGACACCCACGAACAGTGCCCGTCGTCGGGAACGCAGATGTGCGGGGGCAGCTCCTTGGCAATCTCCTACACGGGGGAATGTGAGGCCTGGGGGCATAGGTGCCGTACGCACGAGTACGTCTGCTCCTCGGACGCCTGTGGAACTGGTTATTGCAACTCGGAAACTGGAAGTTGTGCTTTCCAGGAAAAGTGTGACGACGGCGAACCCTGTACAGACGACGCCTGTGATTATAAGAATGGTGCTTGCACCAACTTGCCGGTGCCGGGCTGTGAGGCCTGTGACACCCATGAGGAGTGTCCGACCTTGGGCACTCGAGTCTGTACCGTTACAGGTAAGTCGGTGATGTACATGGGCGAATGCAACATCTGGAACAACAGGTGTCATTACCAGGAGGACACCTGCAAGAGTAACAATTGCCAGAACGGGTCGTGCAACCCGGAAACGGGCCAGTGCGTGTACCAGGACAAGTGCCTGCCCGATGGCAACCCCTGCACCGCCCTGTGCAACTGGGACGATGGGCAGTGCAACCAGCTCGACCCCTGGTGCAATTAATTTACAAATATAGACAACACAGAGTAAGCGCTCTGTATAATTAAATGCTAATTGATCTTTGAGATTTAAATTCACTAAACCGAGTAATCGGAATGGTGGTAACTATACACTGCGGACGAGGGGGAGCTGACATGCTGGAAAGCGTGTTCGGCTCCCCCTCGAAGAAATGAATTTTGTTTAAAGAATGAGAAAAGCATATAATTGTTGTATTCTTTTCTCGCTCTTTGACAATGAAAGGTCCCAGCTACAAAAAGCTGGTAGTTTGAATTTAGTTAGTTTTGCGCTTTGCGTTAGTTTTGGTTCTGTTCTTGTTCTTGCTCGGAGGCACGGGCGTGCTTTTGGGCGAACCTTTTGCTCGGAGGGTGTGATGAAGCAGTGCGATTGGTTTGTGCTGGTGCTGGCGGCCCTGTTGTTCGCGGCGTGCGAAGTCCCGGATACGGACGGCGACGGCGTCGTGGACTATGATGACAACTGCGAGCAGATCGCCAACCCTGCGCAGGTCGATACTGACTACGACGGCGTGGGCGACAAATGTGAAAACTGTCCAACCGTGGACAACTACGACCAGGCCGACGCTGACGGCGATAGTGTTGGCGACGCCTGCGATAACTGTCCCAAGATCAGCAACCACAATCAGGCCGACGCTGACGGCGACGGTGTGGGCGATGCCTGTGAAGCCGACGACGACAACGACGGCCTGCCCGATGCAGAAGACAACTGCCCGGGCATTGACAACCTGGATCAGGGTGACATGGACGGCGACGGCATCGGCGACGCTTGCGACAACTGCCCCAATATATTTGACGTGATGGGGTGTCGCAATGAAACCGAAGATGATTGGGGTCACTGTAGTTCGCTACATAACTTCGAGGAGCTCCAGGGACCGGGGGACGAAAGACCTTGGGATTATTTTAAACAGAACGACGGCGACGGCGATGGGGTGGGCGACGCGTGCGACTCCGATGTCGACGGCGACGGTGTCCGAGATGATGAAGATAATTGCAATAATAGTTACGAATACAATCCCGGTCAAAAAGATTCGGATCACGACGGATTGGGTGATATTTGCGACTATTGCCCCAACGCCCCCCATTCTATCACTGATCCCTGGGGGGATTCCGATGGTGATGGTATTGACGATTATGACGACAATTGCAATTGCGATTACAACCCCGATCAGGCCGACGCCGACGGCAACGGGGTTGGTGACGCGTGTAGCGACGAATAACCTTCCGTTCTTGATGGCGCCAAGCCGTCTATCTCGCCCCAGCTCCGGGGCAACCAATCTACGTTCTTTTCGATCTTTTCCTAATTACTTAGGAGCACCTTGGCCTTGGAGGACCAAGGGTGACTCAAGTGTTTATAAACCCCAACACCTATACATAGGTGTGAGGGTAAAATTATTATAAATAGTTGAAAATAAAAAACTGCGATATAAATCGCAGTTTTTTATTTTCCTCCCCCTACGAGGGGGAGGTAGGAGGGGGTTTGGTAATTGGCGCCCTCCCCTTATAGGGGAGGGAAAAAAACTATTCGATAACCTTATCTACCAAACCATATTTTACTGCTTCCTCGGCAGTCATAAAATAATCACGATCAGTATCTTTGTCAATTTTTTCCAAAGTTTGTCCAGTGTGTTTTACCAAAATATTATTTAATTTAGTTTTTAATTTTAAAATTCTTTCCGCATGAATTTTGATGTCACTGGCTTGACCTTCCATACCACCCATAATTTGATGAATCATCACTTCGGAATTTGGCAAACAAAAACGTTTGCCTTTGGCGCCAGCAGCCAAGAGTACCGAAGCCATACTAGCAGCCATACCCACGCAAGTGGTAGAAACATCGGGTTTTATAAATTGCATGGTGTCGTAAATAGCCATACCAGCTGTAACCGAACCACCAGGAGAATTGATATAAATTTTAATATCTTTTTCCGAATCTTGATTTGCCAAAAATAATAATTGGGCAATTACGGTATTGGCCACGGCGTCATCAATCGCTGTGCCCAAAAAAATTATTCGGTCTTTCAACAACCTGGAATAAATATCATAGGCGCGTTCGCCATAAGATGTTTTTTCGATGACGGTGGGAATCAGATATTGATTTTGTATTTCTTTGTTAGACATATAAAAAATAGTTAAGGATTACTTAACTATTTTACTTCTTTTTTTCGCTCTTGGCAACTGCTTCCCAAACTTTTTTTAGTACTTCCTCTAGTGTACCTTCGAGTACAAAGCCACTAGCTTTTTTGTGTCCACCCCCGCCTAAAGTTTTGGCAATTACCGAAACATCAATATTATCGTTGGTAGTACGTAAACTACCTTTTATTTTTTTGTTAGATAATTCCTTTAAAATTAAAGAAGCTCGGCCTTCGCCTAAATTATTTAAAAAATTAGCTATACCTTCGATTTCATTTTCATTTATTTCCAAATTATTAAAATCATTTTTGGTAAGATAAGTGTAAACAATATCCAATTCTTCGTGTTTACTTAAACGGGAAAGCACGGTACCCCAAAGTTTTAAAGCGAGAATACTTTTATCTTTTATAAACCAGTTTTTAAGAAAATTAAAATTAGCTCCGCGGTGAATAAGTTCCGAAGCAATTTTTAAAGAACTAGTATTAGTGGCACCATTGGTAAAGTTGTCGGTGTCGGTAATTAGACCGGTTAAGAGAGACAAGGCCATGTTTTTGTCGATATTTATATTATTATATTTATAAAAATGATACAAAACTTCGGCCGTGGCAGAAGCATTTTTTATTACCAAATTATGCTGGCCAAAATTGGTATTAGAATTATGGTGATCAATATTTATAATTAAATATTCGTGAGTGAGATTGCTAATTATTTGGTCTATGCCCGCGTATTTAAGATCGCCCGAATCCAAAACAATAATTAAATCAGGCTGAGTTTTCCAAATTTCTAAGGAATTATTAGGTTCTATTAAATGGGGGAGAGTTTGTAATTTGCTAGAAGCAGGAGTGGCACAAAAAATATAGTGTCTTTTGTTTAGACTAATTAAATAATAGGAAAAAGACGAAACAGACCCCAGAGCGTCGCCGTCGGGGTTTTGGTGGGGCACCAAAACAATGTTTTGGGCATTGATAATTAAATTGTGGATTTGTTTGGCAGTTCTTTCCATAAATATTACAAGCTAGCCATTATAATCCTATTGTGGGAATTTGTCAAGAGTGCTATAATATTTCCATTATGTATTTAAAAAGTCTAGAAATACATGGTTTTAAGTCTTTTGCACAAAAGGCTTTTTTGGAATTTCTGCCTCAAGCCAAAGATGGCCGTTATACGGTTACTTCGGTAGTTGGGCCAAATGGTGCGGGCAAAAGTAACATCTCCGATGCTATTCGCTGGGTAATGGGTGAACAGAGTATGAAAATGTTGCGTGGTAAAAAAGGTGAAGATATTATTTTTTCGGGATCTGACTCCAAAGGGCAAATGGGCATGGCGGCAGTAACGATGATTTTGGACAATGCCGATAAGCGTGTGCCAATTGATTATGACGAATTAGTAATTACTCGTCGTTTTTATCGTTCGGGAGAAAGTGAATATTTGGTAAACAACAACAATGTTCGGTTGATTGATTTGCAAATACTTTTGGCCAAAGCGCAATTTGGCCAAGGCGCTTATAGTGTAATTGGTCAGGGTACAATTGATCGACTACTTTTACAAACTCCACAAGAACGCAAGGATTTTTTTGATGAAGCCTGTGGAATTAAAGAGTTTCAAATTAAACGCCATCAAGCCGCTTTAAAATTGTATCATACCAAAGAAAATATTGATCAGGCTACTGCCTTACTCAACGAAGTAGAACCACGACTGCGCACTTTGTCGCGCCAAGTAAAAAAATTAGAGCAACGTCAAGAAGTGGAAATACAATTACGTGAGTGTCAAGAGAAATATTTTTATACATTATATTATTACAATCAAACTCAATTAGAAGTTTTACAACAAGAGTTAAAAGTTTTTAATAAAGAATATACCGAAAGTAATGCCAAGTTATTGGCCGTGCAAGAAGAAATGGCTCGTTTGGCTCGCGAAGAATCGCGTCAGGAAGTATTTGCCAATTTACAAAAAGAGTATCAAGAAATTTTAAGACAGAAAAATTTATTAGAAAGTGAAAAAGCAGTTTTAATGGGGAAATTACAAACTGAATATTCCAAAGCTGGCAAGCAAAATGTAGGCTGGCTTCAAAGTAAAATTAATAATTTAGAAGGCGAAGTGGCACGTTTGGAAAAAGAACTAACTGATGCAGAAAATAATTCGCAAAAAAATGCCGAAGAAATTTTGTTAAAGAAAAAAGAAGTAGAAGAAAAATTATTAGAGCACACCGAAATTAAAGGCAAGATTGGTAATCTCGAACAAAAAATGTTGCAAGTAAAAAATGAACAATCATACATGCAATATTCTGGGTTAAAAGCTGTGCAAGCAGTGCTAGAAGAGCGCCATCGTTTGGGTGTAGTGTATGGCACCGTGGCGCAGTTGGCCGAAGTAGATGAAAAATATCGTTTGGCACTAGACGTGGCAGCTGGAGGCAATCTTTCTTCGGTAGTTGTCGATAATGACGGCACTGCACAAAAATCTATTGAATATTTGCGCGCTCAAGAATTGGGGGTGGCCACTTTTATGCCACTCAATAAAATTAGGCAAAGAATTGTTTCACAAGATATTAATGAATTAAAAAACCGTTCTGGGGTGCATGGCTTGGCCGTAGAATTGGCCAAATTTGATAGTCGTTTTAATAATATTTTTTCTTATGTTTTGGGTAATACTTTAATTGTGGATAATTTGGATGTGGCGCGAGAAATTGGTATTGGTCGGATTCGCATGGTAACTTTGGAGGGAGATGTGGTAGAAGTGTCGGGTTCTTTAAAAGGCGGTTATCGCAAAAAAGAACGGGCTCGTGGTTTAAGTTTTTCTTATGGCGATTCGCCCTATTTAATGGGTACAGATTTGGTTACTTTAGAAGAAGAAATATTAACTTATCAAAAGCAGGAAGAATTGGTTGATAAAGATTATGAATTGGCCAAAACTGATTTACAAAGTTTGTTGTCTGGTGAACAAATTGCTGTAGGTCGTTTAACTGTTTTTGGAGAACAAAAGCAAGAATTAGCCAGAGAATTATCTGCTTTGCAACAAGAACTGTCGGTGCATAACATGACTCCAGAAGAGTATAGTGAAAATTTACACCAAGTAGAAAAACAAAAAAGTGGTGTAGAAAAAGAAATCAAAAATAAAGAAAAAGAATTATTGGGAGTGGAAGAAAAAATGAAATTATTTAACGAAGGTGAAGAAAAGAAAAAGCAAAGAATTTTTGCTTTGCAAGATGCCATGCAAGAAGAACAAACAGCCTTATCTAAAATTGTCGAAAAGAAAAACGACAAGCAGGTTTTGGTGGCCAAATTGGAAACTAAACAAGAAGATTTAAGCAACGAAGTTTATCAAGAATTACACACCCAGTTAACTGCCTTAAAAGAACGTGGTACCGAAGTTTTGCCAGTTGTGGAAATGGAATTAACGCTAGAAAAAATTCAAAAATTAAAATATCAATTAAGTTTGATTGGCGGAATTGATGAAGAAGTAATGGCTGAATACCAAGAAACAAAGGAACGTTATGGATATTTAGATTCACAATTAACTGACCTAAATAAAGCTTTAACTGATTTGGAATCTTTGATTGTAGAATTAGATGAATTAATGAAGAAAAAACGCGACAAGGCTTTTAAACAAATTAAAAAAGAATTTTCGCGATATTTTGCAATATTATTCGATGGCGGCAAAGCTGATTTGGTAGAATTGTATGGTGAAAGTAAATTAGCCGAAGACCCAAATATTAGTATAGAAGATTTAAATAATGAATTAGAAAATGAAGAAGAGGAAAATGCAAAACCTAAAAATAAAAAAGAACAAATTTTGTTGGGTGTAGATGTAATTGCTTGCCCACCTGGCAAAAAAATTAAAAATATTCAAGCACTTTCGGGAGGGGAACGCACTTTGGCCTCCATTGCTTTGGTCTGTGCCATTCTTCATACCAATCCGCCACCTTTTGTAGTTTTGGACGAAGTAGAAGCCGCACTAGACGAAGCCAATACTTTGCGTTTTACCAAAATTTTACAGGAACTTTCTAATCAATCACAATTTGTAGTAATTACTCACAATCGAGTTACCATGCATGCCTCTGATGCGCTCTATGGCGTAACCATGGGAGCCGATGGCATCTCGCATTTATTATCGGTTAAATTGACTGAAGCCGAAAAGATAGTTGATTGACAAAAATAGCTTAAAATATTAAGCTAGAATTATTAGTATATTTTTGTATGGGAATAGAAGGTAACCAACGACGATATATTGTAGATGGTAAAAATTTGCCAGATGTAGAAACGTCTGATGTTTTGGGTGCTCACAATAAAAAATTAGGATTAAAATCTACTTGGAGAAAACTTTGGGGTATTTCCAAACCACTCAGTCAAGAGGAAATTGAATTGCGACAATATAATATTGGAGTAAGTAGAGATCAACAAGAATTGGTAGATAGAAATGCGGCCGAAGGTATAAAAGCTATTTCTGCTGACGAAAAAGAAAGACGAATAGAAGCAGCTATGGGAGATATAGAAAAATTAGTGGATGTTAGTATTGGCAAGGGAGCAAACAAAGATGAAGCGGAATTGAATAGTGAAACAGAAGAAAAAGAAGTCGTTGCACCAGTAGTAGAGGAAGTTGTTAGGCCAGTAGTGGAGCCGGTTGTTCCAAAACCAGTAGTTAAAGTGGAAGCAAAAGTTGAAGAAAAGGTTATTGAACCAGCAGCAAAGGCATTTGAACCACAGATAAGAGTAGAAAAAAAGTTGCCAGCTAGAGAAAGACTGGTTTTGCCAGAAGCGCCAATTGATATTTTGCGTAATCGTGTAAGAGCTGGTGAAATTGTTATGGCTTATATACCACCCATTCGGCGAGATGATCCAAAATTAAATTATTTAGAAGGAACAATTTTAGCTGTTGGTGATGATAATAAAATAAAAATGACCGGTGAAGCCTCTAACCCTGCAAATTTTGCTAGAACTTATTATATTGGACAGTTAGAATTTAAAAAACCTCCAGAAGGGAGAATTTATCGAAAGCCTGATATTAAAAAAGAACCTGTGCCAACAAGGCCTGTTGTTAAAGAACAACAACCAAAAATTGTGGTGGCAGAGGCAAAAGCACCCATTGTAGAAGTTGCCAGTGAAAGGGCGTTATTGTTGGAACAAGCCTTAAATAAAGATTATTTAGTATTAAAAGAATATTTGGGTTATACACCGGATATTAAAACAGTATTAACACAATTGATAATGGATGAAAAAGTGCTTTGGAAAGATGTGGAGTGGTTTTTAGATTATTTAAACAAAATTTTAGCAAAATTAGATCCAATTTTTAAAAAGAGTAAACATCCTCCAGAAAAGAAAGCCGAGTTTTTTACGAAAGTTTATGAACAGTGTTTTGGCGATGGTGATTTTAGTACTAAAAAGAAACAAACTTTGCCAATGATAAATAAAGTGGTTGATGGGGCGTTGCAAGTAGAAACTTTGGCCAAACCACCCAAACCAGAAGTAGCTAGGGCTGAGAAGCTTGAAACAAGAGATTTAACAAAGATGTTTGAGGTTGCTCTGAAAATGGATTATCATGCTTTAGCTAAAGTTTTGGATATTTGCGCGAACAATGGTGCACCAGGACTAATGGGCAGAAAGTTGTATCAGGCAATGTTAAAAACCATCTTAATTTGGGAACAGTGGAAACCAGCCGCGCTGTTTTTGGAAGCAGCAATGCAGAAATTTTTAGATATTTTTGGTCCTGATGAAAAAACAAGTGAACAGCGTATTTTAATGACTGATTTTTATTTACAATATTTTAAAGATAATAATTTTTCTCCGGATAAGGTACAAGGTTTACCAAATGCTGAACAAGCAGTAGAGGAATTTTTAAAATCTCATGATTATTTTACCTCTGTATAGTACACCTTAACCGGTAACACTCTGGTAAACTAAGGGTAACACTTTTAACCCTTAGAAATATATGGCCGGTTCACCTTTAAGCGCTCCGTCGGAGTTACGAGCTAAGTGGTACTTACAGACAGACAAGTATCACAAAACAGTCAAAGAGATCTGTGAAATCTTTGGTCTAAGCAGGAAGACTTACTACAAATGGTACAATCTAGATCATCATTTAATTCGTAGAACCTTAAAGCGTCGGGATATTCATCCACAAACTAAATTAACTCCTCGTTTTAAGATGATCATTTACGAAAACAAGATTAACTACAACTACGGACCGAAGAAAATGAAATTGTTTTTAGAAAAGAATTACCAGTTAAAAGTAACTGCCAATGTAATTTACCGATACTACAAAAGAAGGCATTTAATTAGAAAACCACAGAAGAAACAACCTTGGTATACCCCACTTAAAGAACCCTACTACGCTGTGGTACCAGGTGAAAATGTACAATTAGACGTTAAATATGTGCCAAGCAAAGATGCTACCTGGAGTTACCAATATCGTTTTCTAGACACTGTAACTAATCTACAATTTGCCATTGAAGCTACTAGTAAAGATGCTTGGTCAACCATCTGGGCTTACGGACATGCTAAACGATATTTCCCTTTTTCAATCAATGGAATACAAACAGACAATGGTTCTGAATTTAGAGGAGTATTTCACAAATACTTAATTAACAAAAATATTGTTCACCGTTACATTCCTAAACGTAGTGCTCCCTGGAATGGCAAGGTAGAAAGAGCTAACCGAAGTATTGATGATGAATATTACCTTAACCCAACTAAACCTTGGAATACCTTAACTGCCTACACTCACTGGTACAACCACGAACGACCCCATGAAGGCAAAAAAATGAATGGTTTAACCCCTTACGAAAAATACCTTAGTCTTTGTCCACAAGTGTAACCCTTGAAGGTGTACTGTACAACCTCTTGACAAAATGTTTGATAAATAGTAAAATTATCTCACTATTAAATAGATATTATTATGTTAGCAATTAGATTACAGCGTTTGGGCAAGGCCAAACAACCAACCTACCGCCTAATTATCAATGAAAAAACTCGTGATACCCAAGGCCGAAGTTTGGAAATTTTGGGTAATTATCAACCTTTGTCCAAAGACAAAAAAATTGTTTTAGATACCGAACGGATTAAATACTGGTTAAGCAAAGGTGCTCAATGTTCCAACACTGTGCATAATTTGTTGCTAAAGCAAGGTATAACCGATGGTAAAAAACGCAAATCTGTAAGTATTAGCAAAAAAAGAGCCGAAAAGATTGCCAAGAAAAAAGCTACTGTTCCCGCCGCCTAATTGACAGCTAAAAAAAATTGCGTTATAATATTTTCACCTTTACAAAAGGCAGAACTGAGTCGACAGTTCCTTAAAACATAATTTAGTATAATTGATATGGATCAAGATAAAGTGTTTCTTGAAATCGTCGTAAAAGCGATTGTAAACAATCCAGACGACGTAAAGGTCAACCGTACAGTTGACGAACGTGGTGTTCTTTTAACCTTGGATATCAATCCAGGCGATATGGGCTATGTAATTGGCCGTCAAGGTCAAACTGCTCGTGCCATCCGCACTCTTTTAAAGATTGTTGGTGCCAAGAACAATGCACGCGTTAATTTAAAAATCAATGAACCAGAAGGTGGCCGTGGCCCAAGAGTCATGAGACCAGTAACTGCAGATGTTGATACTAGCGCTGTTGATAACTTAGATATATAAATTTAAACATAACCCTGTACCGCTCTGGTACAGGGTTTTTGTTCCGGGGATTGGCGCAGTTGGTAGCGCGCATGCATGGGGTGCATGAGGCCGTGGGTTCAAATCCCGCATCCCCGACAAATTTTTTTAAGAGAAATAAATTTTAATAATTAACCTAAATAATATGTCAGAAACAGGAACACCAGCATCAGTAACAAATCAGTTTGGAACTGACCCAGAAGGTTTAGGAAGAGAATTAAATATTAAAATTGCCGAATTTTTGCAAAAAGGCAATTATCTTAGTTTATTGGATATTATAAGAAATTATCCGGATAAAGATAAGGCCTGTGAAGTTGTTTTAAATTCAATGTTTCAATTTCATCAAAAAGATCGAGCTGATTCGATAAATTCGCTCGTTCGAACCGCCTTGCACGAAAAAAATATTGCCACAATGGAAGTTTCTCTTAAAGCACTTATTAGTTATTCCTATAGAAATAATTTAACAGGTGAACGGTTTTTTAGAAATCCAAATTGTGAGGAAATACTCTTGTTAGATCAAGATGGCGAGGTTATTTCTTTTAAAGGTGAAGTGGCTACTATACAAAAAGGGCTACAGGGTGCGGATAAGAACTATGTTAGTAGACTTGATTCTTATACTGTTTTGACTGGTCCAAACAAAGGTAAAGTATTTAGTGGAAAAGAAAGACCTATTCCACAAATTGAGTAGATAGAACAATTTTTGTAAATAAAAATCCCGACTTAGTCGGGATTTTATTTTACTTACTTTTTTTAGATTTGGTTTTTAGACAGCGGGTGCAGATTGTTTGGCCATCAACCTTTTGTAAATTTGGTCTTTGGCGTCGTAAAGTTTTTACTTTGGAGTGACTGCGGTTGGCCGCTCTAATGGCAATTTTACCACAAAGGTCGCAAATTCTAGACATATAAATGTTTGATTATGAATGTAAAATATGTTAAAGTAGACGTATTATAATTTAAAATATTAAATTTGTCAAGAAGCATATGGATTTCTCACTACAGGATTTCTTACCACTCGTATTTTTTTTCTTAGTAATTGTGCCATCTTCTATTTTACATGAATATGCCCATGGGGCCATGGCCGACAAACTAGGGGACCCAACTGCTCGTTATGCCGGACGGCTTAGTTTGGATCCACGCGTGCATATAGATAAGTGGGGAACACTCTTAATGCCGTTGTTTTTATTTTTTATTACTTCGGGGCGATTTTTGTTTGCCTATGCCAAGCCCGTGCCTTACAATCCCTATAATATTAAAAATCAAAAATGGGGGCCAGTAATGGTAGCATTGGCTGGACCGGGCGCAAATTTACTTTTGGCATATGTATTTGGTTTATTGGTACAATTTTTACCAGTGCCAAGTTTAACAGTGTTCCTGTATATTATTGTATATGCTAATGTACTTTTGGCAGTATTTAATCTGGTGCCAATTCCACCGTTAGATGGTTCTAAATTGTTGTATGCACTTTTACCGGATTCTCAGTATCAAATAAAAATGGCACTAGAGCGTTATGGTTTTGTAATTTTAATTGCATTTATATTTTTTGGTTTTCAATTTATTACGCCAATTATTTCTTTTCTCACAGCTTTGTTTACTGGGGGAGTGGGGGGTTTTTAAAACATTTAGCAGATAACAAATAGCAAATAGCATAAACAAAAAAATACTCCAACATTATATTGGAGTATTTTTATTTTTTACCCTCGGTTCTCCACAACACACTTAATTTAGTAAATGTATTATGGAGATCGGAACCGAGGGTTCAGTGCCGATCGTCCTTGGGGGAGATCGGCCGGAATTGGCCTAAAAAGAGAAGTCTACAGACAGTAGCAGGTGGTGCAGAAGTAAATGCTACCGAGGCCGCGGTAGTAGGCCACACGTATTTCATATTTGCCCTGCTTGTCGCGGCAGGACGTGGCGTTTTGACGGCAAGAGTAGTCTATTTTACCGTCATTGTATCTATTGGTGTATTCACCATTCCAAGATTCCTGCAATATGCCACAGGCGGCGGCCGATCCATCTCCGAACGAGATGACTTTGTCACCACCATTGGTCCGGCCCCATAGGTCTTCGAAGGCCTGTGAGTTGGGCATGCTGTTGGCGAGGCGTTCAGCCTCGCAGACTGGAACAGCAACACAGACATTTTGGATGTTCGACCACGTCGTGCCATTGGGGCACGGGCTGTCGTTCATCTTGGTGACGGTGTGGGTGGTGGTGTCGAGCGGGGCCAGGAACGACGCGCAGCCGTTGTTCAGGATGACGAGCACGAACAGAGCGACGGTCAGGATGACGATGCGGTTCATGGCGTTCTCCTTGCGGGCGGGGTTCTTTCAAAGACCTGTTCTGCCCAGACCACTTGTCTGTGCGCAGAGTTGTCAACCTAGCCAAAAAATAGGCACGGATATGACTTTGCATTATAGCACATTTTTGGGGTTTTGTCAAGCCCTTGTACAGTACACCTTCAAGGGTTACACTTGTGGACAAAGACTAAGGTATTTTTCGTAAGGGGTTAAACCATTCATTTTTTTGCCTTCATGGGG
>Ga0209212_1002584_pt1 | contig 25359 bp, 24 predicted proteins | sample RifGroC2_FD_183996 | JGI IMG/M metagenome (GOLD analysis project Ga0209212, IMG submission 183996) | Groundwater microbial communities from Rifle, Colorado, USA - Groundwater C2 (SPAdes) (version 2) | ecosystem: Environmental > Aquatic > Deep subsurface > Groundwater | place: Rifle, Colorado... | reverse complement strand
AGCGCTGTTTGTCGGGGATCGCTATGACGTTGACCTGCGTGTGCCGGATCAGATCGGCTGCCCCGTGTATCTGAGCCGGACGGTGGAGCAGCTGTTGCGGCTGGAGGAGTTGCTTACACCTGCTACAACATAATTCATATTCTTCACTGCAACCCCTCCAACCTCCCCTGATCAGGGGAGGCTAAAAGCGTCCCCCTTTATGCCCCAGAGGGTACTGATAAGGGGGGATTGAGGGGGGTTGGTTTTACTCTTTCCTGAGATACCTCAGCAGTTCCTGCATATCCTCCGGCGGCTCGACCGTAAATTCCATATACTGGCCGCTGGTCGGATGAATAAAGCCGAGGCAGCGGGCGTGCAGCGCCTGGCGCCTCAGGTGGTTGATCATACCGCGCAGCTGGGTGTCGGGGATGTTGTTACAGCGTCCACCATCCGGGTAGAGCGGATCGCCCAGCAGCGGAAAGCCCGCTTCGGTCAGATGCACCCGGATCTGGTGGGTGCGCCCGGTCTCCAGCCTCAGTTCCACCAATGACACCCTGCCGTAGCGTTCCTTCACCTTCCAGCGGGTAACCGCATGTTTGCCGTTTTTGGCTTTGCCGGACAGTCGGAGCCGCTCGGTCGGATGACGGCCGATGATCCCCTCGATCTTGCCGGTTTCCTCCTGCGGTGAACCGAAAACCAGGGCCTGATAGATGCGTTTGACGGAGTGGACGCTGAACTGCTCGGACAGCGCCTGATGGGCGCGGTCATGCTTGGCTGCCACCAGCACGCCGGACGTTCCCTTGTCCAGACGATGAACGATACCGGGACGCAGTTCCCCGCCGATGCCGGCCAGGTCCTGACAGTGGGCCAACAGGGCGTTGACGAGCGTGCCGCTGGTGTTGCCGGCCCCAGGATGCACAACCATCCCCGCGGGCTTGTTGATCACGATCAGATCGCTATCTTCATACAGCACATCCAGTGGAATTGCTTCGGCCATCGGTTCGGCAGGGAGCGGCGGCGGAATTTCGACATTTATCTGTTCCCCCCCCTTCAGCTTCAGCGAAGGGCGCACCGTTTTGCCGTCAACCAGCACATTGCCGGTTTCGATAAGCCTCTGGACCGCGACGCGGGATTCTCCCCCCATTTCCTGGCTCAGAAACACATCCAGCCGGGTCGGTTCGTTTTCGGAAGAAAATGTGAGTGACAGATGATTCATAGATGTTCCTCAGCCCTTTATACACAGGGTAATTGCGTTAACAGAAAAAACTCTCGCTTACTAAAAGCAAAGGCGCACCGAAGCAGGCACGCCTTGCAGAAATAATTCGTATGACCGTTTGTTACCAGATGGATGATTCGATCTTGCCGGCCCGCTTGATCAGGACATCGACGACGGCAATTTCATAGACCAGATCCGGGTTGACATCGGACGAGACCCGGGAGAGAAAGTGCTGGCGCCCCTCTTCAAGCTCTTCTTTGAGGACGTCAAAAATGTTGTCATTCTTGATACCGTTCTCAACCTTTTCCTTGTTGTACATGGCCACGTCGGAGAGAATTGCTCTGGCCAGCCGTTTTGCCTGATCCGGATTATCAATCAAGTTCATGGATGATGTTCCTCATGGAGTAAAGTTTGTAACTTATAATCCTGCTTACCTGATGCACCATAGCACTATTTTACACGTAATGCAAAGTAGATGCTCGTATCGCCGCGACGGACCAGTATGGTCAGCCTGCCGCCCCTGCCTGCCTGCTGGATGACTCGGGAGTATTCTGCGGTGTTTGACGTCCGTTTGCGGTTGATCGACATGATGACATCACCATTACGGATGCCCGCTTCAGCCGCTGCTCCTCCTCGCGCCACATCGACAACAACCACACCGTTACCCTGTTCATCATTATCTACGATCAGGCCGAGCAGGTCAGCTTCTCCCTCCTGCTGGCGGCTGCCCCGATCTTCACGGGGCCGTTGTTTGGGGGCACTGTCGGCATTTGCCAGGGTTATATTCAGATCCAGCGCCTTGCCTTCACGGAACACGGTGATTTTCACAACCTTGCCAATACCCGCTTCGGCTACCTGGCGCTGCAGATGGGATGGGTCCTTGACCTCGGTGCCGTTCAGGGCTGCGATAACATCCCCCTGCCGGATTCCAGCCTTGTCAGCCGGGCCACCTTTGATGACATCATTGACCAAGGCGCCTTTAGCCTGCTTCAGCCCGAACGATTGCGCCAGCTCTTCGGTGACCGGCTGGATGGTAACACCCATATAGCCGCGACTGACGTTCCCTTTCTGGATTAACTGGGAAAAGATCGGCTTGGCCATGTTGATGGGAATGGCGAAACCAATCCCCTGGCCGGCAGCCACGATGGCGGTATTGATGCCGATCACTTCACCGTAGACATTCAGCAGCGGACCGCCCGAATTGCCGGGGTTGATAGAGGCATCGGTCTGGATAAAATTCTCGTACGTTTCAATGCCGACATTGGAGCGCCCGGTGGCCGAGATGACACCAACAGTCATGGTGCGGTCGAGTCCGAACGGGTTGCCGATGGCAATGGCCCATTGACCGGCTTCAAGTTGGTCCGAATCGCCCAGCACCGCTGCCGGAAGGTCGGCCGCACTGATCTTGATAACGGCGATGTCAGTTTTCTGATCACCGCCGACGACCTTGGCGTCATAGACCTTGTCGTTGGACAGCTTGACCTGAATACTCTCCGCATCACGCACCACATGGTCGTTGGTGACGATGTACCCGTCCTTGCTGATCAGGAAACCGGAACCGAGGCTTCTGTCCCGCCGGGTCTGCGGAGCGCCGAAAAACTCTTCAAACAGGGGATTGGCCTCAAAAAAAGGCTGAATCACCTTTTTCCGGCTGACCGTCGAAATATTGACGACCGAAGGAGTAACTTTTTTCGAGACGTTGCTGAATGCCTTCTGGATGGAAAGGATATCAGCCGGAATATCCTTCACCGGGGCCTCTGTCTCGCCCCCCTTCCGGTTCGATTCCAAAAACAGCGGCGTTTCGTTTTTGCCGTTGCATCCGCCCAAGGTGGCAGCAGAGAGACAGACCGTGATAAAAGCAAGAGAAGTGCGCATATAAAAGTTCATGGGGAGCCGTACCTTTTTTGGAAGCGTAAAATACAGTAACCTGCTGAAACAGTAATCATAATCTCCAGGTGTGTCAAGGTATTCAGCGGCAGGTAAACGCCGTGTTCTATCCAGCATAATTATGTTATTGAAACACTGCTCCGTTTATGTAAAAGTGTTTAACTCAATTAAACATCTGGTGAGGGGCACGCGATGACAGACATCAAGGCGCAGATCAAAGAATTCCGTATCGGTGAGAAAATCAGGGGGCTCCGTCAGCAAAAACGGCTGACACTTCAGGAATTATCCGAGATGACAACGCTTTCCAAACCACTGTTGTCGCAGATAGAGAATCAGCAGGTCATCCCGCCAATTGCCACCCTGCTTAAAATTGCCAAGGGTCTCAAGGTTGATATCCATTTTTTCTTTGAGGATGCCGGCAACCGCCAGAAATATGTGCTGACCAGACGTGAGGATGTGCGGGAAGATGAAAAAGTCTCCCGGCCATCGGTCAACGACGCAGCAAAGCCGTACGCGTACCATTCGCTGGCCCAGGGGCTTCGGCATAAACATATGGAGCCGTTTCTGGTGGAATTTGAAAACAAGGAGTGGGATGATTCCCTCTTTTTCAAGCATGAAGGTGATGAAGAATTTATCTATGTCACCGTCGGCGAACTGGATTTTCACTACAATAACGAAGTGCTGCGCATGCGGGCCGGTGATAGTATCTATTACGATTCCAGCCAGCCGCACGGCTGGGTAGCGGTCGGCGAGAGCAACGCAAAAGCCGTGGCGGTGATGTACACGAAAGAATAAAGCGGGGTGCCTCATGAAGGTTCAGGTCCTTACCCATTATGACCGGGTTGAATCCGTGAACGTCCGCGACCTGAGACGTCTGATCGCGGCTGGCGAAGTGCTGGCGTTCCACCGTTCGGGCGGCTGGGTCAAGGTCGGCGCCGAACCCCTCCGCGGGGATGGCGGCAGGGAATATGACGGACCTGAGCGCCGCAATATCAGGCAAAAGCCGCTTGAAGATGAGCAAAAACGGGAAGGGTACCACTGTGTCGTCGCAGCCACGGGACCCAAGCCGGAATGGTGAAGGTCCACAATGATTGAAACGGCGGCCCGGGTCGCCGTTTCAATGTGCGGGAGGAGTACACGTGAAGAAACTGAAAACCGGGACAAACCTTATCCGGACGCTGCTGGCGTTCGGGGTTATCATTTCCCTGACCGGCCTGTTCTCCGTGATGATGCCGGAAACTGTCCACCGGGGGCTGCTCGCACTCCTCTTCGGTCTGAACGCCGCCTTTATGGCAACAGTCAGCTGGATTCTCATCACCCGCAAACTGGTTAGCCGCATCAGGCAGCTCGCTGCGGCAATGAACAAAGCCGCCGATGGTGAACTGACGGAACGGGTCAGCTTCATGGGCGAGTCGGAGATGTCCCTGCTGGCGGAAAATTTCAATTCCATGATGGAGCGCCTGGCCGGGGCGATCAGCAAGTTCCATACATCCCTCCATGAGCTCAAGAGCATTTCCGGAACCATCGGCCAGCTTTCCGAAAAGGGGGTTACGTCGGCAGCCCTGCAATCCGATGGGCTTAAGCGGACATCGACGGCCATCCGGGAAATAAACCGTTCCATTACGGATGTCTCGGACTCGGTTGTTACGCTGTCAACCCTGTCGTCAAGCAATACCGCCTCCATGACCGTCATGTCGCAAAGCCTGCAATCAGCAACACAGCACCTGGAATCTCTCGTCGTTTCAGTTGAAGAGGTCAGTTCCTCCATCATTGAAATGGCGTCGGCAATACATCAGATCGAGGAAAACAGTGCGATTCTCGCGACCGATACCGCAAAGACGGCTGAGCTGGTCAACGAGATGGACAACGCCATCAGGCAGATCGGATTTCAGGCCGCCGACACGTCCCGCATTGCCGAGGCGGTCAGCAATGATGCCAAGGAAGGGTGGAAAGCGGTTGACGCCACAATTACCGGCATCAATGAGATTCGCACATCGTCAGCCATTACCTTTGATGCCATCGAGAATCTGTCCAAACGGGTGGCAAACATCGGCACGATCCTCTCCGTCATCGACGAAGTTGCCGAACAGACCAACCTGCTGGCGCTTAACGCTTCGATTATCGCTGCCCAGGCCGGTGAACGGGGCAAGAGCTTTTCGGTCGTGGCCCTGGAAATTAAAAATCTGGCCAAGCGGACCGGAAACAACACCAGGGAAATATCCGACATAATACTGGGAGTCAGGGAAGAAACAGAACGGGCGGTTAAGGCCATCACACTCTCTGAAAAACGCATCGCAGAGGGAAGTGAGCTGTCAAAACGATCCGGCGAAGCACTGTTGAAGATCGTTGATGGCATTCAGGCCGCCAGCAGCCAAATGATGGAAATCAACGCCACGGCGGTAGGCCAGGCGGAAGCAAGTACGGCGGTAAAGCTGGCCATGGACCGGGTTGCCGAGATGGTTGAGCAGATCGCCCGTGCGACCCAGGAGCAGAGCAACGGCAGCGAACTGATAACTTTGGCGGTGGAGCGGATGCGGGGGCTGACCCGCGAGGCCATGCGTTCAATCAGCAGTCATCAGAGCTCGGCTTCCCAGGTTGTCAACGCCAATGAAGAAATCAATGTCATGGTTGCGGAGATCTGCGAGGCTTCCGTCCTCCAGTCCTCCAGTGCCCAAAGCATCGGTGAGTCGTTGAAGGATTTTGAAGAATCAACCGACATGCACGTCACCTCAACCCTGGTTCTGGACGAAGTTCTGGTTAAGCTTGCCCGCCAGATCGAGGTACTTCAGGCTGAGATGGGACGGTTCAAAGCCTAGATAAGCAGATACGAGGATCCACACTGTTTTGTAACGGCGGCTTCGGCCGCCGTATGTATTTCCAGGAATAAATTGATCAGATTCCCGAAAACCGCATCGCACCCATTACCATAACCAACCCCTCACTTCCCCGCAGTAACCAGCCAAAACAACAAAAAACAACCCACCGAAATTTGCCTTTCAAAATTACAGTGATACACTTTGTGCACATCGCCATATCGTATGTAGTGCCATGCAGCGTAGTTTGACTGATGCAACACCTTTCCCGGAAATATGAGGTTTGCCATGAGAACAACAGTATGCAACGCCCTTGCCCTGGTAATAACTATCGTTTTTGTTACATCATCTGCTCTGGCCGCAACCATGAACGATTACTGCATCGTGCCTCCGTTTATCCAGGAAATAGCCAAACCCAATCTGCTGATGATCATCGACAACTCGGCCAGCATGTATGATCTGACCTACGTGGACAAAGGGAGAAAAGCCTGTTCCGGCGACAACAGTGTCTATTGCGATTCGGATGCAACATGCGCCGGACTGGACAAGGGCACCTGTACCGTTTTTATCAGAAATCCCTACTATTGCTACGACCAGACATACTCCACAGCCAACTCGTATGTCGGCTATTTCGACACCGCCAAAAAATATCAGTATAACTTCTCTGCCGAACTCTTCGAGGAAGTCGCCAGCATCCCCACCAGTTGTGCGCTTGCCGCGGCAACCGGAGTAGTCTGCAAGGTCAGGGACAATGTTGTTCATGTCAATATCAACTCAACCGACGCCACCGCCACAAAATATTTCTACGCTTCAGGCCAGTTTCTCAACTGGCTGACCGCCTCCAAATTTGACGTCGAAAAGCAGGTGCTGACCGGCGGCAAGCACGTTACCAAGGTCTGCTCCAGTGACGCAAATAAATCGTGCAGCACCAGCTCGGACTGCAGCAGCGGCACCTGCGACACCGTGACCGGCTTTCTCCAGCCCGAGTCGCGGGGATGCGTCGGCCAGGGATATGTGAAAGAAGCGCTCACCGCCGATTTTGTCAATTACAATACGACTGCTGCCGATCCGAATGCTTCACTGCAAGTCGTCTTTACCGTTCAGGGCATCGCCAACACCAACAACCCAAGCGCCCCGGCCTTTGGCGGGCAAACCTACATCAATCTGTTCGGCGGCAAGGATTATGATTTCAGCAAGTGCCAGAAGGCCGTCGATTCCATCGCAACCGGCAACAACGCCGATATCAAACAGGATGTGAACGCCTGCCTGGCTTCCACAACACCAACGTCAGGATACTGTCAGCAGCTAGTCGGCCGCTCATGCACAACATCGTATCCGGATTGCGACCCGCCACTGGTCGGCCCGCACTGCCGGCTCAATGCCACTCTGGCATGCGCCAATGATAACGCCTGTATCATAACCGGAGCAAAGTCCTGCTCCAACCAGACAAAGGTCTGCACCGGCGATACGGATTGCACCATCTCCGAGGTCAAGGCCTGTTCGGGTGACAACAACCGGGTATGCACCGCCGACAGCAACTGCGCCGTTGCCGCCGTCATCGGACATTGCAGTTCACTTTCGACACGGGCCTGCACCGCCGGCGGAACGGAGTGCGACAACGGCAACAAAGGGCCCTGTGTAGGGGCTTCGGCGGCTCAGAATTACGGCACCTGCAGTGTCATCAAGACTCCCGCATCGACAGGAAGCTGTCTGTCAAGCGGCGATGTCAACCTCGGCCCGTGCGATCCGGCCAGCGGCGGCTACGTCGGCCCCTGTGTGCTGCCCGATGCCGCGACAAAAACCAAAGTTGCCTTTGCGCAATCCATGCAGGCCTGCTGGCAAGTCCGCGAGGGGCACGCTATTGGCAGCGACGACATCAACACCGTCATCAACCAGTGCTCTGATATTTACGGAAATTACAAAACCTGCTCAAACAATTCACACCAGACTTGCACCAGCGATGCCACCTGCGCTGGCGGCACCTGCCTCGACGGTCCACCAGCGATCGGCGCCGGCAACCCCGGTCTTCTGTGCGGAACGGGATACGAAGGGCAGTTCTATGAGAAAAACATCGCGGGAGCGTGGGTGCTGAAAGCCGGATTCAGCAAGAACAGCCCGGAGATGCAGGCGGTCCATACTCAGTTCTGCAGCGACATCACCAAACCGGTCGTGACTGATCCCACCGATTCCCCCTCGGACACCGCCACAGCTGACAACCTGCCGGCAATTTTAAGCGGCGTCGGCGTGGAGTCCCAAATGGGCGCGCCGCTGGTGACCCTGCGCGCCAGGGTGGCAAAAGCGACAGCCCCGAGCGGGCTGGTTCAGGAATATGCCAACAAAATCCGTATCGGCCTGATGGCGTTCAACACATATGGCTCTACCACGGAAGTAGCAAGTGCCCTTTTGACCGCAACCAAAGTCTGTTCCAACGATGCGGATAAAACCTGCACGCAGAACCTTGATTGCGGTTCCGGCAACAGTTGCGGAAACGCGGCTGACAAGGATGGCGCCGCAGTCCTCTCACTTGTTGGCAAGGGTCATTGCTCAACGGCCACAGGCACCTCCTGCACCAAAAAGGCACATTGTCCCGGCGCCGAGACCTGCGTGCTTGACGGCGTCGGCGACCATACGACAGGATTGGTGAAGAACATCGACACCCTGCGGGCTGCTACGTGGACCCCTTTTGCAGAAGCCTACTACAACGCCATCGGTTATTTTGCCGTAAGCTCCACCGACGCGACCGGCAAAACAAGCAGAACCGCCATGCGCATCAATTCCAGCGATCCCAAGGACTTTCCGGACACCATGAACCCTTCCGAATATGTCTGTCAGTCGAATAACATCCTGCTGGTAACTGACGGTTCATCCACGGCAGACCAGAACAGCGATGTATCAGATTTGGTGGATGTGTATAAGGCCGTATCAGGCAATGTAACCGGCACCTGTTCAAAGTACGCCGGCAGCCAGAACCTTGATGACCTGGCGTGGCTTGCCCGCCACCGCAACATCAACACCTTCAGCACATCGACGGCGTCAACTGCCGGGCCCCAGAAGAAAAACGAGTACATCAACTCCTACATAGTTTTCAATGGCGCCGACAATGGCGAGGCGGGAGATTGCAACAACACAACCCTGTTAACCAAAACAGCGAACAATGGCGGCACATCACTTTTCAAAACCGACATACCTGAGCAATACCAGACAACTCTCAGAAAGGCCTTTGAGTCCGTAGCAGGCGGCACGGCATCGGGCACGGCGGCTTCAATCCTTAGCAACAGCGAGGGGAGCGGCGCCAATATTCTACAGGCCGTGTTTTATCCATCCAAGGAGTTCGAAACCGAATCGGGCAACACCATCCCCACCAGCGCCTCCTGGATTGGAGAGATGCAGAACCTCTGGTACTACGTTGATCCCTATATCGGTAACAGCTCGGTACGAGAGGACACGAATCTCGACAAGGAACTGCACCTGGTAAATGACTATGTCACCGAGTTCCAGTTTAAAGCCGGTGAAACAATTGCCGTTCTTAAAAAAGATTCCGACGGAAACGGTTCCGGAGATACCGTCGTTACCACGGCAATGGATAGCCGTGTAAAAAGCCAGGGCTACTGTTCCACATCTTCGGACACAAAATGCGCTACAAATGCCGGCTGTCCGGCCGGGGAATCCTGCATCGTACAGGGGATCGTCTCCGCGGACGACATCCGGAGTCTCTGGCGAGCAGGGAAGCAGCTCTGGAGCAGGGATATTTCCACCGTTGCCGGCAAACGCAAGCTATACACCTATCTCAAGGGGAGTGTTACCGGCGGAAAGACCTTCTCCACGGATGGCCTGATAGACCTGGTGAGTGATTTTGATGCATTGCCGGCTGATGACAAATTTATCATCCAAACATATTTACAGGCGGCAAGCCTGGACGAGGCAAAAGACATTATCAAGTTCATCCAGGGGTATGACCACTCCGACTACGACTCATCCGCCAACGCCATTGCCAACACCATAGACGGCACGAAACCGAGAAGCCGCTCCGTCCAGATCGGCGGTGTCAAGAACGTCTGGAAACTGGGCGATATCATCGCCTCAACGCCACGCATCCAGTCTTTCAACAAACTGAACAATTTCCACCTGGAATCTCCGGCGGGGTACGGCGACCTGACGTATGCGGACGACAGCACGAAAAAAGGGTTTGCCAACTCAGCCGCATACAAGTCACGAGGTATGGCATACGCCGGTGCCAATGACGGCATGCTGCATGCCTTCAAGCTGGGTTCCCTCGCCATCGTCGGCTCCGGTCCGACCAAGGCGACTCTGGGCGGATCAGGGCTCGGCGAGGAGCAGTGGGCGTTCATACCTAAAAATGTCCTGCCCTATTTGAAATATCTGACCGATCCCAATTACAGCCATCTGTACCTCGTTGACGGCCCTACCCGGCTGCTTGATGCAAGCATTGGCTATAATGACAGCTCCGGAGCCGTCTATACCAATGCCGGTTGTGTCGAAGGCGGCTCCTACTGGGCATGCAAAAAGGATCCGGCCACTGACAACAATAAGAGCTGGAGAACTATTCTGATCGGTAGTATGGGCGTTGGCGGCGCATCAGCCGAGTTTGGAGCGACGTGCACAAATTGCGTAAAAAATCCGGTAGCAGGAGCGGGGAGCTCTTCCTATTTTGCGCTGGACATCACAGACCCGGCTAACCCGCAGTATCTATGGGAATTCTCGCATGCTGAAATGGGTTATGCCACAACCGGCGCAGCCGCTGCTCGCATCAGTTATTCATTCGTCAATAGCGGCACAACATACAAGGATACCAATGGCCGCTGGTTTGCCATAGTCGGCAATGGCCCCACTGGGCCGATTGACACGACATATCACCAATTCAAGGGGAAATCCGACCTCCCTCTCCGCGTGTTTGTGCTTGATCTTAAGAGCGGGAGCTTATTGAAGAAGTTCGATACGTCCATAGATAACGCGTATGCAGCCGCTATGACTTCGGCACCGATCGATACGGACCGCTCCAGAAAAACGTACGACGGGTTTTATTCCGATGATGCCCTCTATTTCGGCTATTCAGCTTGCACGGCCAATTGCACGACGGATTCGCCCACCTGGGATGGCGGCATCATGAGACTGCTGACTGATGAGAATATCAATCCTGATAACTGGTCACTCAGCAAGCTTATCAGCGGGATAGGTCCTGTCAGTACCGCCGTGGGAAAACTGCAGGACAGAAAATACAAAGATCTCTGGCTCTATACCGGTTCCGGGCGATACTTCTTCAAAGGGGATGATTCAACAGTTCCCGGCAAGATGGTGGCGGTCAAGGAGCCCTGTTACGACAGGGCTCGCGATGATATCTTTGCCATCGGCACCATTAACGGACAGTCACCAAAATGCACGACGGAGATAGTTTTTGCCGCGGGAGACTTTGCCAACCAGACCTCTGCTATTAACTCAATGACCAATAAAAAAGGGTGGTTTATCACTCTGGGTGGCGAGGATACCACTGATAATTATGGCGCGGAGCGGATCATAACCGAGCCGGTGGCCATGCCGAACGGAGCGGTGTTTTTCACCTCATTCATGCCGTCTACCAACATCTGCAACTATGGCGGCAAGTCATATATGTGGGGTATGCGGTATGATACGGGTGGCACTGCCTCACCCGACCAGTTGAAAGGCAAGGCTTTGGTGCAGGTTTCTACGGGGAGTTTCGAAGAGGTCAATCTTTCCACCGCATTGACGGCGAATCTTGGCAGAAAAATGGATGAGCCGATGATTGGCAAGCCTCCGACAGATCCCCCGCCAATTGTTTCGCCATCCGGCAATAAACCGTTAAAACGGATTCTGCACATCCGGGAAAAGTAGCCATGAATAACCGCGGTTTTTCATTGATAGAACTGTTAACCGTAATCGCACTGATCGGAATTCTGAGCGCCATAGGGACATTCGGCTTTTCTCAATATTTAGTAAAATCACGAATAGCGAGCCAAACCAGGCTGTTGTATGGGGACTTGATGGAGTACCGCACCAAAGCGCTGTACGAGAAGAAAAAATGGACGTTCAAAATATCTGCAACTGGTTACGGGATTTATTCGTCTGCAAACACAACGGTGGCGCCGGTCAAAACAATAACTCTCAGATACGGCATCACCTCAGACAACACGGATGACATTATTTTCGACACCAAAGGGCTCATACATTTTTCCAGTGGCATCAGCGATATGAGTCTTACAAAATCGGCCTGTGTATCCAGTGAAAATGATGCTGTGGTTGATTCGGTTATGATAACGGCGACACGGGTGCAGGTAGGAAAAAAGACGGGGGTTGACTGTGCAGCAGCCACTATCACGACACATTAAACCGGTAAACAGTTCGGGGTTTACACTCGTAGAACTTCTGGTCGCGATGGTGATCATGCTGGTGGGTCTGTTAGGGCTTACCTATTCAGTGGAGATTGCCATGGAGCACAACCTCAAGAACCAGATGCGCGGTGAGGTCACGCGAGTAGCTGAGGAGGCGATGAGCGACATGCGTGCCCGTCCTTTCGACAGCGTTTCGGCAAAATCAATGGTTATCCCGTCGAAACTGCGCAACATAAACCGTTCCTATACCGTCAAGCAAACTGTTGTAGCGCTGCCTAACCCAACCGGCACCGTATCACGACAATATCAGGTTGATGTCAAGTGGCTGTACAAAAACGCGTCTACTACCCATTCGATAGTGACTGTCAGGAGCCGCGCAGAATGAATGAGAACGGGCAGGCAAAATGTTTTAAATTTTTGGGCAATGAATCCTGCAAAGGCTTTACCCTTGTAGAATTAATCGTTGTCATGGCCATTTTCATGACAATTATAGTTATCAGCAGCCAGGTGTTTAACTCGATCCTCAGCCAATCGACAATTCAGACGAAATCATCGCAAAGTGAGATACAAGGGGTGATAGGACTTGAAATAATGCGTGTTGATCTGGGACATGCCGGGTATGGCCTGCCATGGCAGCTCGGCTTTGTGGCCGAATTTGACGAGGGGCAGGCGGCAGCCGGGGAGCTTGCCCCTGGCATAGATACGGAACAGTTCAATGACAAATATAATACCACCGCCGACACCAACAAAGTGCCACGGGCGGTACAGGCGGCAGCTTCTCCAACTGACGGCAGAGATTATCTGGTCATTAAATCCATACTGGCGGGTGCGAGCGACACCACAAAAAAATGGGCATATGTCCAGGGCATCGGAGCCACCAGTACCCTTAAACCCTGGGGTACTGATAACCTTGCGGCAAATGAACGGGTGATCACCATAGACTCCCGCACCAGAACTTTGATCGGCAGCAGCACGGCTACTGCGGATTTTTCATACACCATTACCGCGTCAAACATGCCCCCACCGAACAAAGAGGCGCCTTCAGCCACAAATTTTCAGCCGGAGCGGGATACGGATGTGTATGTGGTGTATGGCGTGTCACCTACAACTGACCTGAGAGTCCCGTACAACCGATTGGATTATTATGTCAAGAGACCAGCCGGGGCCAATGACATGCCGACCCGTTGCGCCCCTGGAACCGGGCTTCTGTACAAAGCCTTGATGAGCCACACCGACGGCACCTTTACCCAATATCCGCTGGTCGAATGTGTCGCTGATATGCAGGTAATTTATTCTCTTGATACGAATGGGGATGACGGTATTGATATGCACATTGCAGAGAACGGATTGTCAGCGCTTACGGCAAAAGAGATTCGAGCTCAACTTAAAGAGATCAGGGTGTACATCGTCGCGCATGAGGGTGGCAAAGATACCGGTTTTTCGTATCCTTCATCAACCATCTCTGTGGGTGAATACGGGAATGGCCGAACATTGGATTTAAGCGCTCTTGCCGGTTCCGGCTACAACCAGTACCGCTGGAAAACGTACAAACTGGTAGTGCCTAAAAACATTAATTTCTGAGCGGGTTACGTATGGCGACACTACATGACAACAAGGGAATAGCGCTTATAACGGCACTGCTGTTCACGCTGATATCTCTCGCAATTATCATGGCGCTCCTGACCATTGTAACGCAGGGGACACGCGTCAGCGGTGCAAGCAAGTCTTACAGCAGCGCTACCGAAGCGGGATACGGCGCCGTTGATATTGTCTCACGCGATATCCTTCCGTCAATATTCAAAGGATCTTTTATTTCCACCAACTACGACCATGTCGGATTGTCATTTCCACTCGCCGCATGCTTCAACCAGAAGCTTGGTTCGCCAACTTCTTCCCTCTGGACCGATTGTACCACCGGTCAGCCTACCAGTTTAGACCCTACCCAGTCTCCCGACATGATTTTCAACCTTAAGGCGGATAATGATCCCGTCGGCTTCAAAGTGTATGCAAAGATAGCCGATACCCGCTGCGGCGGCGACACCACGACTGGAGAGCCCTGCTCCAACTCTGACAACTCCGGGGTTGACTACCTGGATGCCGGAAGCGGCGTAACGTCTTCTTCCGGTTCAGTTACGCCACAGCATCGGCCAGCCTATTACAGGATTGAAGTTCAAAGCGAGCGGGCCGTCAACCCGAATGAAAAATCACAGCTGTCAGTGCTGTACGCATATTAAGTGAGCTTCAGCGGCTTATTTTGCAACTATTGTTGCATGACACAATAGTGTTGCAACATGCGCCAGGGCAATTATCACCGGCACCAAAGCAGAAACAGTTGCCTGCCAGCAACATTTATTGCGATCCTGCTTCATATCCGTCTCTGCACATCCGTCATAACCACCTGTAATTACATCGGCTAACTTTTTTCAAACAAGGCATGGATACTGCTGAAGTTATGTCGAAATGAACAGGTGCCGTACGCTACGGGTTCTGCAGAGGTTACATGAAACGGTCACATCGCTACATAACATCACTGTTTCTGACAATGGTCTATCTGGTGATCGTATTCAGCCCTCTGGCCCCTTGTGCCATACAGTCGAACGTGATCGCACATGCCGTTACAGGAGAGTGCTCGGGCGACTGCAGGATTGACGGCTGTTCCCTTGAGCGAAGTGCCGCTCATACCTGTTGCTGCTGGCTCAAGACACAACAGGATAAAGCGACTCGCCAAAGCCCGGCAAGCTGTTGCATCAGCGCCCAGCCGAAAGCCATGGCAAAAACCGCCAAAAATGGTGCCGGCCATTGCGATCATCAGGATCAAGGCATTCATGAAAACCACGGCAAAATTGAAACCGCCGACAGCTCTGTCCCGCAAAAGAAGAGAGCAACCACGGTCAGCAGCAGCCCCTGCGGCAGCGGAAAACTATTCGCACTTCTGAACATTGACACAACACACCATCTGCCATTCCTCTTTTCCCGGGAGCTCCCTTCTCCGAGCCAAAGTATCCTTCCCGTTTTCCCACCGGATCGGCTTGCTTCACGTTTAAGTGACCCTCCTGATCCGCCACCGATAATCACGATTATTTCCTGACATTCATTCAACCGGTACTTCCATTACATTTCAGTGACGAATAGCCCTATAGCTGACTCTGCAGTCCAAAGATGAGCAGAGTCATAATGAAGGAGAATACCTATGAGCAGATCAACATATATACCTTACTTGATTTTATCTTTCTGCCTGATTGCGCTGGCAGGCTGCAGCAGCTCCGGAAGCAGCGCGGACAATCAGAGCGCCGCCATCACCGGCTCGGTTATGGCCGGGCCCACAAGCGGCGCAAAGATCACGGTAAAAACAGTTGCAGGGGCTGTTGTTGCCGGGCCGGTCACCTCCAGCATTGACGGGTCATACAACATAAGCATTCCCTCGTCGGCGCTTGCCACGGACCTGATTTTCGAAGCCACCGATGGTACCTTTGATGACGAAGCAGAGCAGTCTGCCAGCGGCAAGAGTGTGCCGCTGGGAACACTCAGCGCCTATGTCAGCAGCGGGAGCCTGACTCCCGGCTCGCACGTCACCATCGACCCGTCCAGCACCATCATCCGGAAAATGGTTGCCGGCGGAAAGAGCAAATCAGCCGCCGAAACCTCCTTCAGCGCCGCCTTTGGCTACACCCCCGACTCTTCGATAAAACCGGCATTCGTGAACATGTCAACCGCATCCACCGACAAGCAGCGGCTGGCCGGAATCCGCATCGCCGCCTTCAGCCAGTTGACAAAAGATTTCATCAACGATCCGACCAAACAGTTTGAAATGATCGATGCCATGGCCGACGATCTCTTCGATGACTCATTCGACGGCAGGAAAAATGGCGCGGCAGTGACCACGGCCACCGGCACAGCCATTCCCGAAGACATCGGCAACCGCTTCACGTCGGCGCTGGTCGGGTTTGAAACCAGCAGCCTGAACAAGTGTAAGCTGTCTCCGGACAAGCTCGGTCCGCTCCCCTTCAACAAGATCGCCCTGACCGACAGCTACAAAGTTGAATTCGTCCCCGGTACAATGGCAGCGGCAATGGGCAAGACACGCTTCACGATCAAGCTAACCAACCGCAGCGACAATACCCCTGCCGTTGGGAAAGCCGTATCCTTGCTTCCGTACATGTACATGGCCACAAAGAGCCACACCACGCCATCCGAACCGGTGATCGATAACGGTGACGGCACCTATTCCTGCACCGTATACTATGTCATGGCTTCCACATCGAACGGCATCTCCATGGGAATCTGGCAGATCAAAGTGAACATCGGCACCGAATCGGCAAACTTTTATCCAAGCGTCGCCATGCCGATGGGAAACACCATGCTGACCAAACTCACTGGAATCACCGACTCCATCACCGGTATGGCCGGTGTTGAGAAACGGACCTACTTCCTGTTCCGCGACAGTTTGACAGCAGATACGAGCGGCCACACCTTCAGCCTGTTCCTCGCCACCAAGGAAAATCTGCTGAACTTTCCGGCAGTAACCGTGGGCAGTTCACTCAAGGATCAGACCGGCACCCTCTGGACGGTAAATTCCATTTCCGTTCAGATGTCAACCGACGCAACGACCTGGGTCAATTCCACCGACAGCGGCAACGGGCACTGGTCAGCTTCCGGTCTAACCGGACTTGCATCCGGCGTCTCAGGAAAAATATACGTCAAGGTCACGGTGAACGGTGAACAGAAGAGCACAGACGGTGCCGCGGTCGCCACCGCGAACGGTTACCAGACATTTACGGTCATACCGTGATATGTGTGCCACTATTCTGCGGTACATCACCAACAGGTTCCTCCCCCCGCCGGGGGGAGGAATTACCGTGCGCTGCTGTATGAGGACGGCGGCTCTCCTAGCGGCAGCTGCCCTCCTCATGCCTCATACCTCTTGGGCCGGTTCCTGCTGCGGCGGCGGCTCGCCCACATCCCTGATCGTTCCCAAATTTGCCCGGGCCATTGCCGATGTGTCGTTTGACGCCGAGGTCTACGACGGATTTTGGAACCAGGATGGCAAACACACTGCCGACCCGCCGAGATCAGACCTGAAACAGTATCGCCTGAACCTTGGCTATGCCCATAGGCTGGCGCAGAACTGGCAGGCAGGCATCTCGCTTCCATACGTCTGGAACGAGAACCGATATTCCGGTATGTCGTCCAGCACCAGCGGTCTCGGCGACACCACCCTGTCGCTCTGGTACGAGGCTCTTGATGACGAATCTTCCTGGAAGGTGCGCGATCTGAGCGACCTGGCTCCCGCCGTCACCCTGGGTATTTCCCTGCTTGTTCCCACCGGGATTTCTCCGTACGACGACGTGAACAGCAGCTTTGATGTGACCGGTCGCGGTTTCTACCGTCTTGACGGCAACCTGCTCATCGACAAAACCATCCAGCCCTGGAACGCCTCGCTCGCGTTCACCTACGGCACCCATTTCGAGCGCTCCATCAACCGGGAATACGGCGCCTATACGGAACCGTACCACAAGGATCTGGGAGACCGCCTTTCCGCATCGGCATCCGTGGGATATCGCTATGTGTTCGGCACCGGCGGCGACACCCTGACCACCACCGTGTCCTACGCCTATCTTCAGGAAGATTGGGGCAGCATCAACGGGGTTACCGACACAACCACCGGGATGGAAAAACAGTCGGCAACGCTTTCATTTAACTACGCAAACCTTGACCGGGACTGGAGTCTCCGGCTTGCGTGGAATCACGCCATCTCCGAGGACGGCTGGGGTAAAAATTTTCCGACAACCGACATCATTACCACGGGGGTGCGCTATGTGTTCCGTTAGGATAACCCGTGTATTCCTGCTGCTGAGTGCTCTCCTCATACTTTCGGCCTGCGGCGACAACCTGTTTCCGTCGGGAGAAGACAAACGTCCCGCGATTCAACCGGGATCCACCGGACCGGCGGCAGGTCAGAAGGCCCCGGATTTCACCGTGTCAGATACGGGAGGAAATACCGTATCCCTGACATCCGCACTCGCCTCCCGGAAGGGAATCGTGCTGTATTTCACCATGTGGTGCCCGATCTGCGACAGCCACATGAGCCATATGCGCGATAAAATCCCTTCGTTCCCGGACATCGGCTTTTACGCCGTGGATTACGTGTCCGGTTCCGTTGCGGACGCCGCCGCTTCCGCTTCCGCCAACGGCTTTGCCGGGAGTTTCACCGTTCTGGGCGACACCGGCCATCTGCTGCTGAACAACTTTCAGGCGACGATGGGAAGCACCGTCATCATCGACAGCAGCGGCGTTATCCGGATGAACGAGGATTACCGGGACGGTTCCCGCCTCAGCTCCGTTCTTGCCGGGTTGCCGTAACAGAGTACGATTCCGATTTGAAAGGAGCAGACATGATCATTCGCATAGCACTACTGGCTTCATTCATTGCGGCCCTGTTCGTCACACTGCCGGACCGGGCACGCGCCCAGGACGACATTCAGGAGCACCGTTCATGCTCCGAATGCGGCATGGATCGCAAGGCATACGGCTACAGCAGGATGTTGATCCAGCTTCAGGACGGCGTCCACATTGGTGTCTGCAGCCTGCACTGCGCCGTGACTGAACTTGATACACACAAGGAACAGGCGGTGAAGTCCATCCTGGTCGCCGACCGGGATACCCGGATCATGATTGATGCCGATAAAGCATTCTGGGTGCTGGGCGGATCAAAGCGCGGCGTCATGACCCCGCTGCCAAAGTGGGCCTTCGGCACCGAAGCCGCTGCCCATGCATTTATCGCAGACAACGGCGGCAGGCTCACGAACTGGACCGAAGCATTGGCAGCCGCCCGCGCCGAGACAACAGCCAAACCAAAAAAATGAAACCGGCTTCCTGTAGCGCACTGAACAAGGAGGAAGGTGCCTTATGAGAATACTGATAGTTATTGTAACGCTGGCATTACTAGCCTGCGGCGCGTCTCCACCGGAGGCCGATGCCGCGACACCGGCCTCCGGTGCAAAGCGTGACGCCCGGCCCTTGCCGAAACCGGGTGAAAAAATCCCTCTTGGCGGCGCACACTACTTCACCTACGGTTTTGCCAAACAGCCGAAACTGGGGACCGCAATCATGCGGGTGGAGATATTCACCAAGGGGGGCGCGCACGACACGTCGTTCGTCGTCAAGGGGGATGCTGACATGCCCTCCATGAGGGGAGCGCACGCCAGCGGCGACAAGGATTTTTCGATATCAACAAAGGGTGTGTATCTCCTCCCGGTCCGACTGGTCATGCCGGGCGACTGGGAAGTGAGCTTCACCTTTATAAAAGAAGGGAAAACGGTGCTCCGTGGTATCTACCTGTTCGATCTCTAATTCCAATTACAGATCAAAGATGCAGTCAAGGCGGCAAGGATTGAGGCGACGAAGGCATACGCTCAGTATGTTGAGGAGCCGAAGACGTGCCAACGAAGAGGGCGCTTTGATATGGAATTGGAATAACATAGCTTTCGCGTTGGCAGCCATAGTGGCGCTCGCCTCACCAGCCTGCGGTGCCGACCACCTGCTCTATTTCGAGGCCCAGGGCATTGCCGGCTACTCGTCACAGCAGGACAAGGCGCTCTATTACTCCATGAACCCGGAGGCCGAGATGCAGAAACCGAGTGTCGGCTTCGACTATCTGCAGCGCTTTTCCGGAACTACGGGAGACTGGGGCTCTCTGGGGCTTCAGGGGCGGCTGGCGCTGTCCGGCACCGAGGAGGGCGTGAAAGAAGTCGAGCCGCAGCTCTACAATGCCTGGTTCAAGGTCAAGACCCCGCTGACTGATGTCTGGTTCGGCCACAACCGCCCGGCTCTCGGACTCGGTTCCTACTTCGACAGCCATCCGCTGATTCTGCGCACTCTTCCGATCCAGGGCTTCGGCTATGACCGCGACTGGGGAGTCGGCAGCTACCGCGATCTGTCCTGGGGCAACCTGCAATTCAGCGCTACGACCGGAACCGGGATGCCGGTCTACCTCAAGGGGAACTACATGTTGGCGGGCAGAGTTGCCTACGGCGTACTCAACGAAGACAATTATTCGCTGGGACTCTCCGCCGGATATGGCCGGACGCTAGACACGATGGGGTACACATTGCGGGAGCCGGATCCGCTGCCGATGAAACTGGCGGGAGCCGATTTCGCCTTCCTGCGGGACAATATGGAACACCGCATCGACATCCTCGCCGGAGAATGGCTGGGCACGGCCACGCTGGCGGCCATGTACCGTCTCGGATATCTCTTCGGCCCCGAACAGCGGATGAAAATCGAGGCGCAACCGACCTACTGGCGGTCGGGGGGGGAAAACTGGCTGGTGTCGCTCTGCTTTTCCGCCATGGCCACTCCGGATCTGACCGTCCGGACGATGTACGAATACAACCACAACGATGACGATCACCGTGCCATCGCACAGCTCTACTATTACCTGCCGATTTAGGAGCGAAAGGCTAACCCCTCCAAACCTCCCCTTATCAGGGGAGGCTTAACTTCCCCCCTGATAAGGGGGGATTGAGGGGGGTTGTTTTAAAGGATGAGTTATGAACTTTACCGCTTTCTTGCTAAAAATTTTAATAGCGTTGCTGCTGCTTTTCGTCATGGCCGGACCGGCGCTTGCCGCTGTCGGCTGCGACCTGAATGACCCCGACCGTGATGTCGCCCGGTTCTTTCCCGATTCGAGCGGCTATAAGACCACCTATATGTCGATCGATAAACGGGGCGGAGAAGCCTTGCTGCGGAAGATTGAAAAACGGCTCGGTGACCGCTTTCACGGCATCTACGAGACTATCGACGTTCCGTACACGATCTACGAAATCCACAAAGGGTCGCAGAAGATCGGCTATATCCACGGCGTCAACCAGAAGGGGCAGTTCGGCGGGATCCAGGTTTTTGCCGCGCTTGATCTTAACGGCCGAATCAAGTCGTTCTATATCCAGAAAATGACCAGCCGGTGGGCGAAAAAACTGCGCGACGCCACGTTCGGACGTCAGTTCACCGGGATGACACTCAGGGATTTCGAAGCCTACGACCCGGCAACCGGCAGAGGCTCCGGGAAAACAGCGGAGCTCCGCAACCCGGCGCCCGAAGCGGAGCAGGATTTCCGCGCCTCGCTACGGGCGCTGAAAAAAAACCTTATCCTGATGGATGAGTTTGTCTATTCGACTGAACGGGGGAAACCATGATCAGCAGGTTTCAGATCGCCTACAAGAATCTCCTGCGCAAAAAGGCCCGCACCCTGCTGACCCTGGTCGGCATCATGCTTTCATCGTGGGTGCTCGTGAGTCTGCTCGGCTTCAACCGGGGCTATGAACACGCCCTGAACCGCGATATCGACAACATGGGGTACCAGTTGATGGTCATGGCCAAGGGGTGCCCCTACGAGGCGGCTACGATGATGCTGCAGGGGGGAACCGGATTGCGCTACATCGAGCAGTCGATGGTGGATGCTATCGTAAAGAAACCCGAGGTGGACAAGGTCACCCCGATCCTGATGCAGGCTTTCTTCGATCCCGACAAGGGAGATGGCGGGGGGATCGCCGGTTATTTCGGTGTCGAGGCCGCAACATTCCCCGCCATGAAGCCGTTTTTCCGGTTTCGCCAGGGAGGCTGGTTCCGCGATGAGCAGGCGGCAGAAGCGGTCATGGGCTACGAGGCCGCCGAACTGGAGCAGCGGGAGGTGGGGGATATGATCCTCGTCCCCGAAAAGAACGTCGAACTCAAGGTCGTGGGCATTCTGGAGCGGACCGGAGGCCAGGATGACGGCACCATCTTCGTCCCCCTGAAAACGCTGCAGAAGATTTCGGCAACCGACAAGATAACCACCATCGGCATCAAGGTAAAAAAGGATGCGGACAGCACAAAGCTGGAAGCTTCATTGTACATGCTCCCGGACGTGCAGGTGGTGAGTTTCACCCAGGTAAAGCAGACGATCATGAAACTCATTGCCACGGCCCGGGTGATGGTGCTCTCCATCGCAATCATCGCCCTGCTGATCGCCATGGTCGGTGTGGTCAATACCATCCTGATGTCGGTGCTTGAGCGGATGCAGGAAATCGGCATTCTGAAAACCATGGGGGCGATGCCGGGCGACATCTTCCTGCTAGTCTGGACCGAGACGCTGATCCTCTGCACAAGCGGCGGGATTGCGGGGATCGGCCTGGCTTTCATCTTTGCCCGGCTTTCCGATATTCTGGTGCGGAGGATTCTCCCCTATTCTCCGGGCGGAGAGCTCGTGGCCATCGACATGAAACTGGCGCTGCTGACGCTGGCGGTTATCGTGGTGGTCGGGCTTCTGAGCGGCATCTACCCGGCATGGAAGGCCGGCAGGGTACGCCCGCTTGAATCCATAAGGAGTGAGTGATGACACAGAGCAATGGCATATCGTTAGAAGCCCGTGGCCTGACGCGAGCCTACCGTCGTGGCAGCGAGGAAATCAGGGCACTTGACGAGGTATCGCTCACGATCCGGCGTGGTGAATTTGTCTCGTTCATGGGGCCGTCAGGGTCGGGAAAAACGACGTTGATAAACCTGCTCGGCTGCCTCGACAACCCTTCATCGGGAGAACTTGACCTTGCCGGCAAAAGCATCTTCGGAGGTGGCAAAATCCTGGGCGAGCGCGAACTGACCAGGATCCGCCGCGAGGTTTTCGGCTATATCTTTCAGAATTTCTACCTCATCCCGACCCTGACGGTTCGTGAAAACGTGGCGCTTCCGCTCGCGTTCTACATGAAACCGGGGGTAGAGGAAGAGGTGGACCGGCTCCTTGGGATACTTGGAATGGATCATCGGAAGAACCATCTGCCGGGACAGATTTCGGGGGGTGAGATGCAGCGGGTGGCCATTGCCAGGGCACTGGTGAATCGCCCCGAAATCCTGCTGGCGGACGAACCGACCGGCAACCTGGACACGAAACGGTCGGGGGAAATCGGCGAAATCCTTCAGGATCTCAACACGAATACCGGCCTCACCATCATCATGGTGACCCATAACCCCGGCCTTGCCAGGCTCGGAGGGAGGCTGATCGAGATGCGTGATGGTCAGGCGTATGAAGCCTGAACGATGTGAAGTGCCCAACCCGTGAAAAGGGGATGACCATGAAAAAGGCGCTACTGGTACTGATGATGATCCTGTTGCCGTCCGTTGCACCGGCCGGAGCAGCGGATAGTGTGGATGAACCGAAAAGCTGCGTGCGCTGCGGCATGGACAGGACTGTTTTCGCCCGGAGCCGGATGCTTGTCATCTATGCCGATGGAACGTCCCTGGGTGTCTGCAGCCTCCATTGTGCCGCTGAGGAATTGCAGCGGAATGGTGGCAAACGGGTCATCTCACTCATGGTTGCCGATTACACGACAAAAACCCTGGTGGATGCGAGGACGGCAACCTGGGTAGTCGGCGGTAAAAAACCGGGGGTTATGACCGCCCTGGCAAAGTGGGCTTTTGCCAAGGCGGAAGCAGCCGGAAAATTCGTGGTGGAAAATGGCGGAATCGTAAAGCCGTTCGATCAGGCCCTGGCCGCCGCAATCATGGAGGTACAGGCGCAGGCCGCCGAGGAAAAGGCCGTGGAGAACGAAATGCTCCTTGAGCTGAAGTAATTCTTGCAGCGAAATTGCGCAGAGCCGAAGACACATTAATCAGGCGGCCAAGGCCGCCTTGCTTATTTAATGAGTGGAGGAAGCCGCCCACTCCCGTGAGCAATCTTCAAGATTATTAGACTGGAACCCTAATAATCAGATAAATGCCACACAAGACACTTAGACTTTTCATACAAGTTATTTAGACTGATTTGACAATTCCTATAGGTCGCTTAGACTGTATTGTAATTGGGGATTGCCATGCCAGTTCGCAAAATAAAGCAGAGTTATACTGTTGTTACAGGGTCCGTTACAAGCCATGGAAATCCAGAATCGTTCGATTTTGAGGGTTCCAACGAATGGCAGTATCTCATAATTCTTGAGTTTGACTGGAACAACGAGATAAAAAGCTTTGAGGTCCAGCCGCTTAAAATCCTCTATGGGCAGACAATACGCGGGCGTCAGAGGGTGTACACACCGGATATCCTTGTTCACTACCTTGATGGTCGACCGCCTCGCCTTATCGAAATCAAATCCCGAAAATACATCAAAATGAACTGGAAAGAACTGAAGCCGAAGTTTCGCGCCGGCATCCATTACGCCAAGTTAAATGGTATGCGTTTCGAAATCATTTCCGACAAAGAGATATTCACTCCATTCTTGGATAACGCCCGGTTCCTCCGGGGGTTCAAAACGCAACAACCTCCTACCGAAGATTCCACCAAGCTTATTCGTCAACTTGCAAAGATGGGACACACTACTCCGAACGCACTTCTGAAGAGCATCACCGCCGATATCTGGCGCCAGGCGGCTCTGATCCCTACACTTTGGCATTTGATAGCAAACCAACTGATCGGTGTTGATATAAACTTGAAGATACACATGGAAAGCCCAATCTGGCCAATAAATGGCAGGAAAGGATTATCTCATGGCAAATGAACTACGCATAGCTTCTGGCGAAAAGGTCTCTTATCAAGGCTCCGAGTATATCATCACCCAGGTAATTGACTTCAAAAATGTTGTCGCGCAAAAAAGCGGGACCCGAAGTTTTGAAACATTACCCATTTCACAGCTACGGCCGGTTGAGACGGTTCAGCTCAAAAGCAACATTTCAACGAAAAGCGCTATGGAAGCTGCCACTGACGAAGAATGGAACATGGCCCTCAACAAAAAGAGCATCATTGATCCACTCATGAGGGGAAAAAGGTCTGGCATTGAGGTCGTAGAAGCAGCTAAGGCGGCTGGTGTTTCCAGAGCGACAATATATAACTGGATCACACGGCTTGAAACCACTGGGCTATTATCGGATCTACTTAACGAGGAACATGACGGAGGTCGTGGAAAAGGACGGCTGGAACCTGAGCTTGAGGCTGTTATCAGCGCTACCATCAAGGATTTTCATCTAGGAGCCTGTCGGCCTTGAGGTTTTGACCGAATTCAAGTTGAATCCGCTGGTCGATCCTGACCAGCCAACAGATCAGTTTCGATACGCGGATTGGTTCAAGTGTCCTTTTGTGAGC
>Ga0209212_1002581_pt1 | contig 25389 bp, 17 predicted proteins | sample RifGroC2_FD_183996 | JGI IMG/M metagenome (GOLD analysis project Ga0209212, IMG submission 183996) | Groundwater microbial communities from Rifle, Colorado, USA - Groundwater C2 (SPAdes) (version 2) | ecosystem: Environmental > Aquatic > Deep subsurface > Groundwater | place: Rifle, Colorado... | reverse complement strand
GGTCTGCCCGAGATGCAGAATCATGCCGATACGGGCTGGCTTCACCCTGAGGCGCGGTGCGGAAACGTTCGGGATGCTGCAAAGCGACCATATCGCAGAGGCCATCGTCTATGCCGCGGACAACGGCGCTCGGATCATAAACATGAGTTTCGGCGGGACAGCCTCGCGGCTGATCAGCGAAGCCATAGACTATGCCCACTCCAAGGGGGTAGTGCTCATCGCCGCGGCGGGCAACGGAAACGTTTCCAGCACCGATCTCGCTTACCCTGCCGCCTACCAGAGCGTCCTGGCCGTCGCCGCTACCGGTTCCACCGATCAGAAGACCTTTTATTCCAACTACGGGAACTGGATCGCGGTCGCGGCGCCCGGAGGCGACGCCGACCTGCCGATCCTCAGCACGGTCATCGGCACCGCGCATCTCTGGTCGACGTCGAAGACGTGGGATCCCGAGGGACTGCTCAGCACGCTGCCGGCCATCGGCAGTTCGGCAGCCCCGAGCGGTTACGGCAACATGTACGGGACATCCATGGCTGCCCCGTACGTGGCGGGAGCAGCGGGGCTCTTGCTCTCCAAGAACGGCAATCTCAACAATGGCCAACTTCGGCAGGCAGTCAGGCAGGGGGTCGACATATTCAACGTCGACATCGCGGATTCGCAACAGTATCTGGGCACCGGCCGTCTCAGCCTGGCCAAGGGTCTCTCGATCGATTCCGTCTCGACCGCGACGGCCCGGATCTCGGCGCCCCGCGACGATTTCTTCTCCGGCGCAGTCGTCAGCGTCACCGGGAGCGCAAGCGCGCCTTATCGCATCTTTTACGGCCAGGGGGTCTACCCCGCCGCCTGGTCCGAGTTCGGCTCCGGCCCGGCCGCCAGCGATACGGTGCTGGCGACCCTGGAAAGCAGCGCCCTCCCCTCCCCATTCGACACCTACACCTTGAAGCTCGTGGCGCAGGATCAGGCCGGCAAGGTCGAGGAGTTCGTGCAGGGGCGGATCGGGAGGCAGTTTCTGCCGGGATGGCCGCAGCCCTACTCCTTCGACGGCAAACCGGCCCCGGTCTGGAACTCCCCCACCCTGGCGGACCTGGACCACGACGGCTTCGACGAGATCCTGATCGCCGGTCGCGACCGCTACTCCCGGGGGATCATCAACGTCTTCGCCAAGGATGGCAGCGTGGCTGAGGGGCTCTGGCCCCAGGCCGCTCCCATTGCCGGCACCGCCTTCGATTTCGGAGCGGCAGCGGGGGACATCAACGGGGACGGCGAGCTGGAGGTCATTGCACCGTACTACGGCACCGCACACGGTCTGATCTGCTGGGATCGCTTCGGCAACCAGCTCTGGTCTAAGGTGCTGGAGCCTGACCACCCAGCCTTGAACCTCACACTGGCGGATGTGACTGGGGATGGAAGGCCGGAAATCATCACCCAGGCCTCAAATTCCAGGCTCTATGTCCTGGACTCCGGCGGAGCCGTCCTGTGGTCCTACCTCCCGGGGGAATATGACAGCATCTATTACGCGAAGAGGATCGCGGCGGCAGATTTCGACGCAGACGGCAAAAGCGAGCTGGTCAAAAATGTCATCACCAATATCAGATTCGAGCCGGGTGACATCTACCGGATTATGGGAGGGTCGCTGCTGGTCTTGAACTCGGACGGCACGCTGCGCTGGAAATATGACTGGCCGGAGCCTGGGGAACCTCTGGGCAACAGCCCCTATCAGATCTATCCGACCGGTTCTCCTTTGGTGGGAGATATCAATGGCGACGGCAAACAGGAGATCGTAGTCCGGGTAAGTGCCTGGAAAGGTGACATAACCGGTTACAGCGAGGTCTGGGCACGCTTCTACGCCTTCAACCAGGAGGGCTCCCTGATGCCTGGTTGGCCGGTCCGGGTAAGCGGCTTCCCCGCTTTCTCCGAGCTGGCCCAGGGCGATAGCGATGGGGATGGTCACTTGGAAATCTGCGGCGGAGCGGGCGGCCGCTTTCATGTCCTGGGCGATACCGGTATCTTCCGATTCCCTCCGCTAGAGTTCGATGCGGTAAGCAATCCCGCCATTGCCGACGTTACCGGAGACGGGAGGCCCGACATCCTGGTCAACGACGGCAGCGTGTTCCGTGTGATCGGTCATGACGGATCGGTTTCTTCTCTTGGCATCACGGTGAGGGATTTAGGTTACAGCAACGTGCACAACACCCCGATCGCGACGGACCTGGACAAGAATGGCAGCCAGGATCTGATCTTCCTGGAATGGCAGAACCGCCCCGTTGTCTGGGCCTGGGATCTCCAGGTCCCGCACTCGGGCAAACTCGATCAGAGCATCACCTTCGAAGGCACCGTCAGGACCTTTGGCGACGCCCCGATCGATTTGGCTACCTTGGCCAGCGGCGGAGCCTCGGGAGAACCAGTGACCTTCTCCCTGACAAGCGGCCCCGGAGTGCTTAGCGCTGCCAACAATGCGACTCTGACCCTTACCGGCGCCGGCACGATCGTGATCGTCGCCTCGCAAGCGGGGAACGCCATGTACAACCCGGCGCCCGATGTGCAGCAGACCATCACAGTCAATAAGGCCGCGGCAAGCGTAAGCCTCGGGAACCTCAGCCGGACTTACGACGGCGCAGCCCAACAGGTCAACGCGACCACTGATCCTCCGGGCAGGAGCGTGAGCATAACCTACGACGGCAGCGCCGGCGCTCCGGTCAACGTCGGGAGTTACACCGTCGTCGCCAGCGTCACAGACCCGAACTACATCGGCAGCGCAAGCGGCACACTGACCATCGCCAAGGCGGTCGCCACCGTGACACTGGAAGAGTTGTCGGCAACCTACGACGGAAGCCCCAAGCCGGCAGCCGCCACCACAACCCCGCCCGGAAAAGCCGTTGCCCTGAGTTACGACGGCAGTGCAAGCGCACCCATAAACGCCGGGAGCTACGCTGTAGTTGCCACCGTAGTCGATGCCAACTACAGCGGCAGCGCATCGGGAACAATGGTGATCTGCAAGGCGACTCCGACCCTGTCATGGGGGACGCCGGCCATCTTCTACGGCAGCGCGCTTTCGGCCCGAGAACTCAACGCCGTTGCCAACGTGCCTGGGAACTTCAGCTACACCCCGTCCTTCGGATACCTGGCGCCGGTCGGATTGCAGACGCTGTCGGTTTTGTTCACGCCGACCGACTCGATCAATCTTACCAGCGCCACAGCCACCACCACCTTGTCAGTGATCAACGAGACCTTCTCCATTGTTTTCCTGTCCGGAGAAAACGGCACCCTGAATGGCGCGACCAGCCAGACCGTGATCCGAGGCCGCAGCAGCACCCCTGTGATCGCCCGCCCGGCGGAGGGATATCACTTCGCCGAGTGGACCGGCACTGGAGGGTTTGCCAGCAGCAGGGCCAACCCGCTTACCGTCTCCAACGTGACGGCATCCCAGACCATCACGGCACATTTCGCCCTGATAGACGGCGTAGTGGTGCCCGAGGAGGGCAAGACGCGGCCGGACCTGAACGACGCCCTGCGTGTCATGAGAATAGCGCTGGGGCAGATACCGGCCACGGAGAGCGACCTGGTGCATGGTGACATAGCCCCACTGGGAGATAACGGCAAACCCAAAGGAAACGGCGCCATCGATCTGTACGATGTCATCGGTATTCTGCGCATGACGGTGGGGCTGCTGTAGTAAAGGCAAGGGACGCCGCTGCAGCCGATCTTTTTCAGATCACCCGGAGGTGGGACCATGGAACTGGCAGAGGGTATGGCTATTGGGAAGGTAGTTATGGCAACGGTTTCTTTGGTAACCTTCTGCCTGTGCGGCTGCGGCTCTGGCGCAAGCGATGATACGGGCGGTATCGATAACGTCCCGTCCAGCTACACGGTAAACTTCAGCGCCGGCCCAAACGGCACACTGATCGGTACAACAACGCAGACCGTCACCTCGGGCGCGATGACCACCGCGGTGACAGCTGTGCCGGGTGCGGGTTACCAGTTCGTCGACTGGACCGGCAACAACGGCTTCGTCAGCACGGAAAACCCGCTGGCGTTAAGGAAGGTCAGCGCTAATCAGAGCGTCAGGGCGAATTTCGCCTCCGATCAGAGCAGCGCGCAACTGAAGTTGTCAGCTGTCGGGAATTTGCCGGCAGGGAGCGCGCTGTCGGGCATAAGGGTGAAGATACAGCTGCCGGCAGGAGTCACGGTCAGGACAGAGGCCGGCAACGTGGTGAGTCAAGGAGTCGTGATCCCATCGGGAGCAGCGAGAGCGTCAAGCCTCAGTTTCGTCCAGTACGCACCGGCTACGCCGACTGCGCCGGCTATCCTGGAGTTCCTGATCGTGAGCCACGAAGCGGGAGGTTTCGGAGTGGGAGAGTTTGCCATGGTGAATTGCCGACTGGCGCCGGGGGGCATTCCGAGTGCCTATGATTTCATCATCCCCGCAGCGGATTTCCAGCCGGCGGACCTGCAGCTTCAACCGGTGACGACGCTAAGAGGTGATGTGACGGTGCATGTGCCCTGAGCGGGAAGGAGCCAGCTTCACCCCCAAAGAGGCGTTCCCGGACGACCCGGCAAGGACTAGTTGCCTTCTCCGCGCAGCAATTTCATGCCGCAGATCGAGCAGTTAGCGGCCGGATCGTTGCTGGTGATCCAGGGATGCATGGGACAGGAGTACAAGGTCTCCGCAGCTTTTGGCTTCTTCTCCTGTTTACCGAAGAAAAACCAGAGCGTCAGCACCATCAGTGCCAGCCCCCCTAAAGTTACCATCATTTCCGCGATATCCATGTCGTTATCCCCTTTCCACGGTAAACCCGCGCAGACGCAGGGCATTGGTGACCACGCTGACCGACGAGAGCGCCATGGCAAGCGATGCGATGATCGGGCTCAGCAGCCAGCCGGTGAAGGGATAGAGCACTCCGGCTGCGATCGGGATGCCAAGCACGTTGTAGAAAAAGGCGAAGAACAGGTTCTGCTTTATGTTGGCGATGGTCGCCCTTGATAGCGCGATGCTGGAGATGACCCCGTTCAGGTCGCCGCGAACCAGGGTAATGTCAGCAGCCTCGATGGCCACGTCGGTGCCGCTCCCCATGGCGATGCCGACGTCGGCCTGTGCCAGCGCCGGGGCGTCGTTGATCCCGTCGCCGACCATCGCCACCACCTTTCCCTGCGCCTGGAGTTTCTTTACCTCCTCCCCCTTCCCTTCCGGCAGCACTCCCGCAACAACCTTGTCGACGCCGACCCGGCGGGCGATGGCGTCGGCAGTCCTGGAGTTATCTCCGGTCAACATGATCACCTCAAGCCCCAGGCCGTGCAGCCGCTGGATCGCGCCCAGCGATCCTTCCTTGATCGGGTCGGAGATTGCGACGATCCCCGCCAAGGCGCCGTCGACAGCCACGAACATCGGCGTCTTTCCTTCATCGGCAAGCTTGTGCGCCGCCGCCTCATAAGAATTTGGACCTCCCGCGTCGCTACTGGCAGCTGCCACGGAAGATGTATCAACCTCCCAGTTCGTGGAGGATACACCGGAAGCTGCATCAACCTCCCTGCTCGAAGAGGCGAAGGCTCCCTCCCCACCCATGGAGGAGGGTTGGGGAGAGGAGGGAGATCCAATCTCCCGGTTCTTCATCAACAACGCCGTGCCGATCAGCACCCTACGCCCGTCCACCACGGCTTCGATGCCGTGCCCGGGGATCGCGTTGAAATCCCGCACCGGCAGCCTGGACAGTCCCCGTTCCTCTGCCGAGCGAACGATCGCCTCACCCAGCGGATGCTCGCTCCCCGCTTCCGCGGAGGCCGCCAACTGCAGCAGCGCCCCTTCGTCCATGCCCAGGGGTACGATGTCCGTCACCGACGGCACCCCCCGGGTGATGGTCCCCGTCTTGTCCAGGACCACGGTAGTAAGCTTGTGCGCCGTTTCCAGCGCCTCACCCCCCTTGATCAGGATGCCGCTTTGGGCGCCGCGGCCGGTCCCCACCATGATCGCGGTCGGGGTGGCAAGACCCAGGGCGCAGGGGCAGGCGATGATCAGGACCGAAACGAAGGTCAGCACCGCCATGTTGAGCCGGGTCTCGGGGGGCGCGAAATCGAACCAGAGCACAAAGGTCGCAATGGCGATGCAGATGACGATGGGAACGAAGTAGCCTGCAATGATGTCGGCCAGCTTCTGGATCGGCGCCTTGCTCCCCTGCGCCTGCTGAACCATTCTGACGATCTGCTGCAGCACGGTATCCTTCCCTATCCTGGTGGCACGCAGGCGGAAGGAGCCGGTCTTGTTCAGGGTGGCGCCGATCACGGTATCGCCGGCCTGCTTCTGCACCGGGAGCGGCTCACCGGTCAGCATGCTCTCATCCACGGAAGAAGAGCCTTCCACCACCTCCCCGTCCACCGGCACCTTCTCGCCCGGACGCACCAGCACGACATCCCCAACCTGCACCTCGGCAATCGGGATATCCTGCTCCGTCCCGTCGCGCAGGACACGAGCCGTCTTGGGCTGCAGGCCGATCAGGGCCCGGATGGCGCCGCTGGTCTTGCTGCGGGCGCGGGCCTCCAGCAGCCTACCCATCAGGATCAGGGTAACGATGATGGCGGCCACTTCATAATAGACTCCCGCCGGAGAAGCCATACCGTGGCCGGGTTCCAGGCCGGCAGCCGGAGTTGCGCTGAGCCAATGGGGCGCGACGGTGGCGATGACGCTGAAAATATAGGCCGATAGCGTGCCCAACGAGACCAGCGTGTTCATATCAGCCACCCGGTGCCTGGCCGCGGCCCACGCTCCGGTGAAGAATTCACGGCCGGCCCAGAATAGAACCGGCGTCGTCAGCGCCAACTCAAGCCAGGCGCGCCCCGGAAAGTTGAGATACGGTTCAAGGGCGGGAACCAGGTGGCCGGCCATGGCCAGCGCCGCGACCGGGACGGTGAGTGTGAGAGCGATGAAGAATCTTCTTTGCTGATGCCGATATTCGGCCTCGCGGACCTGGGATTCCGCCGCCTGCATCTCCTCCTCGGCGCCGGCCTGTTGGGAACCGGTCCCAGACTCGATCACGTCATAGCCCAGATCCCTTACCAACTGGCGCAGGGATTCCGCAGAGGTCGCCTCGGGATTGAAGCGTACCGTGGCGCGGGTAGTCGCGAAGTTCACGTTGGCGTTGACCACACCCGGCGCTTCGGCGAGGGCTTTCTCGATGCGCCCGGCGCAGGAGGCGCAGTGCATCCCCACCAGAGGGAGGTCGCACACTGCTGCAGGTTGGATCACATCATAGCCCAGATCCCTTACCACCTGGCGCAGGGAGTCCGCAGAGGTCGCCTCGGGATTGAAGCGTACCGTGGCGCGGGTAGTCGCGAAGTTCACGTTGGCATTGACCACCCCAGGGGTGCCGGCGAGGGCTTTCTCGATGCGCCCGGCGCAGGAGGCGCAGTGCATCCCGACCAAGGGCAACTCGCAAGTTTCCGGAGATCCGGTCTGGGCCACGATCGGGGGACTGGCTCCTTCAGGTGCCTGTCCCCTTGCTTTGTCAGCTTCAGGCGCCGCCGCAGCTGGAAAAGGGGACAGGCTACTTTTTCCGCCAGGGGAAGGGTGAAGATAACGAGCCGGATCGGCATCGAAGCCCTCCTTGCAGTGCGTGGAGCAAAAGCTGTAAGTGACGCCGTCATGAACGCTAGTCCCGGCAGCCGTAGCCGGGTTTACTTCCATGCCGCACACGGGGTCTATTGAAACTGATGATGCCGACATACTGTTCTCCTGTTTAGCAATAACCCCATCCCCACCCCTGCCCTCCCCTTGAAGGGGAGGGAGATTAGGGGGCTGGCTCACTTTGCCTGAACCAGGTCGCTATTTCAGGAACCGCGACAGGGCCGTTTTCACCTCTTCCAGGAGTTTTTCCTGGCTCATCGGCTTGGCGCTCTCATGTTCGGAACCGCTGCCGTGTCCTAGAACGCAGGTCTCCAGGTGCCTGGTCAATAGCTCGACCCCCAGGGCGTCCAGCGCCGAACGCACCGCCGAGATCTGATTCAGGATATCGACGCAGTAGCGTTTCTCCTCCAGCATCCGCTCGATGCCGGCAACCTGTCCGGCTATCCGCTTGACGCGAGTCGCCATCTTGCCTTTCGATGTTTCGGTCATGGGTTTCCTCCGTCGGACACATACCCCCTGGGGGTATGCTGTGAAACTCAACATACCCCCAGGGGGTATTGTCGGTCAAGGGGAATTTTACCGGATTGCGATGCGACCGTATATGACATAAAATACCGTCCCGATCCACTTCCGTTCCTGCCACGCCTAGCCCTGCGGTCTGCGACCGCCTTCCCGGCTTCCTAGGCTCTTAGATAATTCAGGTTGCAAAGATTGCCGCGAGATGATATTAGCATATTCGAATATTACCTAGGGGCAGACTATGAATATTGATATTGCAAATGAATGGGCGGTGATATTGAAGGCCCTCGCACATCCCACCCGTCTCCAGATCGTCACGGAGCTACTCAAAGGCATCAAGTGTGTAACTGACATTCAGGACATTCTCCCCGCGTCTCAGGCCAACATATCACAGCATTTAACGGTGCTCCGTCATGCGAGAATCGTGAGTTTTACCCAAACAGGCTCCCAGCGCTGCTACTACGTATGTCGTCCGAAGCTGGCATCATCAGTCCTCGCCCTGCTAGCAGCAGACGAACCTGTAATGTGTAAATCGAAGGATGATATCAGCCGGGAAAAACATTCGGCCGGAGGGGCCTGCTGTCTTCGATAACGATGCACCTGCTGGCGGTTTTTAAAACCATCTAGAAAAAGGAGGATTCCATGCTGAAGCTCATCGTATTTCACACCGGAAGGCTCGGTTGAACGAGTTGCGCCGTGGCCACAGGTGTGGCCAGAAAAATGAAGGATCATTTCGGGGAAACCATAGACGTAGCTATTCACCTTATCGACTCCCCAGAAGCAGCCAATTACGAACTGAGAGGGTCAACAAGTGTATATCTCAATGACCAATGGGTTCCGTTGGATATTGCCATGTCCGCCAAGAACATGCAGACCTATATCGAGCAGGCAATGGCAGTTGGAGGTAAACAGGAAGGTCGGTGACTGCTGGGTGCTATGGCCAAAACGACTTCTTTCGATGAGCTAGCCGCAGCATACGATGCATGGTTCGAGAAACATCGCGACCTCTATTTGGCTGAGCTTGAGGCGCTACAAGGCTTCATTCCTGCCAGTGGTAGAGGAATGGAGATTGGTGTCGGTACCGGTCGTTTCGCGCTGCCCCTCGGCATTCCCATTGGGGTGGAGCCATCACCCCGTATGGCGGAGCTGGCACGTCAGCGCGGGATTGACGTCCTCGAAGGCATGGCGGAAACACTGCCGTTTGGCGACGGCAGCTTTGATTTCGCCGTCATGGTAACGGTCGTATGCTTTCTAGATAATGTTGCCCAGGCCTTCCGTGAAGCCTGCCGCATCCTTAAACCCCACGGGACATTTATCATCGGCGTTATCGACCGTGAAAGCGACTTGGGGAAACAGTACAGCCGGAAAAAAGAGCAGAGCCGATTCTACCGTGACGCTACCTTTTATTCGGTGACCGAACTTGAGACATTACTGACTGAAGCCGGCTTCGCAAGTTTCGCATACCGCCAAACCCTCCTCCCCGGAGAGACAACTGACCTGAGCGTCCGGGAAGGCCATGGCAGCGGCGGTTTTATCGTTATACGGGCACACAAGACTGGTACAAGGAGGCCCGTGTGAAGGTGCGGCCGAGAAAAGGCTTCGGGCCGAAACAAAGATCCTCGACTGCGCTCACTGGGAACTGACATGACCTATGCCGATTTGCAGGAATCGCTTCGGATTCTGGGCCTGGGGGAACGGTCCACCCTCAGAGAGATCAAAACGCGTCATCGGGAGCTGGTGAAGCGTCATCATCCGGATACCGCCAATGCCGGTGATCCGGAAATGATCCGGAAAGTGAACACCGCCTATCGGATTGTGTCGGACTACGTTTCAGCGTACCGCTTTTCCTTTGCCGAGGAAGAGTTCTACGAGCAGAACCCGGAAGCGCGGATCTGGAGGCAATTCGCCGACGATCCGCTGTGGGGGAAGGGATAACATGCCCGGAGAACTGATCATTCGTCTGGCCTTTTTCTCGCGAGACCAACAGCAATTTCGGCTTCAATCTCCCCTGGTGGGACCGCCTGTGCGGGGCCTACCGTCCCCAACCCGAAGAGGGGCATGACAGGATGACGATAGGCATCAAAGAGTTCCGCGATCCCGGAAGACTCACCCTGTTCCGTTTGCTCATTCAACCGTTCATCCGCTAAAATTCTGCCAAAATTCGCAGCTTTCGTTTTCGTACTACCTGTTGCCGAAGTGCCGGCGCGTATGGTATAGATGATGCAAGGTTTCAGCGCGCCAACTGTAGAGCCGAGTCCATAGGACCGGCTTATTACGCCTCGGCAGACGGCAATCACCGGAAAATTCATATGCTCAAAAACATCCTGGCAGTCGCCTTAGCCATTTCCGTGTTCCTGAGCGACGGCGATTCCCATGCCGCAGAGAAAGCCAAGAAGGTGGTCTACTTCGGCGCCATCACCCTTTACCATCCCGTGGTCATGTACCAGAAGTATCAGCCCCTCATGACTTATCTGACGCAACATACCCCGTACAAATTCGAGCTCAAGCTTAACCAGGATTACCGGAAGATCGTCGAGTTTCTGGACCGGAGAGAGGTGCAGATCGCGCTGCTCGGGGGGAGCACCTACGTGCGGGCCAAGGAGAAGACGAACCTGGTGCCGATCCTGAAGCCTCTGGGTGCGGACGGCACCCCCTTTTACCGTTGCGCCTTCATCGCCAGATCCGACAATGCGTCCATCCGGAAACTTGCCGACCTGCGCGGCAAATCGGTGGCCTTTCCCTCGCTGCTCTCCACCTCGGGCTTCGTGGTGCCGGTTTACTGTCTCTATACCAAGGCCGGCATCTCCCTGAAAGATCTGAAGAGCCATCAGAATTTCCGTTACCACGACCTGGTCGCGCGCGAGGTGCTGCGCGGTTCTTTCGACGCCGGGGTGGTCATCGACCATGTGGCCGGCCAGTACGAAGGGCGCGGCTTGAAAACCGTCATGAAATCCGACCCGATCCCGGGCCTCCCTTTCGTGGTGCGCGCCGATGAGGACCCCGCCCTGGTAAACGCGGTCAAGAGGGCGCTGCTGGCCCTTGATTACCGCAATCCCGAGCACCGGGCGATCATGAGCCAGTGGGATGCGGAACTGCGCTATGGATTCACGGAGGCCGCCGACCAGGATTACGACGGCGTGCGCGAAATCATCCGTTTTCTGAAGAAACGCCGGCTCCTGGCCAACTGACCCCCTATGATGAAACGATTCCACACCTGGGCGAACAGTCTCGAAGGGAAATTCATCCTGGCCGCGGCGGCATGCATCATCGTCGTCTGCATCTCGGCGGGGATATTCCTTGTCCGGCGGGAAGAGCATCTGCACCACTCCGACGCCTTTCACAAGGGGTACGCCCTCTCTGAGATGGGCCGGTTGTTGCTGACCAACGTCATGGTCTTCCAGGAACTAGGCATCATGAACAGGCAGGATCTGGTGGACTATCTAGACTACTTCATCCTGAATTTCAGGGAGCGCAACAAGGATGTGCTGTCCGTCGCGGTGCTTGACAGCCAAGGCACCGTGTTGGCCCACTGCGACATCGGCGAGCACGGCCGGTGCCGCACGGACGAGTTTCTCGCAAAAGCCTTGACCCAGCTCAAGACGGATATCTCCGAAATATCGTACGAGGGGAAAAGCGCTCTCCTGATCACTGCCCCTCTCAACATCGACTCCAAGAGCTGGGGAGCGCTGCGAATCGTGCTCTCCCTGGAGGAGATGCATGCCGCCATCGGCAAGCTGAAGCGGGAAATCATCATCATTTCCTGCTGTTTCCTCGCTCTTGCCCTGACCGGTCTCAAAATCGCCGCCCGTAAACTGTCCAAGCCGATCGTCCAGCTCACCCAGACGATGGACAACATCCGCAATCACGGCGACCTCCAGGTGCAGCCGGCCCTGGTCCGGAGGAGCGACGAGCTGGGGAGGCTGCAGAACAGCTTCATCTGGTTCCTGCAGCGGCTGGCGGAGTCGGACCGGGAGCGGAGCAAGGCGATCGAACAGCTCGCGCAGAACGAAAAACTCGTCTCAATCGGTTACCTCGCCTCCGGAGTGGCCCACGAGATCAACAACCCCCTGGGGGGGATCACCATCTGCTTCAAAAGCCTGGCCGGATTCACCGCCCAGACTCCCGATTCCGTCAAGCTGACCATGGCCATCGAGGACGGGCTCAAGAAGATCAAGGGGATCGTCGAGCAGTTGCTGGACTTTTCCCGTGCCTCCAGGACGGAGAAAATGCCGGTGGACCTCAACGGCCTGATCAACCGCCTTCTGGTGCTCTTCCAGTACGAAGCGCAGAGACGGCAGATCATGATCGAACTGGAGCTGGACCAGGAGATCCCCTGCTGCGTCGCCGACGAAAACAAGGTATCCCAGGTGTTCATGAACCTGATCACCAACGCCCTGCAAGCAATGGACAGCGGCGGGGTGCTGCGCATCTCGACCGCGCTGGAAGGGGAGTTCTGCCGTATCGCCTTCGGCGACACCGGCGAAGGGATCGCGCCCGAAATCATCCCCCATATTTTCGATCCGTTCTTCTCAACGAAAAAGGTCGGGGAGGGGACCGGCCTCGGCCTGTCGGTGAGCCGGGGCATCATCGAGCTGCACCAGGGGACTCTCCAGGTGGAGAGTGAACCGGGACTCGGGACAACTTTCACCATCCGCCTCCCCTTGGGTGCAACTTGAGTAAAGGAACCAGCACTGTGAAGAAGATTCTGATTGTCGAGGATGAACTGTCGATGCGTCTCGGCCTTGCCTATACCCTGGAAGCGGCCGGCTATGCGGTGACCGCTGCCGAGCGGGGGGATGACGGCATCGCCCTGATCGGCAAACAGCGGTTCGATGTGGTGGTGACCGATATGAGGCTCCCCGGCGCCGATGGCCTGGCGGTGCTCAAGGCGGTCCGCAAGGCGCAGCCGGATGCCGGGGTGATCGTGATTACCGGCTATGCCGATGTTCAGACCGCGGTCGAGGCGATGAAACTCGGCGCCTTCGACTACATCGCCAAACCGTTCGAACCCGCCCACCTGCTCTCCCTGGTGGAGCGTTTTCTGTGCCAGACCGCGCATGTGGAGGACAACCAGCGGCTCCGTGAAGAGATGGCCGAGCACCAGCGCTTCGAGGAAATCGTCAGCAACAGCCCCTCTATGCTGTCTGTTTTCAATCTGATCCAGATGGCGGCAAAGACCGACTCATCGGTGATCATCTTAGGTGAAAGCGGCACCGGCAAGGAGCTGGTGGCCAATGCCGTGCACAATCGCAGCCCCCGCCGCGACAAGCCGTTCATCAAGGTCAACTGCGCGGCGATTCCCGAGAACCTTTTGGAAGCGGAATTGTGCGGCTACGAGAAGGGGGCTTTCACGGGGGCGCTGCAGCGGAAAAAAGGCAAATTGGAGGCGGCCGACGGCGGCACCTTCTTCTTCGACGAGATCGGGGACATGTCGTTCCCCCTTCAGGCCAAGCTGCTCCGCGTCCTGGAAAGCCGTTCCTTCGAGCGGGTTGGCGGAACGGAGCCGGTCCAGGTGGACATCAGGTTCATCTTCGCCACCATGCGGCGCCTGCCGGACGAGATCCGCAAGGGGAGGTTCCGGGAGGATCTCTACTACCGGATCAACGTCCTCCCCATCATCCTGCCGCCCCTCAGGGAGCGCGCCGATGACATCCCCTTGCTGCTGCACTTCTTCGTGGCGCACTTCTGCCGGAAGCAGGAGAGGCAGGTGCTGGACATCGCACCGGAGGCGATGGAACTCCTGAGTTCCTATCCCTATCCGGGCAACGTGCGCGAGCTCAAGCACGCCGTGGAAATGGCCGTGACCTTCTGCTCGGACCGGGTCATCACCTCTTCCTGCCTCCCGGGCGAAATCCGGGACAGCACCCCTTCCCCAAGGGGGCGGGGTGACGCTGGGGCGCTGGAGAGCAGCCGCAAGGAGACGGAGCGGCAGACCATCATCAACGTCCTGAGGAAGACCGGGGGGCGAAAAATGGCCGCAGCCAAGGCGCTCGGCATCAGCCGGGAGACCCTCTGGCGCAAGCTCAAGGAGTACCATATCGAAGGCGATGCCATCGATATGGATGCCGAATGAGAAATGGCCAAGTGAACGAGATGGTTAAATTGATGTTGCATCCCTGCAACGTTGCCTGACGTGATGTTGCAACCCTGAAACGTCCCCCTTTCTTTTCATCCCCTGACCGGCAAGAGCCCCCTACCCAAAACCTTTCCCGCATTAGCGCAATTTTCCCAATGGCTGAAGAAAACCACCTCCCCTTCAAGGGGCGGAGATGGCGTAGGTTGGCTCCATCGTGAACCCCAACGGATGGACGGATACGCTCAGCTCCACCATCCCATCAGGACCATGGCATGCATGCTGCTATGAAATTCGGGCGCAACCAGACGCAGGTCAACGAAGGGAGAAACATCATGAACAATCGAAGGCTTTTTCTGAAGAACGGCCTCCTGACCATTGTCGGGATCGCCGCCCTCGCAAAGGGAGCTAAATCGGAAGCGGCGAGTAAACCTCAAAAGTGGGGGATGATCATCGACCTGAACCGGTGCACGGGTTGCCAGGCGTGCGTCATCGCCTGCAAGGCACAGAACAAGACTGCCCCCGATCAGTTCAATACCAGGGTGCTCAGCCTGGAAGACGGCAACTACCCCGAGTCCCGGGTCATCTTCACGCCAGTTCAGTGCAATCACTGCGAAGATCCGCGCTGTGTGCCGGCCTGCCCGCTGGAGGCGACCTTCAAGCTCCCGAACGGGATCGTCGTCACCGATTGGGACAAATGCCAAAGCTACGGCGCCTGCGTGCCGGCCTGTCCCTATGGCGCGCGCTTTCTCGACGAGCGGCATGGCAACAAGGTGGACAAGTGCGATTTCTGCCTGAACCGGCTGGAACAGGGGCTCCTCCCCGCCTGCGTGGAGTCGTGCGAGGCGAACGCGCGGCTCTTTGGCGACATGGACGCTCCGGCGGGGGAATTCGCGGAATATCTCAGGCGAAAGGATCTTGCGGTGCGCAAACCTGAACTCAAGATAAAGACGAGCGTGCGTTACGTTCGTTCCCGTAAAGGAAAGAAAGGGGGTTCTCTGTGAAAAGGGATTTTTTCGATATCATGCAGGCTGGTGCGGCGCTGACTAGGCGCTCGATCCTCAAGGGAGCGGCGGCAGGCACGGCCCTCCTCGTCTTGGGGGTCGAGAAGGCGAAGGCCGCTGCCAAGTGGCTGAGCCCTAGGCGGGTGCAAAAATCCGCCGCGACCACCATGGACAAAGACGTCAAGGTGGTTCACTCGGTATGCCTGTCCTGCAACGCGAGGTGCGGCGTCAGGGCGGTCGTGGAAAACGGGAAGCTGGTCAAGCAGTCCGGGAATCCCTATCACCATTACAACAGCAGGTTCGAGCCGATACCCTATGGCACTCCCGTCAAGGATACGCTCGCCCTGCCGAGCCCGGTCTGCGGCAAATCCCAAGGGGCTCCCAATTCCACCTACAATCCCTATCGCATCGTGAAGCCGTTGAAACGGTCGGGAGCGCGCGGGTCGGGGAAATTCGAACCCATCGAGTGGGAGCAACTCATCCAGGAAATAGCGCAAGGGGGCAAGCACTTCGCCCACCTGGGCGAGGACCGGGTCATCCCCGGAATAAAAGACATGGACAGCGACGCCCTGATCGACCCGGGCGCGCCCGAACTGGGGCCGGTTAGAAACGGGTTCGTCTTCATAGGAGGACGGGACCAGAACGCGCGCAAGGAATTCTCCGACAGGTTCGTCAAGGACGCCCTGGGCTCGGTAAACCGGGTGGGTCACACCGACATCTGCGGCATCGGGTTCCGGATGGGCACCTGGGCCTTCACCGAGAAGAAAGAGGTGGAGATCAAGGCCGACCCCCTGAACGCCGAGTACATACTGCTCTTCGGAGCCAACATCTACGAGGCCCTTCAGCCCGGAATAAACACCTACGGCGCCATCGTCGGCAACAGGAGCTCGCGGGACAAGGTGAAGTTCACCATCATCGACCCGCGGGCCACCAACGCCTCCGGCCACGCGGAGAGCTGGATTCCGATCAAGCCGTGCCAGGACGGCGCCTTCGCCATGGGGATGATCCGCTGGATCGTCGAGAACGACAGGCACAACAAGGAGTTCCTCACCGCGCCGAACCCGAAGGTCGCGGCGCAGCGTGGGCACGCCTGCTACTCCAACGCGACCCACCTGGTGATAGTCGACGAGAAACACAAGAACAACCGGAAATTCCTGAGGGTGAGCGACCTCGATCCGTCGGCCCCCGCCGAAGAGGGGAAAGCTTACGTCGTCCTCTCCAAGGACGGGGAGGCGTTGGCTTTCGACAAGGCAGAGGATGCGTTGCTCGCCGCCGAGACGAGCGTGAAGGACGCCTCCGGCAAGGAGATCAAGGTGAAGAGCTCCTTCTCCCTGATGCGGGAAGGGGTCATGGAGCACAGCGTCAAGGGGTACGCGAAGCTCGCGGGTGTGGAGGCGGCGCAGATCGAAAGGGTGGCCCGGGAGTTCACCTCGCACGGAACCAGGGCGGCCGTGACCCAGTACCACGGCGCCGGGAACTACCTGAGCGGCACCTACGCCGCTTACGCGATCGCCATGCTCAACGCCATGATAGGGAACCTCGATCGCAAGGGGGGCTACATGAAGAGCTCCGGCGGCGCAGGGGCCTGGAACGAAGGACTGTACGACCTCAAAAACTTCGCCGGCAAGAGGAAGCCGCAGGGGGTGATGATGTCGCGCGAAAAGTCCGCCTACGAAAAGAGCACCGAGTTCAAGAAAAAGGGGTATCCCTCGAAGAGGCCGTGGTTCCCGTTCTCCAAGGGAGGGCTGTGCGTCGAAACCCTGAGCGGCATCGATCAGCAGTACCCTTACCCCTGCAAGATCCTGTTCACCTATTTCTTCAACCCCGTCTACTCGATCCCGGGGGGGTACCGTTACAAAGAGACCCTGCAGAGCTTCGACAAGGTGCCGCTCCATGTCTCCATAGACATCGCCATCAACGAGTCCAACATCTTCGCCGATTACATCGTACCCGACGTCACCTATCCCGAAGGGCACTACGGCTTCCTCACACCACACGCGCCGACCCTGAAGTTCACCGGCGTCCGCACGCCGACCATCGAGCCTTTGACCGGCAAGACGGCCGACGGCAGGCCGTTTTGCGAAGAGACCTTCCTGGTCGATCTTGCCAGGGCCGCCGGGCTGCCGGGGTTCGGCGAGAACGCGATCAAGGGGAAGGACGGCAGGACCCGTCCGCTAACGAGCGGGGAGGACTTTTATCTGAGGGGGATCGCCAACCTCGCCAGCGCCGCGAAGGTGCCGCAGGCATCGGCCGAGGAGGTCGCCTTCGTGGAAAAGAACTACCCCGTCGCCCGCTTCAAGGACCTTCTCCCGGCAGCCGAGTGGCAGCAGGTCTGTTACGTCCTGGCCAGGGGTGGCGTGTTCGACAAGACCTACGAGGATGTCTTCGACGGCGAAAAGCACAAGTTCGGGCTCAAGCGGGTCGTGCTGTACAACGAGGAACTGGCCACGACCAGGAATTCCATAACCGGCGAGTTCTTTTCCGGCACCTTGAAGTACGTTCAGCCGGTGACCCCAACCGGTACCGACATCGAAAAGGCCGACAAAGACTATCCGTTCACGCTGATCTCGCACAAGATGAACCTCCACACCCAGTCCAGGACCGTGCTGCACGACTGGTCGCTTGAGGTGTTCCCGGAAAACTTCATCGTGGTGAACGAAAAGGACGCCAAGAAGCTCGGCCTTGGTAGCGGCGCCAAGGTCCGGCTGGTCTCCCGCAGCAATCCAAAAGGCGTTACCGGAAAACTCCAGGTGAGCGAACTGGTGCGGCCGGGCTGCCTCGGCGTATCGTTCCACTACGGCCATACCCAGCTGGGCGCGGCGCGTCTTCCGATCGGGAAGGCGGAAGAGGTCTTCCTGGGCGGCAGCAGCGTGACCGACAAGGACGGGCTCATCCCCAATCCCCGGCATGGTACGGGGATCAATCCCAACGATCTGTCCCGCCTCGACGAGAGCTTCGGCAATACGCCAATGATCGATCCCGTGGGGGGCATTCCCGACTTCAGCAGTACGCGGGTCCGGATAGAAAAGGCATAGAGGGGACCATCCCCCAACCCCCTTGTCACATGTCACATGTCACATGTCACATGTCACACGCCGCATCTGCTGCTTTTCACGTAGGGTGGACCGTGCCCACCGCAACGGGCTTGTCCTCATCTGGAAGGACGGTGGGCAAGGCCCACCCACGGTCTGCCCTGTTTGGTTCCGGCTAGGCCGGGTTAGTCTCTTAAGGCTGCAGTGTTTACAGATCGCGAGCAAAAGTGTTTGCAACTGCTTGTTATGTTGAACAAATTGCTGTCCTTGTCCCCCCTCCCCTTGCGGGAGGGGGTTAGGGGTGGGGGTAGGGGCCACGTCCATTGCCCCTGGCAGCTTCACCCACCCCCCTGCCCCCTCCCGTCAAGGGAGGGGGAGTTAGTCCCCACGGTCTGCCTGTTTGGTTCCGGCTAGGCCGGGTTAGGTTGGGGGAAAAAGGCTTATTCCCCGCGGTACGGGTGGCTGCCAAAGCCGCCCGTACCCTATCTCCTCGTGCGGCGATCACATCAAAAACGCCCCGATTCCGACACATCACAGTCGCAAATACTTTCATCTTGTTTAAAACTGTTGACTGTATAATCCGGATAGTGCCTGGCAGGGATAATTACTGTTAATGGCCTGATTTGGTATAGTCTTGCCTCAACTAAACTATCAGAATGCACGTATTTCGCCGAAAAGTTATGTTGCATACCTGTTACGCAATTATTTTTATGTTGCACAAATGTAACTTATGTGATGCAGGCGGCACGCTAAAAGCAGCTAAATACCTCAGAAACCTCAGTTGTAGGCAATGGCACGACTGTTGCTCAATGTGTATGCAAGCCAGTCGAACCATACATACACAAGGAGGCAGGGATGAAAGCAGGAAATGAAACGATGAACAGCCGATCGCATCGGCGGGGAGGTTGGCGCTGTTTGCTTTCTTGTCTTGCAGCGGCCGGGGTGACGCTCCTCATTGCGGGCGGCATGACGCCGGCAGCCGCCGATTCGCGCAAGCCGACCAGGCACTTCGAGCTGACCAGCGCCGACAAGGAGTGCATCGAGTGCCATGAGGGGAACAATCCCGGCATGGTCAGGCAGTGGAAGCACAGCATGCACGCCAAGGCCGGGGCCGGCTGCATGGCATGCCACAAGGCGGACAAGAAAGATTTCGACGCCATGGAGCACAACGGCTTCGTGGTCGCCAAGACCCCGAACGCCGCCGATTGCGGGAAATGCCACGCGCAGCAGCAGGCCGAGTTCCTCAAGAGCCGGCACGCGATCCTCGGCACCCACGGCCAGGGACTCGATCCCAACATGAACTGGAGAAAACCGCCGATCTACGGCAAAACCATGGGATGCTCCAGCTGCCATGCGGGCATGGGGAACTACTGGCCCGACGGCACCATCGGCGACTGCACCCAGTGCCACAGCAAGCACGATTTCTCCCTGGCACAGGTGCGCAAGCCGGAAACCTGCAAGCGCTGCCACGAGGGTGGCGACCACGGGAGCTGGGAGTCCTTCCAGAATTCCAAGCACGGGCTGATCTATTTCGATAAAGGAAGCTCCTGGGACTGGAACCACCCCTCCGGCGCCAAGCTGACTCCTTTCGACGGACCGGTCTGCGCCACCTGCCATATGAGCGGCGCCCCCGGCCTGAAGCCGACCCACAACGTGAGCGAGCGCAGCAGCTGGCGGCTTGCTTCCCCCATCGCCTTCCGCAGCCAGTGGGGCGACGAGAACTGGGAGAATAAACGAGATCGCATGCAGCAGGTTTGCGTGAGCTGCCACGCCGAATCTTATATCGACAGGATGTTCCTGGCCACCGACCTTGGGGTGTACCAGTATAACGAGATCTTCAAGGTGCTCGCCAAGCTGCGCGGCACTATGAACGACAAAGGGATGCTGACCAGCCAAAACGACGACGACAATCCCTTCGACATCATTCTCCGCGAGCTGTGGCACGACACCGGCCGCGTCTACCGGGCGTCGCTCATGCACTTCGGCCCCAACAAGAACGAGGCCATGGGCTACAGCCCGATGACTTATCAGGCCTACGAGCTGATAGAAATGGCGGCGGAGAAAGGCATCCACGAAGCGGAGAAGTGGGTAAAGGAGAACGGCAAGGACAAGGTCTCGTTCTACCCCTGGCTCGACTACGGCGGGAGCGTCTGGGGCCAGTCCAACATCGCCTTCACCAACAACTACTGGTACGCGAAGCCCGATTACTGGGAAAAGGTCCGGAAGAACGTCGAGTTCCTCTACAACAAAGGGGTCATCTCCAAGGAGCAGTGGGCGCTTTGGAATGAGTGGGACAAGACCAAAGATCAGTACATGAACAAGACGGAGAAGGATTTCCCGCCGCAGCACAAGGACTACATGCGCCAGATCAAGGTGTTCAAGGACCAACAGGCTGACATCATGAACTGGCAGCTCCCTGGTGCCCCGGTGTTCACCGACCTCTGGGAAATGGGCTACAAGAAGGAAAAGAAGTAATCCGTAAAGACAGGTGAAGGACGGGGAGAGTATTCTCCCCGTCCTTTTTCGTTTAGGCCGGCAGTCGCTGCGCTGAGAGGAGCCGCCACCCAAAGGCCCAAAGGATCAATGGATCAGGATTTTTTTACAGGCAGGCGGGCAGAAAAAGATTGCCTTACATTCTAAGGATCTTTAGAATGTCGGACCATGAAACCACGAAAAATCAACGACCTTTTGTTCGAACAGGTAGCCCGGGTGGGGAAGGCGGTCGCCAGCTCGAAGCGGCTGGAGCTGCTCGACCTTCTCTCGCAGGGGGAGAAGACGGTGGAGGCGCTGGCGAGCGACGCCTCAATCGATATCAAGCTGGCCAGTGCCCATCTGAAGGTGCTCAAGGAGGCCCGGCTCGTCGAGGCGCGACGCGATGGGCGTTTCATCAACTATCGTCTGAGCGGTGACGACATCGTGAACCTGCTGCTCAGCCTCAAGTCCGTGGCGGAGAAGCACCTTGTGGAACTGCGTGTCGCCTTGGACCAGATGTCATCGGCTCCGGAACGGCTGAGCGCCGAATCCAGGGCCAGCCTGCTGGAGAAGGCGCGGCAGGGGGAAATCATCGTGATCGACGTCCGCCCAGCGGTGGAATACCGCGCCGGCCACCTTCCCTTCGCCCGCTCCATGCCGCTTATGGAGATCGAGCGGCGCCTGGCCGAACTGCCGGCGGGCAAGGAAATCGTCGCCTACTGCCGCGGCCCTTTCTGTCTCATGTCGGAAGAGGCGGTCGGGCTGCTGCGCGAAAAGGGATTGACGGCCCGTAGGATTACCGACGGAGTAGCCGAATGGGCGGCCGAAGGGCTGCCCATCGAGACATAGCCGGATATGAGGAGGAACTGACATGAAAGAGCCTGTTTATCTCGACTACAACGCCACAACGCCGGTGGCGCCGGAGGTGGCGGACGCCATGATCCCCTATCTGCGGGAGCACTTCGGCAACCCCTCCTCGGCCCACGTGTTCGGCCAGCGCGCCAAGCTGGCCGTAGCGCAGGCCCGCGCCCGGGTGGCCGCCCTGGTCAATGCGCGGGCAGCCGACATCGTCTTCACCGGCTGCGCCACGGAGGCCAACAACCTGGCGCTTCTTGGCGTGGCGCGCGCTCACGGCCGACCGGGACATCTCATCATCAGCGCGGTGGAGCACCCGGCAGTAGCGGCTCCGGCGCAGCGGCTGGAGGAGGACGGCTGGACGGTCACGGTAATACCGGTCGATCAATACGGCAGGATATCGCCGCAGGACGTGCGAGAGGCGTTGCGTCCCGACACGGTCCTCGTCTCCGTGATGCACGCCAACAATGAAATAGGCACCCTCCAGCCGGTGGCCGAGATCGCTAGCATCGTGAAGGCACACGGGGCGTTGCTGCATAGCGACGCAGCCCAGTCGGCTGGCAAGGTGCCGCTCGACGTCGAGTCGCTCGGCGTCGACCTCCTTACCTTGGCGGGGCACAAGTTCTACGCCACCAAGGGGATCGGTGCGCTCTATGTGCGACCGGGCACGCCGATCGCCTCGGTGCTGGCGGGAGCGGACCATGAACATGGGCTGCGGCCGGGTACCGAAAACGTGCCGGCCATCGTCGGTTTTGGTGAGGCGGCGCGGCTCGCGGCGGAGAGGCTTCCCGTGGCCGAGCTCCGCCTGAAAACCCTGCGCGATCTGCTGCACGGCAAGCTTGACAAGGCTGTTGCCGGGCTGCGGCTCAACGGCCATCCTGAGCATCGCCTGCCGAACACGCTCCACGTCTCTTTCCCGGGCATCGCCGGGCGGGAACTGCTCGAACGTTGCGCCGAGGAGGTGGCCGCCTCGCTCGGCTCGGCCTGTCATTCACATGGCGATGCCGTAAGCGGCGTGCTCGCGGCCATGGGATTCAACACGGAGCGAGCCATGGGGGCGGTCCGGCTGTCGGTTGGGTGGATGACGAGCGAGGAAGAGATCGAGCGGGCAGCGGCGGCGCTGGTGGCGGCTTTCGAGAGCGCCCGCGAAAGAAAAGTCCAGTAAGGGACGGAAAAATACCAAAGAAGGAGAAGCGATCATGAAGTTCACGCCGTTGAAGTTTCAGATACCCTTGGCTGCGGGAGGGGTCGCGCTGATGGCCTTCAATTATCTCCAGTTCACCGTGCCCCATGGCAAGGGATTGATAACCCTTTCGGATATCCCGTGGGCAGGACTGACAGCCGGCCAGACCGGCCTGTATCTCCCCCTGATCCTGATCATGCTGGCATTCAGCGTGATAAGTTTGGGTTCCACGGCCTTTTACCTGAAACAGCTCATCGGGTGGCTTGCCAACAAGACCGAATACCAGGACTTCATCAACGGTCCGCCGACGAAGAGCATCGCCGTCTTCGTGCCGGTAGCCTCCCTGTCCATGACCGCGAATGTGATTCTCGCCCCCCTGGGCTTTTTTGTCCCCCAATTGTCGTCCAACCTGCAGGCGCTGATGCTCCCCGCCCTGATTTTTTTCGGACTCCTTTGGTGGTCAGCCTTCCGGCTCGAATTCACGGTTCTGAAAACCTGGCTGAGTCATCCCCTCGAGGTCCCGCAACTGAACTTTATCTGGCTGCTCGACGTGTTCGCCTTCGGACTGGTGAGCCTTACCGGAACCGGCATTGCAGCCCTCTCCGACAGCGAGAAGCTCGCTTCAACAGCGGCTGTCGCCTCGTTGTTCACCTTGAGTCTCGGCTTTTTCCTGCTCGTCACCAAGCTCGCCTATCTGATCTATCTTCAGATAAAAGCCCATAAGTTGCCGGAACAACCAATTCTGCCCGCTTTTTTCCTGGTGATCCCCATCACCTGCCTGTACGGGTACAGCTTCTACAGGATCGCGCTCTATTTGCAAAAGTATTTTTCCTTTGACACAAGAGTTTTGTCGTTCTTCTTCATCAATTTTTCCTATGTCGTCACCATCGGCTGGGGGATCTTTTGCCTCTACCTGCTCAGCAATTACTTTAAGAAGGATTTCCTGAAGAGCAATTTTTATCCGACCCAATGGGGCCTAGTTTGAGCACTCGTCGGCTCCCAAGTTTTGGGAGCGAATGTTTACGGGATGTATTATCCCAGTCTGGCGCTGTCGGTTGTAAACTATGTGAGTACGGTATTTGCGGCAATCCTTTATCTTTTCATTTTCTCCAAGTTCTATCGGTCGGCGAGAAACGGAAGATCGCCTAAGCTGTTCAAAGAAGTGGCGCCTGTTGTCGAGGCGGCCTGACAGCCATGCTCTACCCGATCCTCCGCTTCACGCGAGTCGCCATCTTGCCTTTCGATGTTTCCGTCATGGGTTTCCTCCAAGCTCAGATACCCCTGGGGTGTATTAATCGTCAAGGAAAATTCTTTCGAGAGGGAAGAGAGGAAAAATGAAAGGGCGAACACAAGGTTCGCCCCTACAGTGACCATCAATCGGTAGGGGCGAACCTTGTGTTCGCCCGCATTCAGTCCTGGAACTGCGCCCACTTCAGAAATTGCCGCAGCACAAATGGCATGATGCCGCCATCGCGACCACTACTCCTTCAAAAACTGCCGCAGCACAAAGGGGAGAATGCCGCCATTGCGGAAGTAATCCAGTTCGTTTGAGGTGTCGATCCGTACCTGCACGCTGAAGGTCCGTTCCGTGCCGTCGCCCGACTTCGCTTGCACTTCAAGCTTCTGCCCCGGCGTCAGCGCGGCCAAGCCGGCGATGTCGAAACTCTCGGTGCCGTCCATGCCGACACTCCTGGCACTCTCTCCCGGCAGAAACTGCAGCGGAAGGATCCCCATGCCCACCAGGTTGGAGCGGTGGATCCTCTCGAAGCTCTCGGCGATCACGGCACGGACACCAAGGAGCCGGGTTCCTTTGGCCGCCCAGTCGCGCGACGACCCTGTGCCGTACTCCTTGCCTGCTATCACCACAAGAGGAGTCCCGTCGTCGCGGTAGCGCATGGCGGCATCATAGATGGACATCTGCTCACCCTGCCCGTCGCTCGACGGCAGATACCGGGTCACCCCCCCTTCCACTCCCGGGACCAGTTGGTTCCTGATGCGGATGTTGGCGAAGGTCCCCCGGACCATCACCTCGTGATTGCCCCTACGCGAACCGTAGGAATTGAACTCGGAGGGCTTGATTCCCAGCGATACCAGGTAGCGCCCCGCTGGGGTGTCCTTGCCTATCGACCCGGCGGGTGAGATGTGATCGGTGGTGATGGAATCGCCCAAAAGTGCCAGCACCAGGGCACCGGCTATGTCGGTGACCGGCTCGGGAGCGGCAGTCAAATCACTAAAGAAAGGAGGCTCCTTGATGTAGGTGGAGTCCTCCTGCCACTGGTACAGCTCGCCTGTCGGGATCTGCAGCGCGTTCCAGTGCTCGTCACCGCGGAAGACGTCGGCATAATTGCGGGAGAAGGAGGCCGGAAGCACGAACCGTTCGACCAGGCGCGACACCTCCTGATCGTCAGGCCAGATGTCCTTGAGGTAGACCGGCTGGCCGTTGGTATCCGTGCCGAGCGCCTCGCACGTGAGGTCGATCTGCATCCGCCCGGCGAGGGCGTAGGCCACCACGAGCGGCGGTGACGCGAGGTAGTTCGCGCGCACCTGCGACTGGATGCGGCCTTCGAAGTTCCGGTTGCCGCTCAGCACCGACGCCACGACCAGATTGCGATCCGTCACGACGCGCGACACGTGCTCCGGCA
>Ga0209212_1002579_pt1 | contig 25401 bp, 23 predicted proteins | sample RifGroC2_FD_183996 | JGI IMG/M metagenome (GOLD analysis project Ga0209212, IMG submission 183996) | Groundwater microbial communities from Rifle, Colorado, USA - Groundwater C2 (SPAdes) (version 2) | ecosystem: Environmental > Aquatic > Deep subsurface > Groundwater | place: Rifle, Colorado... | reverse complement strand
GGTAACCTTGGGTATCTGCCTCGACAAGGGACGGACCAAGGAAATACTCGCCTATCATCAAATCCCCACCCCCCGCTTTACCGTTGTCCATTCCTGTGCAGCAATCCCCCGTCGCCTGCGTTACCCGCAGATGGTCAAACCGATCCTCGAAGGTTCCAGCAAGGGCGTGACCGACAAGGCGCTGGTGCGCAACCGCAAGGAATTGCAGCGTCAGGTCGAATGGGTCCTGACCCACTATCGCCAACCGGCCCTGATCGAGGAGTTCCTCCCCGGGCGCGAATTCACCGTTGCCCTCCTCGGTAATGGCGACAGCCTCAAGGTTTTGCCGATTGTCGAGATCAACCTCGATACCCTCCCTGCCGGCGTCAATCCCATCTATTCCTATGAAGCCAAGTGGATCTGGGATACGGAAGAAAAGCCGCTGACCATCTTTACCTGCCCGGCGCAGCTCGATCCGAACCTTCAGCAAGCCATCGAAACGGTGAGCAAACGCGCCTTTACCGCTCTCGGGTGCCGCGACTGGTGCCGCATCGACGTACGCCTGGATCGCCACGGCAGCCCCAACATCATCGAGCTCAATCCTCTGCCGGGCATTTTGCCGCGCCCCGAGCAGAACAGCTGCTTTCCCAAAGCGGCCCGGGCTGCCGGCCTGAATTATGACGAGTTGATTCTCAGTGTCGTCAGTGCGGCGAGTGAGCGTCTTGCTCACGGGAAACGGTAATGATGAAAATCGCTGTCTGCTACAATGAGGTTCCGCCCCGATTGCGCAAAGGCGAAGCCGCCGACCGCATCTCGGAAGCAGGATCGGCGAGTGAAGCGCAAGCGGTGTCGCGAGTCCTCAAGGCGCTGGGGCACGAGTCAGTGCTGGTGCCGGTCGGAGCGGACATCGCCACGTTTATTTCGGCGCTGCGCAAGGAGAAACCGACCCTCGTGTTCAATCTCTGCGAGGGCTTCTGGGGGGATAGTTCCAAGGAGATGCACATGGCCGCACTCCTGGAACTGCTCGACATTCCCTACACCGGGAGCGGACCTCTCTGCCTCGGCCTGACTCAGGACAAGGCCCGCACCAAAGACCTCCTGGCCCGCCATCAACTCCCGACCCCCCCTTACCTGCTGGTCGAGCCGGGCGCCCCCTGTCCGTCAAGTCGCGACCACAACCTGGCCTACCCGCTCATGGTCAAGCCGCGCAGCGAGGATGCTTCCCTCGGTATCACCGCCGACAGCATCGTCGCCGACGCCGCTGCCCTCGCAGCGCGGGTTACCTACATTCATATAACCTATCGACAGGCCGCGCTGGTTGAAGAATTCATCGATGGCCGGGAAATCAATGCGGCAATCTTCGGCAACACCCCTGCCGAGTCACTGCCCTTGGCGGAAATCGAGTTTCGTCCGGGCTTGCTTCACCCCATCGTTACCTACGACGGCAAATGGCTCGAGGAGTCGAGCGAATATCGGCAAACCGTGCCGGTCTGTCCGGCCCTCCTCGATACCCGCACAGAGCAACGCATCAAGGACGTCGCCCTGAGCGCCTACCAACTCCTGAATTGCCGTGATTACGCCCGGGTCGATATTCGCCTGCGCGACGGACAACCCTATATCCTCGAAATCAATGCCAATCCCGACATCTCACCGGACGCCGGGCTGACGCGGGCTGCTTCGGCGGCTGGTTACAGCTATCCGCAGGTGATCGCAAGCATTCTCACCATGGCCCTTACCCGTAAGGAGTTGACGCATGCGCAGCCTTAAACGATCGGACTTGCCCGATCTTACACGCATTCTCATCGCAACCGGTGCTTTTACCCAGGCAGAGGTCGACTGTGCACTCGAACTCCTGAATATCGTCCTCGACCAACCGCTGCAAACCGATTACCAGGTATTGGTCGCCGAGAATCACGGCAAAATCGCCGGTTACATCCTCTATGGCGCCGTCCCCCTGACTTCCGGCAATTTCGACATCTACTGGATTGCCACCGACCCCGCCCTCCACGGTCAGGGCTTCGGCCAGAAGCTCATGGAAGCCGCCGAAAAGGACGCCAAATCGCGCGGTGCCCGCATGGTCTGCCTCGAAACTTCGTCGCAGGGCGGTTACGAGAAAACCCGGCGTTTTTACGACCGCTCCGGCTATTTCGAAGAGTCGCGTATTCGTGATTTTTACAAAATTGGTGATGACCGTATCACCTATGTCAAACGCTTTTTCCCCTGAGGAGAGAATTGGCGATGGAGCCCTGGCAGAAACTTCTGCAGACCAGTATTACCCGTCCCGGCGGTCTCACCCGGCGTTTCGGCGTCGATCCGCAACCGCTTGAAGCGGTCGCCGATCGCTACCCGATGCGGGTCAACCAGTACTATCTCAGCCTCATCCGCCAGGTCGGTGACCCCATCTGGCGGCAAGCCGTGCCCGATCTGGAGGAACTGTACGATTCGGTCTGTACCGCCGATCCGCTGGAAGAGGAGAACCAGAGCCCGATTCCCAATCTGGTTCATCGCTATCCGGACCGTGTCCTCTTTCTGGTCTCGGCCGAATGCGCCATGTACTGCCGCTTCTGCACCCGCAAGCGCAAGGTCGGCGGCGAAAACATGGCGATCACCAGCGAATCCATCGCCGCCGGTATTGCCTACATCCGCAGCCATCCGGAGGTGCGCGACGTCATCCTCTCCGGCGGCGATCCCCTGCTCCTCGGCGATGAGCGCCTGGAAGGAATCCTGCGTGACTTGCGGGCCATCCCCACCGTCGAAATCATCCGGATCGGCACCCGGGTGCCTGTCGTTCTTCCCCAGCGCATCACCCCCAATCTGGTGCGGATGCTGCGCAAGTACCACCCGCTCTACATCAACACCCATTTCAACCATCCCGACGAAATCACCGACACCGCCGCCAAAGCCTGCGCCCGACTTGCCGACGCCGGCATCCCCCTCGGCAATCAAACGGTGCTCATGCGCGGGGTCAACAACGATCCGCTGGTCATGAAACGGCTCATGCAGAAGCTGTTGGCGATTCGTGTCAAGCCGTACTACATTTACCAGGCCGATCTGGTGCAGGGGACCGATCATTTCCGCACCACGGTCGAGGAGGGGATCGAGATCATGCGCGGGCTGCGCGGCCATACCTCGGGTATGGGGGTTCCCGCCTACGTCATCGATGCCCCGGGCGGCGGCGGCAAGATTCCCGTCCTGCCCGACTACCTGCAATCGCTCGGCGACGAAGTCGTGTTGAAGAACTATCGCGGCGAGACCTGCCGCTACCAGAATCAGCTACGCCTTGAAGAGCCTGATCAACTGGCGGTGGCAAACGAGAAAATCTGATAAAAATAATCGGCCGACTGCATGTTGCAATCGGCCGAAAATCTTGTAGCATAAGCCCATTCGTCCGGCTTTCCCAAAGCCGGAATTGGCCCCGTGAGACCCCTCCTTCACGGGGCATTTTTTTATTCAAACGACATGTTTTCGCGGCGCCGGCACGCTGTGAAAGTGGTCATCCATATATTCACGCTCATGGCGCCGCATCGATAGACGGACAGCCCCGTCGACGGCCGCCAACTCCGCGGCATGCCGCTCCATGATATCGAGATCCTCCTCCACCCGTTGGCGATTGACATCGAGTCCTGAAATCTCTTTCGCCTGTTCATCCTGATCCCTGAGCATTCTGGCCATAAAAACCTCCTGCTGGATGTTGCATCCGACCCCGGCGTGTTGCTCACGCCACGCATGGTGGGATGCAGTTTTTTCTCGGACCTTTGTCTAAGATATAGCACAACTCCGTATGGATTGCAGTCCGCCGACCGGGACACCGCCGCTGCGAGCGCGACATCAATAACCTAACCGGGCAGCACGATGCGGCGGACGGTTGCCACGAGTCAATAGAGCGCGCATCTCGGCATGAATGCGGCGATTGCTGGCAAGATACTCGTCCCCGAAGATATCACAAGGCTGGCCGTCGAAATCGGTAACCATCCCCCCGGCTTCCTCGACCAGAAGTATTCCTGCCGCGACATCCCACGGCTTGAGCTTCATCTCCCAATAGCCGTCAAAACTCCCGGCCGCGGTCCAGGCGAGATCCAAACTGGCCGCTCCAGCGCGGCGGCAGGCTTGGGCGGCGCCCTGAAAGTTGACGAAATGGTCATAATTATTGACCGGACTGACCTTGCGGTCATAGGGGAAACCGGTGGCGAGAAAAGCGCGATCGAGACGCTCCGTCGTCGACACGGCCAGGCGCGAACCGTTACGGAAGGCGCCGCCGTCTTTGGTCGCGGTGAAGAGATCACGGCTGCAGGGATTGTACACCACCCCGGCAATGATCTCGCTGTCGCGGGCACAGGCGATGGAGACGGCGAACCAGGGAAAGCGATGGGCGAAATTGGTGGTGCCGTCGAGAGGGTCGATGATCCAGCGAAACGAGGCTCCGGATGAGGCGTAATCCCCCTCCTCGGCCAGGATGTCGTGCCTCGGGCAACGGCGGCGGATGCAGGCCACGGCCGCCGCTTCCGCCTCGCGATCGGCCTCGGTGACAAGATCGACCTCGCCCTTGTGCTGAACCAGCAAGGGTCCGCCGAATTTCGCCAACAACACCTGCCCGGCCGCCTCGGCCGCCGCTACGGCAACAGCAAGCATCCATTAACCTCCGCTTGGATTGTGCATCGTAACACGCCAGGAGAGCCGGAGCCAGCGTGGCTGGGAGACTTTAAATAAAACGACCGCCGCATCCCAAAGGCGGCGGCGGTCGTTGTTAGGACAAAGGGCGGGTGCCCGATCAGAAATTCAGCGTCACGGTCAGGCCGGAGGCCATTTCGGTGTCGATTATCAGCCGGGCATCGTCGCTCAAGGGTGAAGAATAGACGAAAGAAGGGGTAATGCTGATCTGCTCGGTCACCGCGATATCGGCAGAGAGGCTCAATTCGGCATTCCAGGGCTCGTTGGTTTCAACCGCACCATCCCAATAGTCCGCCCCTTCCGCATAGCTGGCGAGGGCGCCGGCATTGAGGGTCACCATGCCAAATTCGAAGGCATGGCCAACCTCCAGCGTATAGAAGCGCGCGTCTTTATTGTCGTCCCAATCGTGATAGACGGTCAGTTTCGGTTGCAGAAGGGTATTGAAGGTCCCGCTCAGATAAAGTTCGTTGGTGTCTTCTTCGCCGTCGGTCGGATAGTACAGATTACCAATATTGAGGGTCACCAGTTCACCGAGGGGCAGCGCGTAATCGATGCCGATCTCGGCTTCGGAAAGATTGCCCCCTTCATAACCGGTTTCTCCCCAGTTCCCATTATCCGGATCACCTTTGAGCTGCACGTTCCCCCAATAGCTGAGCGTCACATTGTGGGCAATGAGATCGATCCCACCCTGGGCCACCGGGGTGCTGCCGCTGAGGTCATAGCCACGCCAGAGATACTTGTCGAAGACGCCGGCATAGACATCGCCCTCCACCTTGATCTCGGCAAAGGCGACAGAAACACTCCCCAGAACTAGGGCAAATACGAGAACGGCAAACGCTTTCTTCAACATGGTGACACTCCTCGCAGTAAATGGAATATGGGTGCGCGGTGGCAACCCGGCGCGCACATTAAATCCCACCGATACAGGAGCTGTCAAGACGAAACACCTTCCCTTTTCCCTGTATAAAAAATTGCCGCCGCTTCGTGCCCGAAGCGGCGGCCAGATGTCGACAGGAGGCAACAACTACTGTCGAACGACAACTGTCAATAAGCGGATCAGAAGTTAATATCGAGCTGGGTGTTGAAAGTGCTGCCGAGATTCTGGTCATTGTAAACGTCATAACCGAAGATCACTGCAACATTGTCGGCAAAGGCCCAGGAAACGCCGGCACTCAGAGCACCGAGGGCACTTTTGCCACCCTGATAATCGATAGCGGCCCAAAGTTTGGGGGAGATCTCGGTCAAAGTCCGATCCCAGGAAACCAGTACCCCTTCGCTGTCGTCGGTGATGACATTGTCGTTGGCGGTGAAGTAGCCGGCGCTGAAGCGACCGATAACCGGAACCGTCTTGGCGGCAATACCGTAAACGATGTTCTGGTTAGTCACATCGGTCTTGGTGCCGAAGCCATAGCCACCGAGGGCAAGAGCGGGGGCGCCTTTGAACAAAGCATCTTCGGGAGTAGCCACCTTGGCGTTGAAGTAGTAGGGAACGTCGTCAGCCCCCCCGCCGTTGACGATGTAGTCGACGCCGATTTCCATCTGAAACTTTTCGAAAGGCAGCACGCCGGCGGTCAGCCCGAGATCGTAGATTGGCGCGCCATCCCCTTCGGTCACGACGTAGTTGTCGATGCCGAGGTGGAAGGTCCCGAACTTCTGAATGTCGGTCGAAGGAATCCAGATCTGGGTTGAAGGTGTGGCAAAGACGCTGCCGGCAAAGAAGCAGGAAGCAAGGGCGGAGGCAATAACCAACTGCAACATCTTCTTCATTGTTGTTCTCCTTAGTTAGAAGTATTGACACAAACCTGCCAAGTCACGGCAGAAACCATTAACGCAGGCCTTGTGAACCGCGACCGAATTCCGGATAAGCTTCGAGACCGAGTTCGGTGGTGTCGCTCCCGGCGTGCTCTTCTTCTTCAGAGACCCGGATGCCGACGGTGTATTTAAGCGCCAGCCAGACGATGGCGGTACTCGCCAGGACAAAGGCGGCGATGGCGCCAACGCCGATCAACTGGGTCAGAAACTTGGCGTCCGGGTTGGTCAGGGGTACGGCCAGCGTTCCCCAGATTCCGCAGACCAGATGGACCGAGAGAGCACCGACAACGTCATCAATCTTGAGCTTGTCGAAGAGGGGTACGGCCAGAACCACCAGAATCCCGCCGACCGCGCCAATAAGGATGGCAACCCCCGGCGTCGGGGTATCGGGACCGGCGGTAATCGCAACCAGACCAGCAAGAGCGCCGTTAAGAGCCATGGTCAGATCGACCTTTTTATACATGGCCTGCAGGATGAAAAGTGCCGCAATCATACCGCCGCAGGCAGCGAGGTTGGTGTTGACGAAAACGTTGGACATGCTGATAGCAGCACCGGCACTGCCGAGGGAGAGGACCGAGCCGCCGTTGAAACCGAACCAGCCCATCCACAGGATGAAGGTGCCGAGGGTCGCCAGGGTCAGGTTGGAGCCGGGCATCGGATTGACCTTGCCGTCCTTGGTGAATTTCCCTTTACGGGCACCGAGGATGATGGCGCCGGTCAGAGCCGACCAACCGCCGACGGAATGCACCAGGGTCGAGCCGGCAAAATCCTTGAAGCCCATGCCGGTCAACCAACCGCCGCCCCAGACCCAGGAACCCTGAATCGGGTAGATGACCCCGGTCAACACGGCGCAAAAGACCATGAAGGGCCAGAACTTGATGCGCTCGGCAACACATCCGGAAACGACCGAACAGGCAGCACCGCAAAAAACCATCTGGAAGAACCAATCGGAACCAGTGGCGTATTTGCCGGAAAAGTCACCGGCGAGAGCGGCCGCGTCACCTGGGTTCCACAGCCCAAGAGAACCGATCCAGCCGCCATTCACCCCGTTGTACATGAGGTTGTAGCCGGCCAGATAAAAAAGGATGCCGGCGACAGCAAATAGAGCGATGTTCTTCAGGCAGATCGTCGCTACGTTTTTGCTCCGCACCAGACCCGCTTCGAGCATACCGAAACCGGCGGCCATCCACATGACCAGCGCGCCGTTCACCAGAAAGGCAAAGGTATTGAGGATGTAGGCAATCTCGGTAACCGCCGGGGCTTCCTCGGCAAGGGCGAGGCCCGGCAGGGCCAACAGCACACCCAAGGCGAGTGAGAACAGGAAAAACCGTTTCATTGTGACCTCCCAAATATGGTTCCGGTTAAAGTAAGAGTGTTTGTTCCTAGAGTGCTTCGATTCCCGACTCGCCGGTACGGATACGAATGGATTGTTCGACAGGGGTGACAAAGATCTTACCGTCACCGATGCGCCCGGTGCAGGCCTCTTTCTGAATCGCCGCAACTACTTCGGCCACCCGCTCAGCGGCAATAACGAGTTCGATCTTCACCTTGGGGATGAAATCGATCTGGTACTCGGCGCCGCGATAAAGCTCGGTATGTCCCTTCTGTCGCCCGAAACCGCGGACCTCACTGACGGTCATCCCGGTAATCCCCATTTCGGTCAGGATCGCCTTGACGTCGTCGAGCTTGAACGGCTTGATGATGCATTCAATCTTTTTCATTCCGTTTGTCTCCTTTCCGAAACGCCGAAAAAAAAAGACGCCCTTCTCCATAATCGGAGTGAGGGGCGTCTTTGCCCTTGGTGCGGACCTTCCCAAAGACGCCCTTGTCTCTGATCGTTGTCCGTTGTCGTCTTGGCCGCTGATAAGAGCATGTGTCGTGCCAAAAGTTTTTTTACTATATTACCGGCAGGTTATGATATCGGCCGAAGAAATATGCCCAATAATTAAGCGCCGATGCGACTTTATGTGCAATCTCGCGCCAGTCACGCCACCGGGAATTCGAGACAAAATCTGGTGCCGCGGCCGGGACTCGATTCGAGGGTCATTTTCCCCTCGTGCTCCATGACGATATTGCGACAGATATAGAGACCGAGACCCGTCCCCTCACCTTCCTTCTTGGTCGTGAAGAACGGTTCAAAGATCTTTTCCTGCAACTCCCGCGGGATGCCCGGCCCATTATCGGTAAAGAACACTCTGACCGATTTTCCACTCGCCCCCGCCTCGGTTGCGACGCGAAGAGTCCCGCCGCCGGACAGGGCTTGCAAGGCATTCATCGCCAGATTGATAAAGACTTGTTTGAGCCGGTTGGCATCGGCCAGAATCGCCGGAATTTCCCCAAACACTTCCTCGAGTAAAATCCCCTTGCGCGACGACTCAAAACGGATCAGCCGGAGAACGTCCCGCAACACCTCGTTCAGATCGATCTCGCGACGCCGCATCTCCGTCGTCCGGGAAAAAGACAGGAGACTGCCGGTCAGCGTCTTGAGTCGCTCAGCCTCGCTTTCAACGCGATCAGCCAGTTCGCGCTGAAAGCCGGAGAGCTCCTCTTCGCGCAACAGCAGTTGCGCGGCATAGATGATGACGGCCAGCGGGTTGTTGATTTCGTGGGCCAGAGCCGCCGACAGACGACCGACCTCGGCGAGCTTCTCCCCCTGAATCGTCTGTTCGAGAAGTTGCCGAAACTCGGTGACATCTTCGACCAGGACGACGACGCCGACCGTTTCACCCTTCTCCAGCAACGGCGTCAACCGCCTTTTTTGAAAGCGCAGCTCCCCCTTGAGATTGCGATGCGTCAGGCGCAGACGCTCAGGTTGGCCGGTGTGCAATACGCGGCGCACCCGTTCACCAAAGCCCTCGGCATCGAGACTGGGGAAGAGGCTAAAGAGCTTGCGCCCCAATGCTTCCTCTTCGGAGACTCCGCTCAAATCGTCCATCTTGCGGTTCCACGAGGTGATGACCAGATCGGCATCGACGGCGTAGATACCAATGGAAGCACTATTAAGGATACTTTCATTGAACTGATGAAGATTCTGGTAGCGGTGGGAGATGGAACGCAGATTTTCGTAAAGGCGGGCATTTTCGATGGCGATGGCGGCCTGACCGGCCATGGTCATCAACGGCGCGATATCGGCCTCGGAAAAGGCGTGAGGGCGGGGACTTTCGAGATTGAGAACACCGATGAGACGTTCACCGACCAGCATCGGCACCGCCAGTTCACTGCGAGCATTGTCGATGCCGGGGACATAGTCCGGAGTCAGGGTGACGTCCGGCACCAGCAGCGGAGAGCGCGCGACGGCCACCCTGCCCATGATCCCTTGACCGAGGAGGATCGGCGGCTGCGTTGTCGCCGAGGGGTAACCGCAGGCGGCGGCGGTCACCAGGCGTTCACCCTTGTCATCGAGAAGACGGATGATGGCATTGTCGAAACCAAAGACCTCACTGGTGATGGCCAGCAGCCGATGCAACAATGCGTCAAGATCGATCGTCGAAGCCAATTCCTTGCCAACGGCGATCAACGCTTCCAGCTTCTTTTCTGTGGAATTCTTCGTCATCTCCCCCGCGCTCCCGGCTGTCAGGGAAGATCATGGCACAATGCATGCCAGTGCATCGGAGAAAAAGGTTTAGTAAATACAGAGAGATATCGTTCTGACACAAACGCTCCCCCTTGTCGTTTGCCTGCATTTTACCCAGCCTTGCCCAATTATCAAGCAAACGTAACCCTTCGCTCGCGGCTCAGCCGAAGCTGCCGAGACTGGCCAGGGCGACCAGTCGCCGCAATCCGGCAGGGTCAACCGGACCGCGCGCCATAAGCAGATTGTGACCGACCGGGGTAAATCCTTGCTCCCGGGGGAGATCCGCCAGGGTCGAGCCATCCAGGATATCGATGAGCAACTCGGCGCCGGGGCCAACGTGACGGCAAGCCTGTTCGAGGATCAGTCCCGCCTCGCCGCGCCAGCCGGAGAGGGAAACCCACGGTCCGAGAATTTGCAGCGTCTCCCCGTGCTGCAAGAGCGCCGCGGTCGTCCCGGTGGACAACCAGCTCCCGCGCGCCCCGAGAAAATCAAGGAGCCGCCGCCGGGGTTCCCCCCAGACGAGGGCATCGGCCCAGTCCGCCGAGCCGCTGTCCGATACGCGCACCGCCCCGCACTCCCCACCCCCCTGACGCTGCCAGCGAGTCACGCCGCCGACGGTAAGAAACCCCCGCTTCAGATAAAGCGGCCGCCCCGACTCCGAAGCGGTCAACCAGAGGGTTTTCACACCCTGGCCTTGGAGATGGGCAACGGCGTGATCAAAGAGTTGCCCGCCCCAGCCGGCATGACGCCGCTCGGGCGGGACGAGCAGATTGCCGATCCAGCCACTGGCGCCATGACTCGCCGCCGTGACAAAACCGCACCACGCGTTATCACATTCAAGGACAAAGACTCCGTCCGCCATTGGTCCCTGAAAGAGTTCGATCTCCTGCGCCGGCACCCGCCACCCCTCGGCCGCGGCAAGGTGCAAGAAGATCGTCCAGTCGGCGGCCGAAGCTGAACGAATCCGCCCCGTCGGCTTCATGCGACCAGCTTCCTGGCGCCATAAAGGGTGACCAGTTCGCGGTCGGAAAGGGGGCGTTTGTTGCGTTGCGCCAGGGCGCGGACCTCATCCAGCAATACCGTGGCGGCCCCCCCCTCCAGAGTCAGACCGAGGGATTCCAGCCGTTGCATCAAGCCGTGCCGCCCCGAATGCTTGCCGAGGACGAGATGCCGATGCAAGCCGACCTCGGCCGGATCGAATCCTTCGTAGTTGGCGGCGTCCTTGAGCACCCCGTCGGTATGCAGTCCCGCTTCATGGGAGAAGACGCGCTCGCCGACCACGGCTTTCCAGTCGGGGACGGGACGGGCGCTGGCCTTGCCGACATAGCGCGAGAGTTCGACGAAACGGCTGGTATCAATGCCCGTTTCGATGGCGCAGGCGTGCTTGAGGGCCATGACCACCTCCTCCAGCGCGGCGTTGCCGGCACGTTCGCCGAGACCGTTGACCGTGGTATTGACGAAGCGTGCGCCGGCCCGGAGTCCGGCCAGGGCGTTGGCCGTCGCCAGGCCGAGGTCGTTGTGGGTATGCACTTCCAGGTCGATCTCGACTCGCTCGCAGAGATAGCGCACATGTTCATAGAGGGTGAAGGGATCGAGAATGCCGAGGGTGTCGCAATAACGGAAGCGGTCGGCACCGTGGCCGCGGGCGATCTCCAGCAGTTCGACGAGAAAATCGCGATCGGCGCGACTGGCATCCTCGCCGCCGACGGAGACATAGAGGCCGTGCGCCTTGGCAAAACCGAGGGCGACCTTGAGCTGCTCCTTGACCCACTCCCGGCTCTTGCCGAGCTTGTGAACGATGTGCTGGTCCGACACCGACAAAGAGATATCGACGGCGCCGACGCCGGCATCAAGGGAGGCCTGGATGTCCTGAATCACCGCCCGGTTCCAGGTGATGAGACGGGCCTTGAGACCGAGGTCGACCAGGGCGCGAACACTGGCCTGCTCCTCCTTGCCCATGGCCGGAATGCCGCACTCGATTTCACCGACGCCGATCTCGTCGAGCATGCGGGCGATTTCAATCTTTTCCTGCAGAGAGAAGACGACACCGGCGGTCTGTTCACCGTCGCGCAAAGTGGTATCATCGATAACAATGGCAGCAGGAGTATAATCGTTCATCGCGTGGCCTCCTTGAAACGAAAAACCCCAAGGTCACTATCGGACCCTGGGGCGGCGTTGCCGGCACTCCGGCTTCCTTGCCGGATATTCCTGATGCAAGGAACTAGCAGCATACGTGCCATGACGACCAGGCAGCTTCCAGGCGGCTTTTTGCGCGGCACAACTGCATTTGTTGCGGAATCGTTCAGCACGGCTGCCACAAAAAGAGGCGATTCACCTTGAACCATGGAGAAATGCGTCATAAAAACAGGGCGATAGCTTTTGGCATCGGCTCTGCACTGTTAAATTACAAACAAACGAAGGAATCCCCAAAGGAGCCCTGCCATGAAGACCGCCCTGATCGCCGACGACGAACCATTGCTCCGTCGTCAGGTGAGCGAAGTCCTTGAGCGCTATGGTTTCGACCGCATCGTCGAAGCCGCCAACGGGCGCGAAGCGGTCAGCCTCGCCCTCAAACTCGAACCGCTCCTCATCGTCATCGACCTGACCATGCCCGAGCTCGACGGTCTCGCCGCCTGCGACCAGATCAACAAGAAACAGCAGACCCCCATCGTCATGATGACCGGCGCCGCCGACCTCGAGACCATCGAACGGGCGCGGCTCTCCGGGGTCATGAGCTATGTGGTCAAACCCTTTCGCGACGAGCAGATGTTCGCCGCCGTCGATCTCGCCATCCACCAGTTCGTCGAGATCCACTCCCTGCGCGAGGAGGTCTCCACTCTGCGCGAAACGCTGGAGACACGCAAACTCATCGACAAAGCCAAGGGGATCCTGATCAAGCAGGGGATGACGGAACCCGAGGCCTATCGCAAGATGCAGAAACTCTCCATGGACAAGCGCAAAACCCTGAAAGAAGTCGCCGAAGCCATTTTATTGATGGAATAGAAGCGGGCTCGGGGCTAAAGGTAAACGGCAACCGACCGGTTTTCTCCCTTAGCCCTTGGCCCAGCGCCAAAAGCCGGATTTTATGGATTCGTCCCCCTTCAACCGCTGCAATCTCCCCCCCTGGGCCATCGGCTCGCACCATTTCAATCGCCACCCCCAGCCCATCGAGATTCAGGGGGTGCGCACCGCCAATCCCATTCTCTTTCAGCGCCTCGATCTTCTCGATGAGCCCCAGGCGCGGGCCGCCCTCTTCAACGACTATCTCGACGTCACCTTTCAGCTCCACCAATGGCGCCAGGAGACCTCGGAACGCGGGCGCAAGAGTCTCAAGAACAGCTATCTGCGCTTTCTGCGCGGCTGGATGTTCGACGCCAACTCCCTCGAGGGGGCGGTGCTCAAAGGCTGGGTCGAGAGCCGCATCGGCCTCTTGCCGACCTTCCACCGCCAGCCCCTAAGCGGCCAGGACGACCCGGCCCAGGCGGGCTATGTCCTCGACCGCATGCGCGGCGTCGCCCGTACCAGCGCCCTCTATGCCCAGCTCGACCTCCTCTACGAATACGTCCAGTACGAACTCGCGCGCCGCCATCCGCCGGAGACCCGCCTGACCCTCTTCCGCGGTATCAACGACTTTGCCGAGCACCGTATCATCAAGCAGTACGACAAGCGCCGCTATCTGCTGCGCCTCAACAACCTCAACTCCTTCACCACCGACTTCGAACGCGCCTGGGAATTCGGCAGTCGCGTCCTGCAGACTGAGGTCCCCCTGCCCAAGATCTTCTTCAGCGGCGATATCTTTCCTTCCTCCTTGCTGAAGGGCGAAGGCGAGGTGCTGGTCATCGGCGGGGAGTTCGAAGTGCAAGTCCTGAGCGGGGGGTGATGGAAACCAACGCCCTTGCAGAGATTGAATCGCGCGCCCGCGCCGCTTTTCTCGGCCTCGCCGTCGGCGATGCCCTCGGCGCCACCACCGAGTTCCTGACGCCGGCGGAGATTGCCCGTCAGTACAAGGTCCATCGCACCATGATCGGCGGCGGCTGGCTCCATCTCAAGGCCGGGGCTGTCACCGACGACACCGAGATGTCCCTTTGCGTCGCCCGGGCCATCGTCGCCCAGGGGGGGTGGCAGCTGCCGGCCATCGCCGACAACTTTGTCGCCTGGATGCGGAGCAAACCGGTCGACATCGGCAGCACCTGCCGCAAGGGGATTCGCGATTACATGCTCTTTAACCTGCTGGAACAGCCGTACAGCGACAATGCCGCCGGCAACGGCGCGTTGATGCGCCTGCTGCCGACGGCCCTCTACACTCTCGGCGATGACGCACTGCTGACCCGTTGCGCCATCGAGCAGGCGCGTCTCACCCACCACCATCCCCTCTCCGATGCCGCCTGCATCGCCTTCGGCCGCATCCTTCACGCCGCCCTGCGCGGCGCCGATCGCTTCGCCCTGCACGCCCTTGCCCGCCAACTGATCGCCGAATATCCCGTCTTCCGCTTCAACGACTATCGCGGCCACGCCGGTGGCTATATCGTCGAAACGGTGCAAACGGTCCTGCACTATTTCTTCACCACCGACAGTTTCGAGGCCTGTCTGGTCGGCATCGTCAATCAGGGGGGCGACGCCGACACCACCGGCGCCATCGGCGGCGCCCTGGCCGGCGCTTTTTACGGCCCGGAGCAGATTCCGAAGAGCTGGAGCCGCAAACTCAACCCCAGCGTAGCAGGTGAAGTCCAACACCTTGCCACCGCCCTTGCCCGAATGGTTCCAGCGGCAAAAGCAAAAGCGGTTTCAGCCGTGCCACTGCACGACTGAAACCGCATCATTATCCCCTCCCCGCCCCGCGCAGGACCGCATAACGACCTGTTCAGTCGCCACTGTGCCGACCCCGCCGCCAATCTGACCGACCATGCAGCGCCCCACAATCCGGAGCCGGTTTGAATAGCGTCAGCACATGGTTGAAGGGCTTGCTGCTGCGTTACTGCGAGGCTGCAAGCGCATCATCGATCAGTCAGGATGTCGAACGAAGTAAGCTTGGCAAGCCGTTTAGCGGATAGCCAGGCAGTTTCTTGAGGCGTTTTGCCAGCGCCTGACGGGTAATTCCCAGCATCGAGGCGGCAACGGTCTGATTCCCCCCGGTGCGATGAATCGCTTCCATTACGACACGTTTGCCGATCTCATCAATCGTGGGAAGTCGGTCCGGAAAGGGGATGAGTGCGATCCCCTCAGGCGCTGCCCCCGGTGTCGGCATCGTCGCGAATCCTTCCGCGCCGTATTCCATCTTCTCCTTGAAGCTTTCAAGGGAGAGGACTTGGGACCCGGTCAGACTGACTGCGTGAAATACCATCGCCCTGAGTTCGCGGATGTTTCCGGGGAAGGGATAAGTGGAGAGCAGCGCCACTAGGTCCTTTGGCACCATCGACGTTTTCTTTTCCAGGGTTCGCGCTGCCTCGTCCAGGAAATGGTGCAGGAGCAAAGGCAGATCCTCCAACCGCTCGCGCAAAGACGGCAGCTGAATTTGATGCGTATTCAGACGATAGTAGAGATCCTTGCGGAATTCACCCCTGGATACTTTGGCGACGAGGTTATGATTGGTCGCGAGCAGGACGCGCGCCTTCAGTTTCTTGGGACGATCCGCGCCAATGGGGAAGAATTCGCCTTCCTGAAGAATTCTGAGGAGCTTGATCTGTGACGGGGGGGAGAGATCCCCAATTTCGTCAAGGAACAGTGTCCCTCCTGCCGCCTCCTCGATCATCCCCTTGCGATCCCGGTCGGCTCCGGTAAAAGCACCTGCCACATGGCCGAAGAGCGTATCGGAAAAGACATTGTCATCCAGGCCCGCCACGTTGACGGCGACAAAGGGGGCCTTCGGCGAGCGGAGCTTCCACAGGGCACGTGCGATCAACTCTTTACCCGAGCCGCTTTCGCCGGTGATCAGAATCGGTTCGCTGCTCCTGGAAATGGCCTCACAGTAGCGATACACTGCCTGCATCTTTTTGCTGGTGCTGATGATCTGTTCAAACGCTTCAGGGTTTTCCAGTTCGTCATTCAGGATGACTTTCTTCAATCGAGCATTCTCCCTGCGGAGCTCATGCGTGGTGATTGCCCGCTGGATTCCGGCAATCAGCCGCTCCTTTTCATGCGTTTTGACATGGTAGTCCAGGGCGCCGAGGTGCAGGCACTCCACCGCGGTTTCAACCTGATTGAGGCCGCTGAGGATAATCACCGGCACCGAAGGATGCCTGCTGACGATCATCCGAAGGATGTCCTGTCCGGAAAAGTAAGGCATGGTCAGGTCGAGCAGAACCAGGCAGATATCCCTGTTGGCGAGTATTTCCATGACATTCCGGCTGTCCGTGCATTTGATGAAATTGTTCATCCCGGTGGCTTCCCGCAGGAAGATCGAGAGGCTTCTGAGCCACGCCTCTTCGTCATCGACGAGGAGAATGGGCATCTGCGGATAGAGTTCCTGATTCATGCGCTCATGGCCTCCTTGTAAACCGGGATGGTCAGCGTCACCGTGGTCCCCTCTCCAACTTTCGAGTTGAACGACAGAGCCCCTTTTAAATCGCGGACGATCCGCATCGAAATGGAAAGGCCCAGTCCCGTTCCGCCCTGGGTGCGCTTGGTGGTAAAGAACGGATCCGTAATCTTGGCAAGGTATTCGCCAGGTATGCCGACACCTTCATCCGCAATCGTCACGAAACACTCCCCGGCACCCGGGTGATAGACTGTTGCGATCCGAATGCCCCGATCCTTGGCTGGCAGGGCCTGACAGGAGTTAAGAATCAGATTGACCATGACTTGTTCGATACGCTGCAAACTGCCGCGAATCAAGGGCATCTCGGCACAGAGGTCAAGCTGGAAATGATCGGTTGCGTTTTTGATCGCATTGCCGACCAGCCGGGCCGAAGTACAGATCGCATCATTGATATTGATGATCCCCTCAGCCTCCGGCTCGTCTTCCCGCGCAAAGTTCTTCAGATCATCGACAATCCGCTTGATTCTCCCCGCACTGTCGACAATTTCACTGAAGAGAAACGGCAGGTCATGCTTGATCTCGTTATAGCGCACCCCCCCCAGCAGGAATTCGCCGTTGGCGGCGAAATGCTGATGCAGAATGGGTGTCAGGCTGACGGATACCTTCTTGAGGATTTCCGAATTCAACATGATGACGGCGTTGGGATTGTTGATCTCGTGCGCGACTCCTGCTGCCAGTTCACCAATCGATGCCAGCTTGCCAGTACGTATAGAGTCTTCCAGAAGTTGGTTTTTTTCGGTGATGTCGCTGGCTAGCATGATCACATGAGTGACCATGCCTGTTGCACCGACAACCGGAAAGGCCTTGACTTCCAGCGTCCTTTCATCCGGGGTGGTAATGATCGATTCCACCCGCTCGCCGGTGGCGAAGGACTTGATGGCAGGACAATCCTCGCAGACGGATGAGCGGTTGTAGAGAAGTTTGCAGCAGTTTTCTCCTGGAATTGCGCCCAGAGTCCCGTTGAAAAATGTCTCGGTACTCTTGTTCGACCAGACAACCTTCATATCGGGGGAGATCAGGGACAATCCATCGGATATCCCGTCCAAAATGATGCCGAATTGCTGAGACAGGTCGCGAAACTTACGCTCGCTCTCCCTCAGTCTGGCTTCTGCTATTTTGCGGTTCATGATATTTCGAGACAGGATTAAAGATATCGCTATCGAAGAGACCAGTATCGACAAGGCAAACCAGAACTGCCCTTTGCTGATTTGAAAGTTATTGGGAGGGAGATTGATGACGTCGCTTCCGCCAGGAATACTTCCCGGGAAAATGCCAAATCGGCGCAGCTGGTTGTAATCGAACATGAAATGCGGGGCAAGCGAAGTCGACTTGGTTGGCACCTCATCCCCCTTGAGAATGGCCAGAGCCAGGTGCGCCGCGGCCTTCCCCTGCGCCCGGGGAGATGTCAACGGTCCACCGATAATCCCTTCCCCGAGGTAAATATCCCAGAAACTGTAGAGGGGAAGATTGGTCGTGGTACGAAAGAGGGTGTTTTGCTCATTGAAAGAGAGGAGATTGCCTGCTCTGTCGTTAAGATAGCCATTAATGACCACGACAGAATCTTTTGGTAATTCAGTAAGTTTCTGCTTGATCGTTTCGCTCGAAAGATCGTTCCAGTAATCAAAATCGATCTCACCGGCAAACGATTTGGCGACATCGATGAAATTTAAATAGTTGTTATAGTCATACGAGTCGGTGGTATCGCCGATAACGACGACATTTCGACTGTTGGGGTGGAATTTCCTGATCTGTCGTAAAACCCCGGCAATATCGGGCTTCGAGCGAATCCCATAGACCCCCGACAGAGATGTGGCCTTTTCCAGATTGGCATTGGCCGCACAGTAAATAACCGGAATACCCTTCAAAATCGACGATCGATGATCGAGAGCAAAGGAAAGCGCTTCATTTCCCGAAACGATGACAATGTCGTAAGTGCGGCTTTCCAGTTTGTAATGCAGCATGCCGTCTACGATTTTTGAAATATAAATCGGGTCCTTATGTCGCTTGCTGTCTATGTATTCGATGTCGATATGAATATCGGGGAGTTGGCCACTCAAAATCGACTGGATCCCCTCGGTAATGGTTTCGGTACAAGGGAAGCCGGGATGATAGGAATGCAGGACGAGGATATGGTAAATGTCGGTCCGGGATTTCTGGTAAGCAGCGGGAGCGCTGCCGTTAAGCAGCTGAAGAAAAGACAGGACCAGTAAGCACATGATTGTTATCCTGCCGAGTCTGGCAGAACTGGCGCAGGGATTGTTCCGTCTGTTCTGAATTGCCATAAGAGGAGTCATTCGAGCTTGATGGGAATGTTAGCTTCTATTAACTTTTGCAATGGTTGTGCCATAGAGCCTCAATTTTACTAATGTTTTTGAGATATCAGAACAATATTAAGCATTTATATGAATACGCAAATTAGCATATTTAAAATAATGGGCGACATCTTCGGGAAAACAAAAAATGCGAGGGACCGATGTGCGATATAACCGTATGGATTTTCGTCATTTCAAGTGAATTGAGCGAACGGCTTCATGCAGCTATGGTTGCAGGGGAACCCTGGTTGCGGGTGATCGTTGCGCCCCGATAAAACCGAGCGGGTGCGCTGACGTCCAAGATCCGAGCCACCCCAATTTTATCATTGCAATATCTGCTTCTTAGCGAATCCTCGATTCTGCCCACCCCCGCAAACGCACCTTCTGCAGTAAAAAATCCCCAACGGCAACAACGCTAATTCAGTCTGAATCATGGCAACCATGGTTGCCATGCCCCTGGCCTGAACTTTCTTTGCATCATAAATAAATGAACAATATTAGTCTGTTATGCGAAATTCACGACTTGGCATGCCCGTTGCTAACATTAGAACGAACAAATTAATTCACAGGGTGACAAAAACCGGAGGCAAAGGAAGCAGTCAGGATTTGAAAAACGGTTACGGGCCAGAAAGGAGAATGGTCGAGAAGGAAGTCTCTTGGGTTGAAAGGTGGCAGAGATGGTCTCGGCTACCTGATGTAGGGTGCTGTAGCAATTTACCCCAAACCAAAGTACAAAAGGAGAATGTCATGTCAAGAACAACCGTTGCCAGGAAGTTGTACGCTTTACTGGGGGCATCATTGTTTTTTGCTGCTGCTACTGCCAATGCCGGGACCATCACCGGCTGGGACATGAGTAACGTGACGGTAGCGGCTCCCCCCTACACAGAATTCGTAAAATATAGAAGCACCCTCTACACCAGTACGGCCAAGACTGCCACCAACGGTTATATTGGCTGGGAAGAGTCGGATGTCACGGCGCCTGCGATGAAAGTTGTCAATAAAGATGATATCACCGGCTTGAAGTGCATCATGACAACCGGCATCAACCCCTATGACTTCTCCGACAAAATGTGCTCCGACCCGCTGCAGTCGAGCAAACGCTGGAAGGTCGGTGGGATCAATGGCCAACCGATCGACGTGTACTTCTCCGTTGCAACCGACACGCTTACCACTGTCTACAACTCGATGCAGAAGCTGACTGACAATGATGCAAGGAAGTGGAAAGGCTTTAAGGCAGAACTGGGCTTCATGGTCAACGGTGTGTTCACCAAGTCCACCTCCCTTGACGGCCTCGGTTTTTCCGCCAGAACGGGTAAGTACTTCACCACCACCACCTCTGCACTGCAGTCCGCAGAGACGCTGTCAGCTGTGTGGGCGCAAGGTCTGGCCGGACCAGCTGATGCAAATCATCCGGCCACCGGCTACTTTGATCCGATCTACCGCTTCAGCTACTTCCTTAATGCAACCGAAGACATGATCGACTCCGGCTTGATCACCTCAAACTACTATGCCCTGTTCGGCGACTGGAATAACCTGTCCGGCGTGCCCTATGCCTACTATTATGACGACGATGCCAATCCCAACACCGACAACACCCTGATGGCCAACTGTGACGGCACCTTTGTTGTGACCGACCCGGTTACGAGCGCGGGCACCTGCAGCGGCACCTGGGTAACCTACCGCAGTCAGGCCGGCCTGGATGCCAGCGGCATTGCCTATCCTTCCGACGGGGTCAAGAAGCCGGTTCCGGCCGACATTCTGGCTGCCTGGCAGGCCAACTATCTCTACACAAATGCCCCGCTTGAAGATCTGGCCAACCTTGGATTGAACTACTACATCACGGTTAACAAATTGAACGCCAATTGGAAGACCCCGAACCAGTTCGTGCTGCGCTTTACGCCGAAATATTGACAATGGTCTGAACGGCAGGATCGACTGCTGTGACAACGCGTTTGCGTCAAGAGCAAGTCCTGCCGGCAGTTTTTTCAACCTACAGTACTCACATAATAACGGGAGGGCCTTGCCCCTCCCGTTATTATGTGAGCTCTCAACACTCAACAGGAGCAGCCTGAGCCGCTCCTGCCTGAATCCTTCCTCATCTTGAACTCGACTCAATACAGCCGGCGAAAGGCCGAGGCCTTGATCACGGCGATAATTTCACTCCCTGTTGTCAGTTCCAGATCGCGCACCGCCTCGCCAACCACCTGCGACACCAGCTTCTGCCCGCCGCAATCGAGTTCGACCCCGACCCGCGACCCGACGGAAAAGATTGCCGTGACGCGACAGCTGAGCATGTTGCGGGCGCTGGTCGCCTCGGGATGGCGCTTGAAGAGGGTGATTTCCTTCGAGGAGAGCTCGAACATGCCGACGGCCTCCTCCCCCCCGGCCGAGGTAAAGATCTCCTGCGTTCCCCAGCGATAGACGTAGAGGCCGTCGTGCAGGCGCGGCTCGCGCAGTTCCAGCAGGTTGATGTAGCCGGACTGGCTGCTCCCCATGCGGCGGCGGGCGAGTTCCTCGAGGGTTCCCGGACCAGATACCATTCCCTCGGCGCATTCGAGGACCGCATCGGTCATCAAGCGCATTTCATTCAACGAATGGGAGATGAAAAGATAAGGAATGCCGAACTCTTCGCTGACGCTGCGCAGATAGGGGATGATCTGAAAGCGCAGGGTGTCATCGAGGGCGGAGAGAGGTTCGTCCATGAGGAGGAGGCGGGGGTTGGCGAGGATCGCCCGGCCGAGGGCAACGCGCTGTTTTTGCCCGCCGGAGAGCGTCTCGACCCCGCGCTCAAGCAACCCGTCGAGTTGCAACGTCGCGACCAGACGGGTAAAATCGATCCCCGTTTCCCCTTTTTTGACACAGCGCTTGAAGCCATAGAGGAGATTGTCGCGTACACTCAGATGCGGGAAGAGGCGGGCATCCTGAAAGACGATGGCGATGCGCCGCTGTTGCGGCGGGAGATTGATCTTACGGCGACGGCTGAAGAGGATTTCGCCATCAAGGGAGATCTCGCCGCTCTCCGGGGTTTCGAGTCCGGCGATCAGCCGCACCAGGGTCGATTTGCCGCCGCCGGAGGGGCCGAAGACACCGATCCGCTCGCCGCTCAGGGAACAGTCGGCATTGAGGGTAAAACTGCCAAAGGACTTATTCGCCTGAATTGTCAGTTCCATCTCAATCCCTCCTTCCGCCGGGCCGTTTGGCATAGAGCGCCAGGAGGACGAGGAAGGAAAAGATCAGCATGATTGCCGATAAACGATGGGCCGAGGTGTATTCCATCGCCTCGACATGATCGTAAATCTGCACCGAAGCGACGCGGGTGATGCCGGGGATATTGCCGCCGATCATCAGCACAACGCCGAATTCGCCGACGGTGTGGGCAAAGGTGAGGATACTCGCCGTAAGAAAACCGGGGCGCGCCAGGGGGACGGCGACGGAAAAGAAGGCGTCGAGGGGTGACGCCCCCAGGGTGGCGGCGACTTCCAACGGGCGGTCACCGATTGCTTCAAAAGCATTCTGCAGCGGCTGGACCATGAAGGGGAGGGAATAGAAGACCGACGCCAGCACCAGCCCCCAGAAGGTAAAGGGAAGCGCGCCGAGCCCCAAGGTGCGGGTGAGCTGGCCGACCGGCCCCTGCGGCCCCATCGCCAAAAGGAGATAAAAACCGAGGACCGATGGCGGCAGAACCAAAGGCAAGGCGACGACCGCGCCGATCACCCCTTGGCAGCGGGAGCGGGTCCGGGCCAGCCACCAGGCGATGGGGGTACCGATCAGCAGCAGAATCAGGGTGACGATGGACGCCAGCCGGATGGTGAGCCAGATCGCTTGCAGGTCGCTGCCGTTTAACCACATCTCTATTTCTCCGTCGTCTCATTCGGCAGGACGAAGCCGTAGCGAACCATGATCGTCCGGGCGCTGGCGCTCTGCATATAACCGGCAAAACTCTTTGCCAGCGGCTTCTCGGCTCCCAGCCTGGTAATCACGTATCCCTGTTCCAACGGTTTGTGGAACTTGTCAGGAATCAGGCAATATCCCCCATCTTTTGAAATCTGCGGATTGAGAGCCAGCGATAAGGCAACGATCCCGACCTGGGCATTGCCGGTCTGCACAAACTGGGCGGTTTGGGCGATATTCTCGCCAAAGACCAGCTTCTCCTCCACCTTCTCCCACAACCCCGTCGCTCTCAGCGCCTCTTCCGCCCGTTTACCGTAGGGGGCATGTTTCGGATTGGCCATGGCGATGCGGGTGATTTTGGGATCGGCCAGACTCTCCAGAGTCAACTTCGTGGCATCCAGGCTGTTGCTCCACAGGACGATCCGACCAACGGCATAGGGGGTGACCTCCGAACCGGCCAGGCCGAGTTTAGCCAGCTCGCGGGGATAATCGATGTCGGCAGAGAAATAGAGGTCGTAGGGTCCGCCCTGCTGTATCTGGGTGTGAAACTTGCCGGACGAGCCGTAGACCACCTGAACTTCCCCGTGGGAGTGCGTTTGGTTGAAACTGGCGACAATTTCGTCCATGGCGAACTTGAGATCGGCGGCGGCGGCGACCATGATCTTTTCCGCCTGGGCGGTTGTGGTGAGCAACAAAAAAGAGCAGGCGAGGGGAAGAAGCTTGTAGTGTTTCATTGTCGTTTCCTTTCGCGCGATTCCTTGACAGACCTCCGAGGTTTTGAAAACCTCGGAGGTCTTGTCCGGAATTAACGTCATCATGATTGCAAAGGCGAATGAGGCTTCAACCGACACCGATGATGACGCTCGACGCCTTGAAGAGAGTACAGGCATGCCCCCCGGCCTTGAGACCGAGTTTCTTTGAACTCTCATGGGTAATCACGGCACTGACGGTATTACCGCCGCCGATCTCGACATCGACCTCGGTATTGACCGGGCCTTCGACGATCCGGGCGATGGTGCCGCAGAAGATGTTGCGCGCACTGATCTTGGCATCATGCAGATCGCTGCCGATGATCACCGAACTGGCCTTGACGATGGCGAAAGCCTCCATGTCGACCTTGAGATCGAGGTTGGCGACGGCGCCGTTGGTAACGACGGCGACCAGGGGTACCCCGCCCTTGAGGGCCAGGACGATTTCGGCGTTGACCGCCCCTTGGGTGATGGATTTGACGGTCCCGGTAAAGGTGTTGCGGGCGCTGACTTTCATGGCGATCCTCCGCAAGAATTGATAGAGACTGTCGGCATCGCCGAGGCGCTGCTCCAGATTGCCGAGGAATCGGCGGTGCTCCTCCTGAATGGTTTTAAATTGGGCGACGACTTCCTTCCCGGCGGCGGTGAGGCTGGTGCCGCCGCCCCCCTTGCCACCGGTCAGGCGATCGACCAGCGGGCGCTCCGCCAGATTATTGATCAGGTTGATATTGTCCCAAGCCGTTTTGTAACTGATACCGACGGCCTTGGCCGCCTGGGTGATCGAACCGAGTTCATCGATCTTTTCAAGGAGATAAATCCGGTCGCCGCCGAGAAATTTATGCTCGGCGCGGTTCAGCCAAAGATTGCCGTCCAGAGCGAGCGTATTTTTACATTTCATGGGGACCTCCATTTTTTAACGTTATATCATTGCCTATATAACGCCTGCCAGGAAAATGCGCCTGGCACACGACACCAAGCGCATTTTTCCTAAACCGCCCGCGCTTCCAGCAGTGTCAGGTCGAGATCCTCCCCGACGACGCCGGCGGCATCGGCGCGGCACTGTTTGCAGTGACGGGCCTGGGAGAGGATGAGCTCGGCCTGGTTGCGCACCATCTCCATCGTCGCGCTTGATGGCATGGTGCAGGCGGCGAAACGGCCGATGGGGATGACCGGGATGATGTTCATCATGTTCGCCCCGAGACCGCGCACCTTGACCGCGAGATCGAGGGTTTCGTGGTCGTTGACGCCGGGGATATAGACATGGTTGATCTTGACCAGCAGTCCGGCCGCCGCCGCCAGCCTTAAGCCCTCGAACTGCCGTTCGATGAGGATGGCCGCCGCTTCGGGTCCGGTCAGACGCCGGCCCTCATGGTGAATCCACTCGTAAACGTGAGCCCCGGTTTCGGGGGTGAGGGCGTTGATGGTCACGGTCAGGCTGTGCACGCCAAAGTCGAGAATCTGCGGCAGCGCCTGCGGCAGGAGGAGGCCGTTGGTCGAGAGGCACAGGGTCAGCTCGGGGAAGGCGGCGCGGACCAGCTCGAAAGTCTTGAAGGTGCGCGTATTGGCCAGGGGGTCGCCGGGGCCGGCGATGCCGACGACCTTGAGCTGCGCCCCGCCCTGCTTCTCCATATGGGTCTTGACCAGGCGCACCCGCTCCAGGCCCTGCTCTGGGGTGAGAACACGGCTGGTGACCCCGGGTCGGCTCTCGTTGGCGCAGTCGAACTTGCGCTCGCAGAAACCGCACTTGATGTTGCACCCCGGCGCCACCGGCAGGTGGATGCGCCCGACCTTGCTGTGATCGCCGCCGAAACAGGGGTGCTCACTCTGCGTCTTCATCTGCATCATCGGGCAGCCGCTGGCCATGGTCGCTCTCCTTTGCTT
>Ga0209212_1002576_pt1 | contig 25430 bp, 27 predicted proteins | sample RifGroC2_FD_183996 | JGI IMG/M metagenome (GOLD analysis project Ga0209212, IMG submission 183996) | Groundwater microbial communities from Rifle, Colorado, USA - Groundwater C2 (SPAdes) (version 2) | ecosystem: Environmental > Aquatic > Deep subsurface > Groundwater | place: Rifle, Colorado... | reverse complement strand
TATGTTTCGCGAGTTTGCCCTGCCTGCAATTGAAGAAGAGGCTCAATTTTTGGATAATAGCTGTTTTCATCTTGACGGGCCCGATGCGTTAAAACATTTGGACGATATTCTTGCCATCGACGATATCAATGCCGTTCAGTGGCTGCCCGGAGCCGGCAGGAAGCCCGGTTACGAATGGCCGGAGGTCATACATAAAATACAATCTGCCGGCAAAGCTGCTGTTTTATACGGCAATTGTGATGAAATTAAGGCGATACATGGCAAATACAAACCTGAACTTCTCGTGTATGATGTTCAGGCAGACAGCGAAGCAGAAGGATTGGAATTACTTGATTGGCTTAAAAAGAATACATAATTTTATCGCTATACCAATTTTAGTATTACATTTCGGCTTAAACCTCTTGTTGAGTTGGGTGGCTATACTCCTTGTCCCGACCACCGTATTGCACCTGACGCAAAATGGGAAAATGTTCAGTATTACTGTGAGAAAGCAAGGATAGTTTTTGGCGGATGAGAGTTCGCATCCTGGCAAGTACCGCGGGGCGATATGGTAAGTTGCTGCATTGAGCCTCGTTTACAAATTTGTATGGCCATTGTGTATTGCACAGTGGTGAAGTAGCATGAAGTTGCTGGGTGCCGCAAATTACTCAGAGACTCAGGTTGGGCAGATATGGTATCAAAAGCTATCATTCACAAAGAGCAAAGAAATTTGAAATTCCTTGTTCCGATTGGTAAAAAAGGGGCTCATTCTGCACAAATACTGCACAAAAATAAATTCCGTTAATTCGTTTATTTGTTTTATTTAAAAAAAACCTTATAACTTATTGTTTTACAAGAGCTTATAAAATGGAGCCAACAAGATTCGAACTTGCGACCTCTTGCATGCCATGCAAGCGCTCTCCCAACTGAGCTATGGCCCCGTATCGGCGGGTATAGTAGCAAACCATCGTCTGATTTGCAAGCCCCAATCTGGTCAAAAATCAGCGTTTTTTCAGCCAATCGCTAACCCAGCGTACAGCCTGCGGTTTTGTGCTGATTTCTTCGGCAAGCTGCGCGATATAAAGCTCCCGCGAGGCAATTCCGACCTGCCGACCGGGCAAAACGCCAAGTGTCATAAGCTCGTTGCCGTCCAGCAGCGGTTTTGGCCGAAGTTCAGTACCGACAAGAGCCTTCGCACGCCTGCGAATCAACAGCAGGGGGGTTATGCTTACATTTGCCAGCCTGCAAATCGCTTTTTGCAGAGAATACAAATCCTCAAAATACGGCTCGGAAACAATCAGCTTCAATTCCGCAAGGTTGAGGCTGTTAAGCAGGTAGCCCCGGCATTCAAGCAGAAATTTTATATGCTTAATCTGACTGCCGCTTAGCTTCAAAATTTTAAGACTCTCCATTGTTTCCGTGGTACTGCGGGTAGAAAAAATCGCCGCTGTGAAAAGTTCAAATGAAATTTTCGCTGGCAGAAAGTCGAAAATCCGCACCGCTGATTCCGCAACGCCGGTTTTGCCGAACACCGGAAAAACTCGCTCGGCAAGGCCTGTCTCGATGAGCAGTTCAACGCCTTTTTTTCGTTTTTTTGCAGCCGATAACGATTGAAGTTCGGCTGCTATTCTTTCGCCGCTGATTTTTGTAATATGGCCGGCGTGTTTTTTGAGCGAGGCCAGTGTGCTTTTTTCAATCTCGAAATCGAGCCGTGCGGCAAAGCGAACCGCTCTTAACATTCGCAGATAATCTTCGCCAAATCGCTCGTCAGCCTTGCCGATTGTCCTGATGGTTTTTCGTTTTAAATCTTCTTTGCCGCCGACATAGTCGATTACCTCGTTTTTCAGCGGGTCGTAAAACATTCCATTGATTGCAAAATCCCTGCGAAGGGCATCTTCTTTTGCGCAGGTAAAACTAATCTTATCAGGCCTTCTGCCGTCGGTGTAGCCCGTGTCAGCTCTGAACGTAGCCACTTCGATTTGATGCTCGTTGATTAGAACTATGATTACGCCGAATTTTGCGCCGACTTTTATTGTGCGTCTGAAAAGTTTGCAGATTTGCTCCGGCTTTGCGTTTGTGGCGACATCGTAGTCTTTCGGTTTTTTGCCGAGAAGCGTATCTCGCACGCATCCGCCGGCCAGCAGAGCCTCAAACCCCGCCTTGCCAAGCGAATGAATTATTTGTATAGCCGCCTGCTTATTCGTCATTTTTTCTTAACGCCAGAAAATTAACGCTCATTCTGCCCCATACTCGCTTGTCTATTATCCGCAAATCGCCATAGCCGTCGAGAAGATTTACGCCTTTTTCCGTGCGAACAATCACAAGGCCGTCCGCCGCTACCTGCTGCGTCGAAATTAGCAAAAGCTCCGCAAGCTGCGATTTTACGCCGGTGTCAACAGTCATCGCATAAGGCGGGTCCACAAAAATAAGACTGAATTTCTCATCGTTCCAATTTGGCGCGCCGACTTTAAAGGCATCGCCGCAGATAACATCTGATTGTGCGGCAAAATCCGCTTTAGCGATATTTTTTTTGAGTATTTCGATTACGCCTTGAGCGGCATCGACAAAAACAGCCCGCTTCGCTCCTCTGCTCAACGCTTCAAGCCCGAACGAGCCTGTCCCGCAGAACAAATCCGCGACAACTCTATCCTCGATGAGATTATATTTGTACAGAACGTCAAAAATTGATTCTTTTACGCGACCGATAATCGGCCGGGTGGCATCGCCGTTCGGCGGCAGCAGTTTCATTCCTCTTTTTGTGCCGGAAATAATTCGCAATTTTTAACGCTCTATTCCGAGAACGCTCAAACTGTCTCGTTCGATGATTTCTCTTATTTTTTCACGAGGCACGACCGGCAGATTCGTATCAGAAAGCAGCTTGTTAAAGCCCAGAAGCGTTTCGAGGCAGCTTTGCGGTTTCTGAATCGGCTGGCCGGAGCCGAAAAACAATTTGCCCAAAACTTCATTTTCATAAGAGGCCAGAACGATATTATAAACTTCCCAGACCTTATCGGGGTCGATTGTCAAATCGCCGAAAACATTTTCGTGTTTCGCCAGCATACAAATCGTTTCGGAAACAAAAGGCCTGCCCATTGCTCCGATGATAATTTTAAGCGTCTTAAACCTGCGGGCGATTTCGTCCAAAAGATAAGGCCTTGCGTAATCGAGAACCGACTCCGGCGAAAACGGCGAGGTGTTATGAAAAAACAGCGGCAAATTCAGTTCTTCAGCCGTCTCATAAAACTGCATAGCTTTGCTGTGAGCGGGGTGATAACCCTGGCCGCAGCAGTAGAGAACCGCGCCGCAGAGTTTCATTTTGCTCTTGACCGATGCCCAGTATTTGACTGATATATCATCGGTCAGCGGGTTGACCGTGGCGAAACCGAACATTTTTTGGGGATTGCGGGCGACATAATCGCTTAACTGCCGATTGCTCTGCTGATTAGCATTATCCGGCGACCCTAAAATCAGGCAGGCATCGACCGTTGCCGACGAGGCGTAATGGTCATCCGGCGTTATCTTGCAGCCGGGGCAGCTTATATGCGTATGACAGTCAACAATCATCGTTTTTACCCTTTGTGAACCAACAAGTTACAGCCCAGCATAATAGCTATAAATACGCAAATCTGTCAAGAACAATAAATTAGGGGATAGGACAATCGAGAATCGAAAATAAAGGAGTTATGGCAAAAAGATGTCAGACTTCAGATGTCAGAAATCAGCCAAACGCGCAAGTAAATTGCAAATTTTGTTAAATTTCTTCAAAAAAAATCAAATTTTGAACGGCTTTTGAACGGTTTTCATCAAAAATCATCAGGTTTTTGCAAGTTTTGCTATGGTTTTGAGAAGTTTTGAAAAGAGGATTACGATTCACCACCGAGACACAGAGATTTTTTACTGACAACTGATAACCGAATTTTTGATAACTATTTTCTTTTGACAAAAAAGGAGTTTTAATGGATACTATTATTATGAGGCACAAAGGCACAAAGAAAAAAATGTTAGCCACAGAGAACACAGAGTTCACAGAGGTTTTGAAATAATGGCAAAGAAAAAAACATCATCGAAAGAAGCAAAGCCGGCAGCACCGGCAACAGGCAGGCCATCGGCATTAGTCGATACGCGGGTAATATACTGCGGCGATAACCTTGAACAATTGAGGAAACTGCCGGAGAACTGCGTTGACCTTATTTATATCGACCCGCCATTTAATTCCAACCGCAATTATGAAGTATTCTGGGGTGAGACAAAGGAAAAACGCTCATTCGATGACCGACACGCCTCAACAAAAGCCTATATCGAATTTATGCGGCCACGCTGCGAAGAACTCCACCGCGTTTTAAAACAAACTGGCTCGTTTTATTTTCATTGCGACTGGCACGCATCGCATTATGTCAAAGTTATGCTTGACCAAATATTTGGAGAAAACCAGTTCATCAATGAGATTATCTGGAAACGTACTTCTGCTCATAGCGATGCGAAACAGGGTTCAAAACATCTTGGCAGAGTACACGATTCAATCTTCTTATACGCTAAAACTGAGGAATATGGTTTCACGCATTTATACAAACCGTACAATGAGGAATACGTTAAATCCACTTATAAACATACTGACCCTGAAACAGGTCGTCGCTACAGACTTGATAACCTCATCGGACCAGGTGGGGCCTCTAAAGGCAATCCACATTATGAGTTTCTTGGAGTCACCAAGTATTGGCGTTATAGCCAAGAACGTATGCTGGAACTTTATAATCAGGGAAGAATTATTCAAACGAATCCCGGCCGTGTCCCACAATACAAAAGATATTTAGATGAGGGCAAAGGTGTGCCTTTGGGAACTGTTTGGGATGACATTTTTCCGATTCAGAGCGTATCAGATGAAGGTTTAGGCTACCCAACACAAAAGCCGCTAAAACTATTAGAACGTATTCTTGAAATCTCCAGTAATCCGAATGATATTGTATTGGATGCGTTTTGCGGATGCGGGACGGCATTAGTTGCGGCGGAGAATTTAGGGCGGCAGTGGATTGGTATTGATGTTTCGCCGACAGCGTGTCGTGTGATGGCCAAGCGGATGCGCGATGTTTGCGGTGTGAAAGAAGATGAAAAGCTCTGGCGGATTGGGCGCGGGTTTGTTGTTCGGGATTTGCCGTGGAGCGAAAAGAAATTGCGGGAATTGCCGCCGTTTGAATTTGAGAACTGGGCTGTTATCGCACTTGGGGGCAGGCCGAATAAGGCGCAGGTCGGCGATATGGGGATTGACGGCAGGATTTACCCTGTGTCGGCAACGCCGAAGAAGACGGAAGGCGAATTGCAATTTATGGATGTCTGGTATCCTATCCAGGTCAAGCAGAAGGATAAGGCGGGCAGGCCTGATATAGATTCATTCGAGGCGGTGATGATGCGCGAAGACCGGCAGAAGGGATTTTTTGTTTCGTTTGACTTTTCGTCGGATGCGATGAGCGAGATACAGGCGTTTTTCAAAAAGACGGGCAAGAGCATTATCGCGCTGACGGTGAAAGATATATTGGAAGAACAGATAGCGTATAAATTGGCGTAGGAAGAAGTTAAAAACTAAAAGTGAAAAGTGAAAAACTGTGGAATCGGCAATCCGTCTTCGCTGCGCTACGCCGTGACGGGCGGCCGATGAGATTTTAAAAAGATTTCTCGGCTACGCTCGAAATGACAGTGGGTGGCGGTGAAAGATATATTAGACGAACAGATTGCGTATAAATTGGCGTGAGAAAAATAGTTTTTAGTTTTTAATTCTTAATTTTGAGTTATGAAATCGGCTGCGGCGATGGGGTTTAAAATAAAGTATTGGTAAAATGAATAAATCTGAAGAACTCAAAATGTTCAAATATATTTATGGAAATTGCGAAAATTGGAATGTCGTCCCTGCAGAATCGCCAGATTTTGTTTGTGTACGCAATAACAAAACTGTGCTTGGTGTAGAAATAACAGAACTTTACCCTAACGAAAGTGATGCGCGTCTTGAAAAGGTAAGCGGGTATTGTTTGGATTTACTTGACGGGAAAGAGGTTATCCACAAAGATGACAAAAAAAATTTAAGAGTAGAACGTATTACCTATTTTAAAAAGGATAAGTCAGACGGCAGAGAAATTAACGCAATCATACACGAAGGAATTTCCTTTGGCAAAAAAGTGTCTCGTTTTCAAGAAGTTGTAAATAGAAAAGAAAAAAAAACTAATTCTTATTTGTCGTCTTGTCCTATAGTCGATTTAATTGTCAATGATGCTTCATATATGTTTAGATTTGATAATTATAAAGACTTTGTTATTCCTTTTTCTATGCTTATTGATAAAGCAACGATCATAGAGTCTGGTTTTCGAGAAATTTACATTATTACGCTCCACAAAAACAATAAAATAGTCTGGATACCCTTAAAACTAAATTTATTTGCCCAAGAGATTTATATATATGAAAAACTTGTCGCAGATTTAGGTAAACCAAAAGATGATATTAAAAAGTTTTTAAATATATTACTTTTTTGCCTTTATAAATCAGGTTTTGGCAGTATTCCTATAATTATAGAAAATGGAAACATTGGGTTCTTTGTTGGTAATAGTGAGTATCTCTATACAAAAGCAGGGAAAATAATTAGAGAGTATTCAACTCTGCCTGAGAGTGTGCCTTCTGGGAAAGTACTTAAAGAAGCAATTAAAAAAATTAGTGATTTTGAAAAAGAGGCAGCAAACGAATTAATCAAGGAGAAACAAAAATGGAAGTGTCATGTCGAATTATTTTTTGAGCCAGTTATACAGAGTCTGTTCATTAAACAGTGTGAACGGCCTTGATGGTTTTGATTTGCCGGTATGGTTTGTTTTATTTGAATTTGTTGTGTTAAAAAAGGATTTCTCCGCTGCGGTCGAAATGACGGTGGGCGGCAGTGAAAGATATATTGGAAGAACAGATAGCGTATAAACTGGCATAAGAAGAAGGCACAAAGTAGCAAAGGCACATAGGCACAAAGTTGTGGAATCGGCAAGGCCGATGAGATTTATGAACCCCACCATAGTGATGGTGGGGCTAACCTAAAAATTACCGCTCCATTACCCGTTCGACAAGCTCATGGCAGGCTGTCGCGGCTCTGTTGTTGTCGAAATGACAGAAAAAGGTGCGAAAAGTGTGAAAGGTGGGAAAGTGAGAAAAGTGTGGATTGCCGAACAAGTCGGGAATGACATGTAACGCGTGGGCTTCCGTCTTCGCCAAAGGCTTCGACACGATAAAAGAGCCCACCCTACAAAACTTAAAACGCGTGGACAGCCCCTTCGATGGAGATCAGGGCAGGCAAGCTGTCCACCCTACACCTTCGCCAAAGACGCATGCCGTGCGTCTCTACGAAACATCCTGATTTTGGGCAGACACATAGGTCTGCCCCCTACAAAAGTTCAAATTGTAGAATTTCTTCGGGAATTAGTAGGTTTTGTGTTTGAGTCCTATAACAAATCAGACTATTTCATCGCAATAATTAAGCAATCGCCCAAAAATGTCGATTAAGTATGGTACAGAGTACAGGGTTGGCGGGCGTGCCTACTGACTATTGACTATTTGATACTGACTATTATTATACGACAGGATGTTTATGCAAAAGATACGCAATTTCACAGTACTGCCTTCGCTGCCGGAAGCTCTCAAGCCGCTCCGCACCATCGCCCACAATATGTTCTGGTCGTGGAATCCGGAAATCATAGAGCTGTTCCGTCAGATTGACCCTGAAAAATGGCAGCAGTCCGGCCACAACCCAATCAAAATGCTCGGCATTGTCAATCAGAGCAGGCTCAACGACCTCTCCACAAAGCAGGGCTATTTATATCAGCTAAAACAGGCGCAGGACAAACTCGAACATTATATGACATCGCCGGGCTGGTTTGACAGGGTTTGGAACAAACCGCAAAAGCCGGTCATCGCGTATTTCAGTCTCGAATTCGGCATTCACGAATGTCTGCCGGTTTATTCCGGCGGTCTGGGAATTCTCGCAGGCGACCATTTGAAAAGCGCATCCGACCTCGGTCTGCCTCTTGTCGCGATGGGGCTGATGTACCAGAAGGGCTACTTCAGACAATACCTCAACGCTGACGGCTGGCAGCAGGAGCGTTATGAAGACAACGATTTTTATAATATGCCCGTCGAGCTTGTAAAAAAGAAAAGCGAAAATCCGCTCACAATAAAATTAGCTTTTCCGCAGCGGCAGATTGTTGCGCAAATCTGGAAAGTCAACGTCGGCAGGGTAAAACTGTTTTTACTTGATACCAACGTCGCCGCCAATTCCGAACAGGACAGGCTGCTGACATCGGCTCTTTATTCCGGCGATTCAGAACTGCGAATCCAGCAGGAAATACTCATCGGCATCGGCGGACACAAAGCCCTTTTAGCGATGGGCTATGAACCTTCCGTCTGCCATATGAACGAAGGACATGCCGCGTTTATGGCTTTGGAAAGAATCAGACACCTTTGCTCAACCAAAGGTCTTACATTCGACGAGGCTCTTGAAGCGACGAAATTGAGCAATATTTTCACCGTTCACACGCCTGTCAAGGCAGGCAATGATGAATTTACGCCCGAACTTATGACAAAATACTTTAGCCAGTATTTCCCGACGCTGGGCATTACCAAAAATCAATTCCTCGCTATGGGCAGAGTAAATGCTGACAGAGACAGCGAAACATTTAAAATGCCCGTGCTTGCCTTGCGAACAAGCGCATACAAAAACGGCGTAAGCAAACTGCACGGCAAAGTCTCGCGCTCGATGTGGGCAGAACTCTGGCCAAGACTGCCGGCCGCAGAAGTACCCATTCAATCCGTAACAAACGGCATACACGCCAAAACATTCGTCGCGCCGGAACTGAATTTGCTCTACGAAAGATACCTCGGCTTTAACTGGGCGGAGGAAATCGCAGAGGAATCCCTTTGGGGCGCCGTTGACCAGATACCAGATGAGGAACTTTGGCGCATCCATCAGCGCAACAAGGAAAATCTGATTAGCTTCGTCCGCAAGCAGGTAAAGGCTCAAATGCAGCGGCGGGGCACTTATCATACAGAATTAGGCTGGGCTGAAGAAGTTCTCGACCCGGAAGCCCTTACGATTGGTTTCGCCAGAAGGTTCGCCACATACAAAAGAGGCAACCTGCTCCTGAAAGACACCGAAAGATTTATAAAACTTCTCAACAAAACCGACAAACCCGTGCAGATTATTTACGCGGGAAAAGCACATCCTAACGACCAGCAGGGCAAGGAAATTATCAGACAGCTTATTCACTTCGCATCGAGAAACGATGTCAGAAGAAGGCTCGTCTTTCTTGAAGATTACAACATTGATATTGCACGCTTTATGGTTCAGGGCGTTGACATCTGGCTGAACAACCCGCGAGTTCCGATGGAAGCAAGCGGCACAAGCGGAATGAAAGCGGCTATGAACGGCGCTATGAACGTAAGCACGCTCGACGGCTGGTGGTGCGAAGGCTACACCCTCAACGGCGGATGGGTAATCGGTGCAGGCGAAACCTACGACGATTTTGATTATCAGGACAAAGTCGAATCGGAAGCCGTTTTCAATCTCTTTGAAAATGAGATTGTTCCGCTCTTTTACACGCGTTCAGCCGACAACCTGCCGCGTGCCTGGATTCACAGAATGAAAAATTCCATAAAGTGGATTGCTCCGCGTTTCAATACCCACCGAATGGTCGCTGAATATACCAGCAGATTCTACAAGCCTGCCGCGCATACCTGGGAATCGTTTATGGATTCCGGTATGGAAAAGGCAAAGAGCCTGGCTAACTGGAAGAGCAGACTGCGTCAGGAATGGGGCAATGTGAAAATTGAAGATGTAGATGTACAGGTTCGAGTCGGCAAAAACTTTGAACCTCTCAACGGCAGCGCAGGGTCTCTGGAAGTCGGAGCCGACCTGCAAATCACAGCGACGGTTGACCTGGGCAAACTTAGTCCAGACGATGTTTCCGTGCAGATATACCACGGCAGCGTTGATTCCTGGGGCAGTATCAACCACGGCGTAATCAAACAAATGACAAGCGATGCCGCAGCCAAAAAGGACAAAGGCCATCTTTTCACCGGCACGATAAAATGCTCACGCAGCGGCAAATGCGGCTTCGCCCTTCGAGTCCTGCCCAAACACGAAGACCTGGCAGAACCTTACGAACCGGGCTTAGTCGTCTGGGAAAATAACAACTAATTCAAACTGACCGAAAGTCAGTTTGAGAATTTAAAATTTAAAGTTGAAAGTGTAAAATTGTGGATTCGGCTACCGCCGATGGATTTTTTAATAAAACGCGTGGGCTTCCATCTTCGCTGCGCTTCGACGCGACAGGTCGCGGGAATGACAAGTCGTATTTGACACTCGGCTAAAGTATTACAAATTCCTACTGAATCCTTTGAATCGATTCTATTGAAGCGGTCTCGGTTTCCTTTTGAAAGAACCCCTGGTTCATTCTTCAAAATTCCTTCCCGCCTCGAACGCCTTCTGGTTCAGTTCAGTGTGTTTGCCCCTGACGGCGGTTTCAATCGCCTTTTCCCAGCAGTCAATCGGCAAATCAAGATGCTTAGACATCGCGCCCAGCAGAACGACATTCGCCGCTCTGATATTGCCAAGCTCAATCGCTATTTTCGCTGCGTCAATAAAAACCAGCTTCTTAAACACATCGTCGAGTTTTGTTTTTATATCGCCTGGATATTTCGCCGCGCCGGACGAAACAGTTACCGGAATTATCGCCTGTGCGTTGACCACCGCAAAACCGCCATCAGCCAAATAATCGCTGAATCGCAGAGCCTCAATCTGTTCCAGCGCAAGCAGAACCTTTGCTGTTCCCTTCGCGACGAGCGGGCTGTAGACTTTTTTTCCGTATCGAATCTGCCCCAGCACCGACCCGCCTCGCTGCGCCATTCCGTGAACTTCGTTGGTCTTTACATCGAATCCCGCCAGCATCGCCGCCTGGGCGGTTATCTCACTGGCTAAAAGAATTCCCTGCCCGCCGACTCCCGCCATCACTACGCTTGTAATCTCATTTTTCATTTATATCTCTTTTTTCTCTGCGTCTCTGTGTTGAACTATTTCGTCTCGCTGATTGCGCCGAAGCCGCAAATCTGCTGGCAGAGTCCGCATCCGACGCAAAGCAGTTTATTTATCGCAGGCTTATCGCCCGCTCCGTCAATCGCCGGGCATCCGAGCTTCAGGCACATCTTGCAGTTTTTGCAAATCTTCTGGTCAATCTGCCGCATTTTACCGACGTGTTTTTTTTCTCGCAGCGGGCAGGCTGCCTTGGAAATTATCAGCGATGGCTCATTAGCCGCAAGTTCTTCAGCAATAACTTTTATCGTGTTTTCCGTATCATAAGGGTCGAGCGTTACTACCCTGTCGATTCCGCAGGCCTTGCCGATTTGCTCAATCGAAACCGTTTTTGTCTTTTCGCCCATCAGCGTCATTCCCGTTCCCGGATTATCCTGATGGCCGGTCATCGCCGTTGTTCTGTTATCAACAACGATTATCGTTGACTTGCCTTTATTATAAGCGATATCAAGCAAGCCCGTAATACCCGAATGGAAAAACGTCGAGTCGCCGACGATTCCGACGACTTTTTTGCTCTCGCCTGCCTTATCAAGTCCGTGCGCCATCGATATTCCGCCGCCCATACACAAAATAATATCGAGCCTGCTCAACGGCTTAAACGCACCCAGACTATAACAGCCAATATCGCCGGTTACAATTACATCGTGCCTCGACAACGCAAAGAAAACGCCCCTGTGCGGACAGCCCGGACAAAGCACAGGCGGCCTGGCAGGCAGCGATTCGGCATATTTGACCGGCTTTTCAGCGGGAAGCTCTTTTCCATCCATCTTTGCCCGCGAATTTTGCAGTACGGAAATCGAGAGCTCGCCAATGCCCGGCACAAATTCCCTGCCGGCGCATTTTATACCGAGAGCCCGAATATGCTCTTCGAGAAAATCGTCAAGCTCTTCAACAACCAAAACCTTCTCAACGCCCGCCGCGAACTTCCTGATTAGTTCGTCTGGGAACGGATAAGCAAATCCCAATTTCAAAACCGAAGCATCAGGCCAAACTTCCTTAACGTACTGATACGCAATCGAGCAGGTAATAATGCCAAGCGATTTATCCTGCCATTCAATCCTGTTCAGCTCGCTGTTCGACGCTTCGGCAGATAAATCCGCCAATCGCTGCTCAACTTTCAGCCGCATTTGCCTTGCGTACATCGGCACAGGCACAAAACGCTGCACGTTCTTTTCCAGCGTAGTTTTTTTCGGATTTTCTTTTCTCTCGCCCAGCTCGACAATACTCCGCGAATGACTTACTCTCGTCGTCGTCCGCAAAATCGTCGGCGTTTTATACTTTTCAGATATCTCAATCGCCTTTATTAAAAATTCCTTCGCCTCGCTGCTGTCGGCAGGCTCAAAAATCGGAATCTTGGCGAACCTTGCGAAATGACGGGTATCCTGTTCGTTCTGCGATGAGTGCATTCCGGGGTCATCCGCCACACAGGCCACAAACCCGCCCTCAACGCCTAAATACGTCAGCGTCATCAAAGGGTCGGCCGCGACGTTCAAACCGACGTGTTTCATTGTCGTTATAACTCGCGCACCTGCGCACGCCGCTGCCGCCGCCGCCTCGAACGCCACCTTTTCATTAGGCGACCACTCGCAATAAATATCTTTTTTATAGTGAACGAGATTTTCGAGTATTTCCGTCGATGGCGTTCCGGGATAACCAAATGCCGCCCCAACACCTGCTTCATAAGCCCCGCGTGCGAGAGCTTCGTTGCCTGATAATAACTCTGCCAAATTTCACTCCGACCTGACTAATTTAAAACGTCATCGGCCGTTAGGCCGATTCCACATTTTTAATTTTTTATTTTTAATCTTTTATATTCTTTAAAACACGCTTACTTTTATGCCTTTTTCGCTGGTCTTATTAAATGTCTTTTTCATACCCGCCAGCGCTTCCTTCAGTTCTTCGCTGCTGTTGAGCAGATTTTCGTAGAGCCTGTCGTCGTTAATAAGTTTGCCTACCGTCCCTTCGCCGCTGTTGATTTTATAAAGCAGCCTTTGCATCTCAATCAGCGTCTCGCCAAGCTCCTCATTAACGGTGAGCATCGTTGTCTTGCCCGCCGCCGAAAACTCTCTGATTTGCTGCAATGTCGAAATCGATTCTTCCGTTGCCTTCGACAGATTGGCAAGCGAATTTTTCAGGTTCTGCTGATTTTCTTTATCGCCGACTACCGTATTGACGTTATCCAAAAGCAGGCTGACCTTTTCAAACAGAACATTAAATTTGTCCTGCATATCTTTTGGCAAAAATTCGCTTCCGCCATTCGTGCCGGCCAGAATCATACCCTGCTGCAGGTATTTCGGGTTTAAAGCTTCAATCTCCTGCGCCGTCATCGGCTTGGATTTAAACTCTATATAACCGCTCGAAAGGCTCTTGCGAGCGAGTTCCACTTCGACGTTTGACGGAATATCATCGTACTTTTTCTGTATCGCAATCGTAACAGTAACGCGGTTGACAAACTGTCCTTTGCCGTTCGATTCCAGAGAAGGCGGCGAAACTTCAGTTACTCTGCCGATATTATAACCGCAGTACTTTACCGGCGTGTCGGTCTGTATTCCCGGCGCATATTCAAATTTCGCCCTGACCGTATATGAAGTAACTTTCGTCATTGCAATCGGCATATCGCGAAACAGAAAAACCATATAAACAAAAACAACCAAGCCTATAATCACAAATGCGCCGACAATCATATTCCGTCTGTTTTGTATGCGTTCATAATCACTCATTTAATCAATCCTTTTCCTATTTGCCTTCAAGAAATAGTTCTCGTATCGCACGAAGCGGATAACCCGATTTATTAACTTTTTTTACCAATTTAATTCTTTCAACAGCCTTGCCGTCAAACAGTCTTCTGTTAGTATCGCTCACGACAGTCGGCTTTACAAGTCCGACCATTATATAATACTGAAGCGATTGCGTCGAGACCCCTGCCTCTTTCGCCGCCGCCCCTATCGACATCAATTTCGACTTTGCCTTCATCGCTTCACTACCGGGTCAAACCCCTTGCCGCCGAACGGATGGCATTTCACTATTCGTTTGGTCGCCATATATCCGCCTTTTAGCACGCCGAATTCTCTTATCGCTTCAATCGCGTACTGGCTGCACGTCGGCACAAACCTGCACTGTCCGCCCAGAAATCGACCAAGCGAAACCTGATAAAAGCGTATGAGCAGTATAAAAAAACTACCGACTGCTTCGGAAATTTTAAATTTTAAATTTTCAATTTTCAATTCGTTTATAAATCCGTTCCAAAAGTTCCAAAAAAGAACCTCGTACATCTTTGAGACTTAATTTATTTATATCACAAGACTTACTTCTGCTCAACAGCGGAGAAAAAATTATCAGATAGTCAAAATTGCTCCTCACAGCGTCCCTGTTCAGCCGAAACGCTTCTCTTGAGAGCCTTTTTAGCCTGTTTCTGCCGACCGCCGAGGCTGTTTTTGAGCTTACGGACACCCCGAATCTGGTTTTTTTATCGGCATTCGGCTTCGCGTACAAAGTCATTAAACCGTTACGGGCAAATAATTTATGCTCCAACACCGCCTTGAAATCGGCACCGGCACACAACCTTGCTGACTTTGGATGTCCATTTTTTTTCATACTATTTCTGCTGCCTGCTTACCATTGACTACTGTTTTGATTATATCCGAATGACCTTCTTTTATTAAGAACAATACTTTGAATTAAAAAACCCATTATTTAGTCATCGGCATTACTGGGATTCGTGTTTTAATTTGATTTTCCCCAAATTTTGGTGAGAATGAACGGAATGCAAACACAAATAAATATCAGTGATAGAAACAAAGGACTGAAATTTCTCTGCCTTGCTTCAATGGCGGTAGGTTTTACGCTAACCCTTCAGGTCGCGTTAAACGCCAATTTTGTCGTACAAGAAATGAACCTTACTGGCTTTCAGCAGGGCATTCTCGAAATGTTTCGCGAAAGCTGCGGAATCTTTGCGCTGGGCATTCTTGCCCTGCTTGCCGGTTTTGCAGAGCCTGTCATCGGAGCTGTAATGCTTATCTTCGTTGCAATCGGCCTTAGCTGTTACTGTTATGTCCACAATTTTTTCTGGCTCATCATCTCAAGCCTTATTTGGAGTCAGGGCCTTCATATCTGGATGCCGCTTCCTAACTCTATGGGCCTCGCTCTCGCCGAGCCGGGCAAAGAAGGCAAATGCCTCGGCAAAATTCAGGCTTCCGCCGCCGCAGGCTCAGGCATAGGCTTGGCTTGTGCGCTGATTCTCGATATCGCCGGTATGCCTATTCGCCCGCTCTACATCGTTGCAGGCTCATCAGCAATTCTCGGCGCAATCGCCTGTCTCTACATACCTCGTCAGATTCACACCGAAAAACCAAAACTCGTATTCCGCCGAAAATACAGCCTCTATTATCTCCTCAATTTTCTCGAAGGCTGGCGAAAACAAATCTTCCTCGCCTTCGCAGGCTTTCTGCTCGTTAAAGTCTATGGCACACCGCTTTCCACAATGCTGATTATGTGGATGTTCGTCCAGGCCGTCGGCTGGTTCGCCTCACCCGCCGTCGGCATACTCATCGACCGCATCGGCGAACGCTCCGTACTAACCTTTTATTATTCATTTATGACGATTTGCTTCCTCGGCTACGCATTCATAAAGAGCAAATATCTTCTCTACGGCGTGTTTATCCTCGACAGCTCGTTTTTCGTATTCGCTATGGCTCTTACCACATACATCGGCAAACTCGCTCCCGCAAATGAAAAGACTATGACATTAAGTATGGGTGTCGCTATGAACCATATCGCCTCCGTTACAATGCCTTTAGTCGGCGGTATCGCATGGAAATATCTCGGCTACAAATGGACATTTCTAATTGGCTCCGTCGCCGCTGCCACAAGTATTTTTTTCGCCGCCCGCGTCCCAAAACACATCACGAAAAATATCTCAGCGGAATCGGAGCTTATAGACATCCCAAATATCCAATCCCCCCTGTCCGGTGGAGAACCAGACTAAAACTCTTAATCAAGCGGTTAGTTTCATTCTATACTTTTTCAACTGCTTTGACAGCACTTTCGCTCTGCCCTGTACATATTCGTCTAACTGCGACCAAAACCGCTGGCTGTGATTTTTGTGCGGTATATGACATAGCTCGTGGAGCAAAATATAATCCTGCAATTCAGCGGGCAGAAAAACCATATTAACATTGAGATTTATGTTATTTTTACCGGAACAACTGCCCCATTTTGTTTTTTGGCATCGAAAAGATACTTTTCGATAAGGCATTTTATGTTTTTTAGCGAAATAATCCAATCGACCGAACAATTCTTTTTGAGCCTTTTCAATATCGATATCGGCATCGGGCAATTCCTGCAATTGATTATATTTATCTATTTTTTGCAGATGTTTTTTCAGCCACGGAATTTTTGACTGCAAAAATTTTTCCGCTTCGGTTCTGCTGCCGGCCCTCGGAATAGTTACCCTGACGGTTTTATCGGGATGGAGCGTAATACGCAAATGCCTTGCTCGCTGCGAACGAACAAAAACAATATCGTTTAAATTACTAACTGAAGAATCCATAATTTTTATTTTTCACCTTTTATGAGACTGCAGCATATTTACACAAAGCCTGTTCAATATGCACTAAAAAAATAGTCAGTAATCAGCCGGTAGGGTGGACAGCTCTGCTGTCCACGCGGAATCAAAAATCAAAATCAATTGAAAAATGGAAAATAGAGGATAGAATGACAACAGTTTTGAATTTTTTCCTGGTTTTGAGTTGCGGAAATCGTCTGAGGCAAAGCCATAACGGCTTTCAAGGAAAGAAGTTAAGCTGCAACGGATTAAATACTAAAAGGGTTTTTTATGCGATTTACAAAGATGCATGGTCTTGGCAATGACTATGTTTATATAAACTGTTTTGAACAGACGGTAAAGGATCCCGTGTCGCTGGCAAAGGTAATCAGCGACCGCCACACGGGCGTGGGTTCGGATGGTCTGATTCTGATTTGTCCATCGGATAAGGCAAATGTCCGAATGCGGATGTTTAACGCGGACGGCTCGGAATCGCAGATGTGCGGCAACGGTATTCGATGTGTCGCGAAGTTCGCTTATGAGCATAAGCTCGGCGGCAGCGGCTCTGCGCCTTCGATGAAGATTGAAACCGGCAGGGGCGTTTTGACGGTCGGGCTTGAAATCGACAGGAACGGCAAAGTTGAAAAAGTTCGCGTTAATATGGGACAGCCTATTTTGCAGCCTGCGAAAATTCCCGTTCTGCTCGACGGCGAAAAAATTGTCAATATGGCGATTGACGTTCGCAACGAGCGATTGCTGATGACGTGCGTTTCGATGGGGAATCCGCACGCGGTATTTTTTACGGACGACCTTTCGTCGATAAATTTAGAAAAGGCAGGCCCTGCGATAGAAAACCACGAGCTTTTTCCGCAGCGGGTCAACGCTCATTTTGTAAAGGTCGATTCACGCGGCGAATTCAGTATGATTACATGGGAGCGCGGCAGCGGAATAACTATGGCCTGCGGTACAGGCGCGTGCGCCTGCTGCGTGGCGGCGGTTCTGACCGGCAGATGCGACAGAAAAGTAAAAGCCAATCTGCCCGGCGGGCAGCTTGAATTAGAATGGTCGGCGGATGACGACTGCGTTTATATGACAGGTCCGGCTGTGGAAGTTTTCAGCGGGGAGTGGCTGACGGTTTAATCTTGAGAGTGTGCGGTTTTGCGTTTATAATTTGGAAAGACCAATTTTAAGGGATTGAAAAATGGCAAAATATCTGATTTTATTGATTGCAGCGGCCTGTTTGTTAAGCGGATGCGCGAAAAAGCAGCAGTTTGAGCCTAAGCCGATATGTATGGCGGGGGCGGATGTAAATTCCGTTATGCTTGAAGCGGAAAAGGCTCTGATTAGAATGAATTTTGTTATAGAAAAGTATGATGTCGATCGTGGCATTGTGCGGACAAGGCCTTTGGCGGGGGGGCAGTTCTTTGAAGTATGGAGGCAGGATAACCGCGGCGGGTACAACAAGGGGATGGCAGACCTGCACAGTATTCAGCGGACTGCAGAACTGAAATTTTTGGAAAACAGCGGGCAGATTTGCATAAATTGTAACGTGAAACTTGAAAGGCTGTCAATTCCCGAAAAAGAAATAGACAGCTCGGCAAGGGCTTATGCTATGTTCTCCGAGAGCAAAGAAGAAAACCAGACGCTGAAACTTAACAAGCAGCAAAAAGAAAAAATGGATTGGGTGAATCTCGGAAGAGATAACAGCCTGGAAGATTACATTCTTAAAAAAGTAGAAAAAAGACTAAACAAACTGAACAAACTGAAGAAGGTTAAAAAATAATGAAAGTTTTGGTTTGCGGCGGTGCCGGGTATATCGGCAGCAATATGACGGCTAAACTTGCCGAGGCTGGGCATCAGCCGACGGTTTTTGATAATTTGAGTTCCGGCCACAGGGAAGCAGTCAGAGACGCGGAGTTTGTTAAAGGGGATTTGGCGGATTTCGATTTACTTGTAAAAGTATTGACTGATAAAAAAATAGACGCGGTAATGCATTTCGCGGCGTTTATTGAGGTGGGCGAATCGGTAAAAGAACCTTTGAAGTTTTATCGCAATAATCTGTGCAATACGCATAATCTGCTAACCGCGATGGAGAAATGCGGAGTAGGCAAATTTGTTTTTTCCAGCACTGCGGCGGTCTATGGCATTCCCGACAAAACTCCTATTAGCGAGGAACTGCAAAAAAAAGCAATCAATCCTTATGGCGAAACAAAATGGGCGGTCGAAAGAATGTGTCATTTTCAGAGTTTGACAGGCAGATTGAATTATGCGGCGTTGCGGTATTTTAACGCTGCTGGCGCAGGCGGCGACGGAACGCTGGGCGAAGACCATAAGCCCGAAAGTCATCTTATTCCGCTGATTATCGCCGCGGCTATGGGCAAAAGGGAAGACATAAAAGTTTTTGGCGATGATTATCCTACCGAAGACGGCACCTGCGTAAGAGATTATATTCATATTGAAGATTTGTGCTCTGCACATCTGCTTGCGCTTGAAAAACTTCAGAGCGGCAGCGAGCAGGTTTATAATCTCGGCAACGGAAAGGGCTATTCCGTTCGTCAGGTAATCGAGACGGTGAAAAAAATTTCCGGCAAAAATTTTAAGGTAACGATAGTTCCGCGACGAGAGGGCGACCCTGCTGTCTTGACGGCTGATGCAACAAAGGCTAAAAAATCGCTCGGCTGGAAAGTGAAATATCCCGAACTTGAAAAAATCGTCGAGACAGCGTGGAAGTGGCACAGCAAAAACCCTGAAGGGTATAATTCAAAAATTAAAAATTAAAATGCAAAATTGTGGAATCCGCCTGCGGCGGATAGCTATTTATATTTTTCAGAAAATCTGCATATGAATAGAATTAAAGCCTGTGTATTGAAATTTCTCGATAAATATCAGATGGACTATCTGAATGTCGATATCGAGACGAACGTAAAAGCGTTTCTCGATGAAATGCAAAAAGGGCTTGATGGGCAAAAGAGCAGCCTTGAAATGATACCGACTTATATCGAAGTCGGCTCGGACATTCCGAGCAATAAGCCTGTTATAGTGATAGACGCAGGGGGAACGAATTTTCGCGCTGCGGTTGTTCGCTTTGACGAGCAAAAAAGGCCTGCTGTCGAAAATATTAAAAAATATAAAATGCCCGGAGCGATGCAGGAAGTTGGCAGAGATGAATTTTTCAGAATGATGGCGGGATACGTCAGAGAAATAGCCGGCGTGTCGGAGAATATCGGATTTTGTTTTTCATATCCATCGGAAATTTTACCCAATAAAGACGGCAGACTTATCCGTTTTACAAAGGAAGTCAAAGCTAAAGACGTTGTCGGGCAGTTAATCGGCGAAAATCTCAATCGTGCGATGGCGGAGATGAAAACGGGCGGCGATAAACATATTGTAATTTTGAATGATACCGTGGCAACGCTTCTGGCGGGCGTGGGACATGTGGGGCATAATGACAGGGTATTTGGCGGCTATCTTGGTTTTATTCTCGGTACTGGAACGAATTGCTGTTATGTCGAAAAGAACGGCAATATCAAAAAGAAAAAAGGTCTCGATTTGCAGCGCAGCCAGATTATCAACGCAGAGTCGGCGAATTTTTCGCGCTGCCAGAGGGGGGCGTTCGATACGGAATTTGACAAAACTACCGCTAATCCTGGCGAGCATATTTTTGAGAAGATGATTTCGGGCGCGTATTTGGGCGAGATATGTTTTTTGACAATTCAAAAGGCCTGCGAAGACGGCTTGTTCTCAAGCGGCGCGGCGGAGGCGATTTCGCAAATGCGCGGACTTGAGACCAAGCAGTTGAATGATTTTATGTTTTATCCGTATGGCGAAAATCCTTTGGCGACGGCGTGCAAATGCGGCGACAGCGATGATGCAATTAAATTGTATTATCTGGCGGACAGAATGGTTGAGCGGGCGGCGAAACTGGCGGCGGTAAATCTTTCGGCAATGGCGATAAAATCCGGCTGCGATACCCGCCCGGATAAGCCTTTGTGTATTGTCGCAGAAGGCACGACGTTTTATCAGATGAAGGGATTGAAAAGCAAAGTTGAATTTTATTTAAAGCAGTATCTTGAAAATGAGATTGGAATTTACTGGGAGATTGTCAGTGTTGACAACGCTGCGCTAATCGGCGCCGCAATCGCGGGACTGACAAACTAAAAGGAAAAGTAATGGAACCCTTAGCAAGGGGATTGTGATTTAAGGATATAATTCTCAAGTAGATGTCTTAATGAAATATTCAGAGATATATTTGTTAGGTGTAATATTGGGGTGGATATTATGGGGAATAATAACCTTATTCGCTATATTGATAACTTGGTCTTGCAGGGCTTATACAAAATCTGAAGAAGGTTTCAAATACAAATTGCAATGGACAAGCGTTGTTCAGGCCATTTTCTTTTTGATGGTTGCGATACTTTTCCTTATATTTAAATGGAATAAACTTCATATACTTTGGATTATACCTGTAATCTTTTTGTCGACTCATTTTTTTGTTTCCCATAATATTCCGATTCTTTCTCCATTAGTAATATATGTAACCAAAGTTTATTTAAGTATAGTTCTCATAGGAAGAGATTTAAAAGGCGGTTTCGATGAACTATTATATGATGGAAGTTTTAAAAGAGGACAACTCAGCTTGGAACGAAGATTAGAAATTATCAGGATTTTGGCGCAAAAAAGAATTCAATTGGATTCGGTATTAACAAATGAAGAGAAAGCAAGTTCTATTACAGATTTAACCTCAAATAATATCTTACTCATGAAGCAACCTGAAGCAGCTATCGTGAATATTGTCGCTTCATACCTTGAGTATAAACTTTTGGGATTGTCGGACGAAAAAAATCTCACTACCATAGAAAAAACCAGACACTTTTTTAAAAAAGGTATTATGCCATTTAAATTAACTTTAGCTAATTATATAAAATACAGCATAGAATTGGAATGCACATATGAACAGGCAAAATCGATTACAGACGATTTTATAGAAGATGCTACAAAAGAAACAATTAGCTTTTTTTTGATTGAGAAGAAAACTGAATTGTCTTAATCATTTCATATGCTTGATTTCGACATCATCTTTTGAAGAGGCTTATTTAACCCCAGGGTCGCCATCATAGCCTTTGTTTCTATAGACCTTGCAGTAGAGTTCCTCGCCTAAGTGTTCTTTTGCCCAGATTTGTTTTACTTCTTTCTCACTGGCATTGGGATGTCGCATTCGAATCCCTGCCATAGCAAGAAGCTGTCCAGTGCGATAGGCATCGAAAACCAATTCAATTTTTTTCGTGGGACTCATTTTGCGATATAAGTCATACTGGATTTCGAGAACCTCTCTCGGCGTATCGGTTTGTATTTTATGTGGTTCAGCCATAAAGCCGATGATGGGACTCGAACCCAAAACCCCGGCTTTACGAAAGCCGTGCTCTACCATTGAGCTACATCGGCAATTATCCTAAAAATGCGATTTTACGTTAAAACCGCAGAAAATTGTTTATATTTTACATCAATTTTATTTCCTGTATTTCCTGTATTTCGTACAAAATTGCAACCTAACTACAACCTGATTTTAAGCCGATTTATTGCTATCGTCAGTATCGTCATCATCAAATAAATCTGCACTCAAAACGATACCATCTGCAAAAATATCTTCGTCATATTCCGGTTGCGGAAACGGTATGTTTTCTTTTGGTTTTATTGGTTTTTTGCTCATAGTTTCACACAAGCATTTATGCTTTCAATTTCTTCGCATATTTGATTTTCCAATGCCTCAACGGCACTATCGAGGTCGGGTAATTTACATTCAAAAGCAGTCTTACTGTCCTTGATTTTATTTTTTGCTTTATTAAATACAGTTATCTTGGCCTGTTTTGTTTTTCTGTTTTCGGCAGCAGTTTTGGCATCTTGAAAGATATTATCTGCAAGTTTGACAAATTTTTCGAGATATTTTTTTGCAAGAAAATCGTATGTTAATTGATAATTATGAGACCTTTTGCTTGCCAGTAACCCCATCCCGCCCGCACCGGCACAGGTTGTATTATATCGCGAAGCAAGAATGTTCAGATTTTTTATTTGTGGCAAGCACAATGAAATTCTAAGAGCATACAGCAACCCTCTTTCGGCAATAAAAGGTGCAGTTTCGAATAGTTGATTGTCCATATTTGAAATTTCAAATTCTGTTATGTGGTCATAATTCGCAATGATTTGTGGGACAAATTCACATAAATCCGCTTGTTCCTTAATCGCTCCCGATTTTGGATTGGTAGTTTCTGGCGGGATTTTGTTTTGGGGTAAATTGTATCGTTTAATGATTAACCAGAAAATAATAATCCCTGCCAATGTCGCGGATATTTTAGGATGCAGAATCATCACAGGCGACAGGATAAACAGGGCGATTAACAGCCACAGCAATTTGGACGCTCTTTTTGCCATTATTCAAGTATCGAGAGATTAAACCTCTTTCCAACCCTTTCGTAAATAGTGCGTCCGTACAACTTGTCCAGCAAAAAACGGATAAATCAGCCACGACAGGCCGAGCGTAAAGGGCATAAGCAGGACACTTGCTACAAGATGTGTCCAAACACCTTTAGCGGCAAAGTAGATTTGCGGGAAAAGAAATACCCAAAGACCACAATTATCCGAGGTTTCTACATAGTTGTTTTCTGGATTCATAAATTTCATTTTTTTCACACATACCTCTCTTTTTTTTACTTAACTTTTTTATTTTTAAATACTTACAAAATTCTATCGAAAATTCATAAAATTATACTTGTTCGGTTTTTGTACGGTGTTATAATTTTCGCCAGTTGCAGCGGCGACAACAACGAAGGGTGTGCCGGAAACCGCCGCAAAGCAACGTACAACCCTGAAAGTAGGGGAGCAACTGTGAAAAAAATAAAAAGTATCATCAAGAAACACATCATAAAAAGAACCGATAAGAATTTTTTTAAAGCTATTTCTTCGTTTTGTTCGACCGCTGAATCTCATCCTTTGCGATTGAGCGGACAGCCTCTACGAAAGAATCTTTAGCCTTTTGAGGCTCTTTCTCTATATCAGATTCTGCGTCCGTTAGTTCTTTCCTTAGCTCTGCTGGCAATTGAATCCACAGCCGAGCGGCGGCAGATAGTACGTGCTGCCCTGTCATTCCCTTACGCTTTGTAGCCCAAAAATCATCCCGCAATTTAATTGGTATTCTACCATTTAACTGTGCCAAATCATCTTTTTTTTCATTTTCCATAAAAATTTTCCTAAATTTTTATTGTTTGTAACTCCATATATATCAAATGTTTACATTTGTCAATTTTAACATTTGTTATAAAAAATTAAAATTTGTTATAAAATGTTATTGACAAACCGTTTTAACATTTGTAATCTTTTGTTATAGAATGTTATTTATTTTAGGATAAAAATATGGCAACAGCCTTAAACATTACCGAAAAAGAGTACCCATCCTTGTTTGAGAAACTTGAAAGACTATTCAAGCCACAGAACGAGGACGATAAGCAATCCTTTAGGAATTTTGCGGTCGGCCTCCTGCACGAGATTTGTGATAGCAAATTACCACAACCCCCACAGGAAAGTCAAGAAGATAATTTGGGTAATTCAGATAAGAAGATAGTAGAGGCTGTCAATGGGTAAGCTAATTACCACTCGTCAATTTGTTGACACGTTTGCCGAACTAAACTGGACGGTTGCAGGGCTTTGCAAGCGAATAGAAAAAGGCGAGATACCCGCGATTAAGGACGGAAACAGATACAAGGTATGGCCTGCCGAGATTCGCAGTAAGTTGATAAAGGATAATAGCGGGAATTCTGATGCGATTGAATTTATCAATCGAGTTTTCGATAGAACCGTAAAAGCGGTTTGATAGCTCTTTGAAAAATAAAAATTGAACCGTGCGAATCGGGCAAGCGATGTGAGCCACAAACGAGCCACCGCTGATTAACTCATCGGCAAGGCAACCCCTTGTTAAAGATAGCGGCCTCTAAACGCAGGGACAGCAGGCGGCAGTAGCCGGTAATGCTGTTGAGGGTAGCCCTGACGTTTCGCACAGTTTTTTAGACAGGCGGGTTGTCGTGGCCGCCTGAAAATAAAACGCTTATCCACTTAGGCGTTTAGCACAGCGGCGGGAGTGGCTTTAAAGGCCGCCCGCCATTTATCGCAGCGTAGAGCAGAGGTAGCTCGCTTGGCAAAAATAAAAAATTAAAAGTTTTGAGAAATAAAAATTATGAAAAGTATCGAAAAGGGAACAATTATAGAACTGGAAGTTCAATACCTGCTTGTCAAAAAAGGATTGCAAGTATTTTCTCCGGTCAATGAAGGATGCAAAGTTGATTTAATTTTCATTGACAAAAATAACGTTCCCAAAAGAGTTCAAACTAAAAAATGCAAACCAACAACCTGCGGATTTGCGATTGATTTGCGATTTAATATAAACAGAACAAGAACCCAAAAGGGACGATACACTGTAAATGATATTGACTTCTTTGCAACAACTCACGAGGGGGAATTGTATTTGATTCCGATAGAAGTTGTTACAAATCGTTCAATTATTGTTTTAAGGTTGAATGAAAAATATAAAAATCAGAATAAGTCATTTTACGCAAAAGATTTTGAAATTCATTGAGTTAAAAATTATTTTTAACGGAGACCTTAAAATGACAACAAGAAAATGTGAATGTATTTATCATCGTTATCACTGTGTACACATCTACAAAGACCGGCTGTATAGCCATAGTCAGGACGTTTGGGATAGCATTTTTAAGTCTGCAAATCCTGATGAAATAGAAACATTCCCCTCTGAATTATATGTTC
>Ga0209212_1002575_pt1 | contig 25437 bp, 12 predicted proteins | sample RifGroC2_FD_183996 | JGI IMG/M metagenome (GOLD analysis project Ga0209212, IMG submission 183996) | Groundwater microbial communities from Rifle, Colorado, USA - Groundwater C2 (SPAdes) (version 2) | ecosystem: Environmental > Aquatic > Deep subsurface > Groundwater | place: Rifle, Colorado... | reverse complement strand
CTCCAGCGGTGGCTGTGTCGTCGCTGTCGCGGGCGGTCCGGAACCGCTCCAGTACTCGACAAAAACGGCCAGGAGCAGATGCAGCAGCAACGACAGCAGGACGAGGGCGACAAAGAGCTTATGTTGTCGACGGTCACGAGAAGTCAAGAGGGCAGTTCCTTGCGTGGGAGCGGGGAGCAATGTCCCAGTATAGCCAATATCGGGGGCTGGAACCACTGCCGAATCGGGTCGGTGCTGTCGCTGGAAAAGGGTTGACCCTGTTGGGACCTTCGGTTATAAATTGATGCGGCAATTAAACCATGTTCTAAAAAGGAGCTCTGCATGCATCTTGTAGATCAGATCAAAGCCAAGGCCCGTCAAAAACTGCAAACCGTGGTACTCCCCGAGGGGTATGACGACCGCATGGTGCAGGCGGCAGGCCTGATCGTCAAGGACAAGCTGGCCAAGGTCGTCCTGCTCGGCAACCCCGCCACCCTCCAGGCCAAGGCCAAAGAGCTCGGCGCCTCCCTCGACGGCGTCGAACTTCTCGAGCCGGCGGCGGCCCCGAGGCTGGAAGCCTATATCGACGAACTGGTCGAGCTGCGCAAGAAGAAAGGGCTCTCCCGCGACGAGGCGAAGAAGCTCCTGACCCAGACGGATAACCTCTTCTTCGGCGCCATGATGGTGCGCAAGGGGGATGCCGGCGGCGCCGTCGCCGGGGCCGACAATACCACCGGCGACGTCTTGCGTGCCGCTTTCCAGTGCATCGGCACCGCTCCCGGCATCAAGACGGTCTCCTCGGTCTTCCTCATGGTCACCAAGAATCCCGAGTTCGGCGAAAACGGCGTCATCTGTTTCGCCGATTGCGCCGTCAATCCCAATCCCGATGCCCAGGCCCTGGCCGAGATCGCCGTCGCCACCGCCGCCAGCTGCAAGAGCTTCCTCGGCGTCGAGGCGCGGGTGGCGATGCTCTCCTTCTCGACCAAGGGGAGCGCCAGCCATGAGGATGCCGACAAGGTTCTCAAAGCCCTCGCCATCGCCAAGACCATCGACCCCAAGTTGCAGATCGACGGCGAACTGCAAGCCGACGCCGCCCTCCTGCCCAAGGTCGGGGCCAAGAAGGCTCCCGGCTCGCCCGTCGCCGGCAAGGCCAACGTCCTCATCTTCCCCACCCTCGACGCCGGCAATATCGCCTACAAGTTGGTCGAGCGCGTCGCCGGGGCCGAAGCGGTCGGTCCCATCATCCAGGGTCTGGCCAAGCCGGTCAACGACCTCTCCCGCGGCTGCTCGGTCGACGACATCGTCTCGGTGGCGGCAATCACGGCGGTGCAGGCGCAGGGGTAAAAGCACCAGCACCACGGTACGAAATGCGAAAGCCGGCGGGAGTTCCCGCCGGCTTTCGTCGTTGTTGGTGCCTAGCTGCGAGTTGACAGCTAATGGTTATCAGTCTAGCTCACTCGCCGCAGCAGCCCGCTCGCCCAGGAAAGCCCGACGCCGAAGCCGCTCACGGCAATGATATTGGCGGGGCCGTCGAGCTCGGCTTCGAGCATGATGGGGATGGTCGAGGAGATGGTGTTGCCGTAGTCGTGGGTGATGTAGGGGACCTTGGCGAGGGGAATCTGCAGGCGTTCGGCGATGGTCTCGACGATGATCTTGCTCCCCTGGTGGAGGAGGAGGCGGTCGAGGTCGGCGATGCCGAGGTCGTTGCTGGCGAGCATGCGGCGGATATCGTCGGGAATGACCTTGGCGGCGAAGTTGAAGACCGCCCGGCCGTTCATGAAGAGGGTGCCGTCGGTACAGATGAGCTTCTCGTGCTCAGTCCCCTGGGTGCCGAAAGTGAAGCGGCCCGGGACGAAGCGCGGCCGGTCGGAGACCAGTGTCGCCGCGGCGCCATCGCCGAAGAGGAGGGTGGTGTTCTTGTCGTTCTTGTCGATGATCTTTGAATAGGGGTCGGCCGTCAGCAGCAGTCCGCGTTTGAAGCCGTTGGCGTGCATGAAAGCAGTGATGATGGAGAGGGAATAGACAAAGCCGGAGCAGCCGAGGGAAATATCGAAGCAGGCACAGCTCGTCGGCAGTCCCAGTTTCTGGTGGACGATGGCGGAGGTGTGGGGGATGTTGTAGTCGGGATTCTGCGTGACCACGACCAGGGTCTCGATACTCGCCGGGTCACAGCGCTGCTGCTGCTGCAATTGGCGAAAGGCGGCGACAGCGAGGTCCGAGGTCTCTTCCGCCGCACTCTTCTGGGAGACGGCACGCACGCCGATCTTCTCCTCGATGAAGAAGTCGTCGATAGCGAATTGCTCCTTGCGGTCGTAGTTGGAGATCCTGCCGGCGGGGATGTAGTGGCCGATGGCTTCGATACCGAGCATGCTGGTCGCTCCGGAGTGAAATGCTCAAAAAAGAAGACCGGCGTCTAAGCACCGGTCTTCGTGCGGGATGTGCACGTCAGGCTATTTGCGTTGAAAATCCTTGCCGGCAAAACCGTAACGGAAATGCATGTGGTCGGTGTAACTCCCCTCGAGGATGGCGACAACGTCCTCGGTAAAGACCAGTTCCTCGTCGGTGGGGATGACAAAGACCTTGATCGGCGAATCCGCGGTGGTGATGACATTCTCGGTTTTGCGGGTCATGGTGTTCTTGTTTTTGACCTTGTCGAGCTTGATCCCCAGGTGTTCGAGGTTCTCCAGGGCTTTTTCGCGGAGAAGCCAACCCATCTCGCCGACACCGGCGGTGAAAACAACGGCATCGAGGCGGCCGATAGCGGCAAAGTAGCTGCCGATATACTTCTTCAGGCGGTAGGCTTCGATGTCGAGGGAGAGCTGGCAGCGGTCATCCCCGTTTTCCGCCCCCTCGATCACGTCCCGGCGGTCGGTGAATTGACCGGTGATGCCGAGTACGCCCGACTTTTTGTTGAGAATTGAGTCGATCTCCTTGGCCGAGAGATTCTCCTTTTGCTGGATAAACATGGGGATGGCCGGATCGATATCGCCGCAGCGGGTGCCCATGACCGCCCCCTCAAGAGGGGTCAGCCCCATGGAGGTATCGACGGAGACCCCCCCCTTGATGGCACAGTGGGAGACACCGTTGCCGATGTGCATGGTGATGATGTTGCAGTCCTTGGGATCCTTGCCGAGGAGGACCGATGCCCGCTTGGATACGTAGAGGTGGCTGGTGCCGTGAAAGCCGTAACGGCGGACCCCGTACTTCTGGTACCACTCATAGGGGAGGGGGTAGGTGAAGGCATGGCGGGGCATGGTCTGGTGAAAGGCGGTATCGAAAATGGCAATGTGCGGTACGTTGGGGAGAACCGACTGGGCCGCCTCGATGCCGGAAATATTGGGCGGATTGTGCAGCGGTGCCAGATGCTGGACTTCCTTGATGGCGTCGAGGACCGCGGCGTCGATACGCACCGAACAGGTGAACTTTTCCCCCCCATGCACGACCCGATGGCCGACGGCGGAGATCTGGTTCATGTCGGCAACGACGCCATGCGATTTGCTCGACAGGGTCTTGATGATCAGATGGATGGCGACCTGGTGGTCGGGGCACTCGTATTCTTCGCGATAGGTTTCGCGCCCCGGCACCTCGTGGATAATGAAGGAATCACCAATGGTGACGCGTTCCACCATCCCTTTGGCGATGACTTCCTTGCGCTTCCAGTCGAAGAGCTGGTACTTGACCGAAGAACTGCCACAATTTAGGGCGAGAATATCCATGGGACGACCGACCTCCATGCCTGGGTTGTATCGAAATGAAAACAAAATGCTGTTATGGGGAAAATGGGCACCGGGACAAATGTACAGCTGGCATAACGGATAGTCAGTGCCGGAACCAGCGAATTCGGGGGAAAACGAGTTCTGGAGAGTATAACAATAGTTTCGATATTGCAAGAATTTTGTCCCTTTCGGGCCTGCTCTCCGAGTCGGGGAAGGGGGTCTGGCAAGGGTCAAGGGAGAGTGGACAACAAGCGCGGGCTTGATGTAAAGTCGGGGCACGTAATTGGCGCGATGCCGACATCATTTAGAGAGGAGGTGAGAAATTTGGCCCATACGATTACGACGGAGTGCATCAATTGTGGTGCGTGCGAGCCGGTCTGCCCGGTGAGTTGCATCAGCGAAGCCGGCAATGTCCGTGTCATTGACGCCGGTGTCTGCATTGACTGCGGCGCCTGTGTTGACACCTGCCCGGTCAGTGCGATTATCGCACCCTGACGCGCTATGGGGGAAACCCTTGCCGCGGGGGGGGGCGTTCCCGCACAGCGGGGAGCCGTTCGCCATGAATGAAAAGAGGGACCGCATCGACACAACGATGCGGTCCCTCTTTTTATCGCCAGGTTGAGGATACCCAGCACCCTTTTTACTGGGCCACCGGTCTGGCCTCGGCCAGCTCGACCGTGTAGGTAGAAAGTTCGGCGGGTAACTGCCGAAAGACAATGGTGAAGGGGACGGCCTTGCCGGGGGCAACATCGAGATTGGCCAGAGAATCGCCGAACTGATTGGCCATCGCCTCTTCAATCTTGTTGAAGGGGAGGCTGGTCAGGGTTGCATCGCTCAAGGGATTACCGCAATAGGCGGTCTGGGATTTGAGAATCTCGCCTTGCGCGTTGTAGAGAATCCCCTTGACGGCGATGGCGGTACGCGGATTCTTGTATTCGTTGATTGCCTCGCCACGGATGACAAAAATATCGCCGGCTTGCTGAGTGCTGAGATAGACCGCGGACTGTGTCGTCAAGGTGATCTTGCCGGGTTCAACCTTCGTCGCGCTCTTGCTGATGAAGTCGTCGATCGCTTTACGTGTATCGAAGACCCCCGGCTGGAAAAAGAAAAAGACGGCAGTTCCGACGATGGCGACCACCAGGATAACGACCAGGGTCACGAGAATGCTGACGATAGAAATCCGCCTGCCCGGTTTGGGCAGAGGGGTCGATAGGGGTTTGGCGCGGTTGGCGTGGCCGCGGCTGGGCCGCGATTCCTGGGCGGGTGCCGGCTCGCGCTGCGTCTCGTCGCGTACCGGCGAGGGCATCGGCGCCGGTGGCGCCGGCCTGGTTTCCGGCAGCGGTGTTTTGTCGACCGGATCCCCAAAACTCATGCTTTCGAAGTTCAGCTCATCGGCCTGGCTGCTGACGGCCGGTTCGGATACGGCGGGCTCCCCGAAGCTGAAGGCGGAGGGGTCGGAAGGGGTATCGCCGAAGTCGAAGTCGGCGGACGGGCTGGCGCCAAAACCAAAATTGTCGTCGTTTGCGGTCGTTGCCGTGGCCGGAGCATCGGCCGGGGGTTCGCCGAAATCGAATTCGCCGAAGGGATTCGCCTCGTCGACGGGGGTGGGCTGGGTCTGAGGGGCCTGGTCCGGGGGCGCGTTGTCAAAGTCGAACTCCCCGAGATCGACGCCGGTGCCGGTGCCGGGGGACGTTGAGACATCGGTCAGGTCGCTGGCGTCGAATCCCCCGGAGGACGTGGCGATATCTTCCATCTCCATGGCAGCACTGCTGGATGGGGCTGCATCGGCGACACTTTCCATGGAAAAGGAAAAGTCTCCTTCGTCGGTCGCCGGCGGGGCGTCCATGGTCAGATTGCCGAAGTCGATTGCCTCGGCCGCCATCGGCGCTGCTGCGGGTGCCGGTGCAGGAGGTGCCGGTGCAGGAGGTGCCGGTGCAGGAGGTGCCGGTGCAGGAGGTGCCGGTGCAGGAGGTGCCGGTGCAGGAGGCTGATCGTCTGTGCTGGGAGGAAAGACGGTGAAAATCTCCTTGCACTTGGAGCAGCGTACCTTGGTTCCTTCCGGACGCAGTTTGTCGTCGGCCAGCTTGAAGCGGGTCTGGCAATGCGCGCACTCGATAACCACCAGGTCTCTCCTTTCGGTGCGGTTCAGGCCTCTTCCAGCAAGTAGATGTCGGGAAGATTGCGGTAGTGTTCGTCAAAATCGAGACCGTAGCCGACGATGAAGCCATCGTCGATGGTGAATCCGACATAATCCGGGCGGATCGGGACTTCCCTGCGTGCAGTTTTGTCAACGAGTGTACAAATCTTAAGTGACCGTGGCTGGCGCTGGAGGAGCTGGTGGTACAGGGTTTCGAGGGTGCAGCCGCTGTCGACGATATCCTCGACCACGACGACGTCGCGACCACGAATGGGGAGTTCCATCTCCATGCGCATTTCGACAATCCCCGATGAACGCGTGTCGGAGCCGTAACTGGCAAGGCGGACAAAGTCGACGCTGAGGGGGAGATCGATGGCCCGCACGAGATCGGCAACGAAGAGAAAGGACCCCTTAAGTACGGCGACGACAAGGATGTCGCACCCGCTGTAGTCGGCGCTGATGGCCGCCCCCAGCCGCTTGACCTGGGCGTCGATGTGACTGCGCGAAAAGAGGGGCTTGAGCTGACGATCGGGCATGGTTGGCGTCCGGTTGGCGGGAAGGTACGGTTCGAACGGCCATTCTATAGCAAGATTAACCCCTTGTGTCAATTTTTTCGGAGTCTTCCGAGAGACTGGCAACCGCTGTCCTCCGTGTGCTATAGTCGCCGCCACAACACATCAGCCGACCTGCCCGCATTCAGGCGTAAAGGAGGTCCATTGAACTATCGCAAACTTTGCCAATTAGCCCTGTACTGCTCCATGCTCCTGGCCACTCCCGTCCTTGCCGCCGGACCGCAACTCGTAGCTGAACAAAGCGAGCTCAGTTTCGGTGAAGTATTCCAGGGGGAAAAGGTCGAACGGGTCTTCCTCTTTCGCAATGCCGGAGACGCACCGCTCCTCATCGAGCGGGTCAAGAGTTCCTGTGGCTGTACCGCCGCGCTGGTTTCTTCCTCGGAGCTGGCCCCCGGAGCAACCGGCGAGCTGCGTGCTGTTTTCGACTCGGCCCGTTTTTCCGGCGAAGTCCAAAAGAGTATTTATCTCTACACCAATGATCCCGCCCGACCGATGGGGCAGTTTGTCATGCGCGGCACCGTCCGCCAGGAGGTGACGATCGTTCCGCCCCTGGCCGATCTTGGTGAAGTGAAGGCCGGTGCCACCAAGGAGGTGCGACTTGTCCTGACGAATCAGGGCAAAGAGACGATACCCCTCTATGGAGTCGATGTCCTCGCCCCCGATCTCACGGCAGAGTTGGCGGCGACTGCGGTCTCCCCAGGTGCTAGCGTCGAGTTGCGGCTGAAGTCCGCTCCGGGTGCCGAACGCAAGCGGTTGAACGGCTATCTGCTGGTCAAGACCGGCAGCGGCCGGGTGCCGGAATTGCGGGTCCCGGTCTATGGCTCGGTCGTCCCGCCGGTACGGCGCGATGAACCATGCAGCTTGGGTGTCGACGGCGGCGAGGCTGAAGCGTGCCGGCAGAGGAGGAGGACATGGACACGGGTAGGCAGGGTCCGTCGGAGCGGCGGCTATTTCTGCTGTCGATGCTGGCAGGGGTCGGGGCTCTGCTCGGGGCCATTGCGGTCTGGCCCCTTTACCGCTATCTTGCCCCGCAAGGGGGGGGCGGGACGACAGAACAGGTTGCCATTCCCTTAAGCGATGTCCCTTTGGGCGCCGCGCGTTTTTTCGATTATCACGGGCGTCCGGCGGTGCTGGTGCAAGTGCAAGCGGGCGAGTATGTCGCCTTGAGTGCGGTCTGCACCCATCTCGGCTGCATCGTCAAGTGGGTCGGCGAGAAGCGCCATTTTTTATGCCCCTGTCATGGCGGGCAGTTTGCGCCGACGGGGGCCGTCCTGGCTGGTCCGCCGCCCCAACCCCTGGCCTCCTACCGGGTGATCGTGCAGAGTGGCAAACTGCTGGTCGGCTGACGAACAGTAGCGGGAGCTAGTAGGCACAGAAGACCGAGAGGCCGAGCGTGGATCGATTAAAGACCCTGATGGACTGGTTCGATGTACGGTTGGGCGTGCGCGAGATTTTGCGCAGCAATCTGCAAGGGTACCTGCTGCCGCGGCATGTCAATATCTGGTACAGCCTCGGCGCCGTCCTCCTCGCCCTCTTCACCCTGCAGTTCCTCAGCGGTATCCTGCTGCTGGTCTACTATCTCCCTGCCGCCGACAAGGCCTTTGTCAGCGTCGAGCGGATCATGAATGCCGTTCCTTACGGCTGGCTGATCCGCACCCTGCACATGGTCGGATCCAACATCATTGTCGCCGTCCTCCTCCTCCACCTCCTCTCGGTCCTCTTCATGGGGGCCTACAAGAAACCGCGCGAATTGACCTGGCTGTCGGGTTTTGGCTTGTTCAACCTCAGCCTCATCCTCTGTCTGACCGGCTACCTGCTGCCGTGGAGCCAGCTCTCCTTCTGGGCGACCACGGTGGCGACCGATGCCGCCGGGGCGGTACCCTGGATCGGCGAGGGACTGGTGACTTTCCTGCGGGGTTCGCCCTCCGTCGGAGCCGGGACTCTGGGGCGTTTTTTTGCCCTGCACGTTGTCGCATTCCCCCTATTGTTCCTTGGTCTCGTCGGTTTCCACCTCTTCTGTGTGCGTCGGGCCGGGATTTCGGTTCCCCCTTTTGGCCCCTCCGCCCGTCCGGCGGGGGTCGGCACGACCTTTCAGCATGAAGTCCATCGCGACGGCATTCCTTTCTTTCCCAACTATACGGTCAAGGAACTGGCGGTGGTCATGTTCGTTCTGGCCGGTCTGGTGGCCATCACTGTTTTTGCCCCCGCCCTGTTTCTCCCCCCCGACGCCCTTGAACCGGCCGATCCTTTCACCACCCCCGACCATATCAAGCCGGAGTGGTATTTTCTTTGGGCTTATCAGACTCTGAAAATTTTTCCCAGCAAGCTGATGGGGCTCGCCGCCCAGGGCGGGGCCATGACTCTGCTGGCGCTCCTCCCTTTTCTCGATCGGGGCGAGGAACGCCGTCCTTTCCATCGCCCGCTTTTTCTCACTCTCTACGGCCTCGGGATTCTGCTGCTGCTCGGCCTTTCCATCTGGGGGCATCGGTCATGAAACGCGGAGTGCTGGCGTCCTTGACTCTGCTTCTGGCGACCGTGATGCCTCTGACAGCGGCCTATGCCGAAAGCACGTCCGCGTCCGGCGAAGCAGCCGCCGCGGAGACGGTCTGCCTGCAATGCCATGGCGGCCAGGCCGGGCGTCTCGGGGCGCCGGTGTCCCCCTGGCGGCAAAGCATCCACGCCAAAAATGGCATTTCCTGCCATGACTGTCACGGCGGCGATCCCGCCGATTTTGCCCAGGCCATGAGCCCCGAGCGGGGCTTTCTCGATGTCCCCGCCGCTGCCGCCATCGCCGATTTTTGCGGGCGGTGTCATGTCGGGGTGCGCGAAGATTATCTCGCCAGCGCCCACGGTCGGGCGCGGGAGCGGGGCCCGCACTGTGTGACCTGTCATGGCAGTCACACCGTGCAGGCGGCGACCCTGGAACTGATCAACGCCAAGGATTGCAGCCGCTGTCACGAATTCGGCCGGGCCGGGCAGATCAAGGAAGCGGTCGCCGCCGTCGACGCCCGCATCCTTGCCGTCGAACGGGACATCGCCGCCATGCACCGCATCGGTTTTGCCACCCGGGAGTTGCAGGACGAGCTCTTCAACCTGCGCAATGCTTTCCATCGCCTCTTTCATACGGTCGATGTCAACAAGGTGCGCAAAGAGACGGAAGACTTCAGCCGGCAACTCGACTTTCTCGACGGCAAGATTGCCGCCCTGCATGCGGAGTTGCAGTGGCGTCAGCTGGTCGGCTCCGGGGTTATCCTCTTGTTGCTTGCGGCCGGGGTGTTGTTGCTGCTGCTGCGCAAGACCTACGCCGATGAAGAGCGGGGGCGCAAAGAAGAGTAAGCGCTGCCGGGGACAGGAACAGATCGGGACGGCCCGCGGGACATGATCCTTTTCGGGCCGTCTTTTTGTCAGCGGGGGAGGGGGGTGTCCGGGGGGATGGCCAGATCCTGCTTGAGGTCGCGGTAGGCGCGCTCGATGTTGGGGCGAAGAAAGCGGCTGTACCCTTCGTAGGTGGCGTAGCGGGGGGGGAGGGAAAAAGTCTTCAGGGTCTGTTCGAGGCTGTCGCCGCGCTCGATGTGGGCGACGACAGTACTGAGGAAATCGCGAAAGTAGGTGCGGAATTCATCGAGCTCGGCGCTGCCGCAAACCGGCCCGTAGCCGGGGACGATGCGCTCGGCCCCGAGCTCGCCGAGAAAATCGAGGGCGAAGATCCAGTTGCGCATGTGCCCCTCTCCCATGTAGCCGACGCTGCGCACATAGAGGAGATCGCTGGTGTAGAGTACTTTGGCCTCCGGCAGAAAGACCGCCAGATCCCCGGGGCTGTGGGCTTCGCCGAGGTTGGTGAGGACGATGGTGTGAGGGGGCACCTTGAGGGTCATGCCGTCGTTGAAGAAAATACTCGGCGCCGTCGGCTTGCGCACCTCCCCCGTCAACGCCTGCCAGGCTTGCACCGAGGTGACGATGTCGACGCCGGGAGGGAAATCGAAGTCGATGTGGGAGAAGCCCTGGTGGTGGTGGGAGAGGATGAAGTAACGTACCGGTTTGGCGGTCGTCGTGGCGATGGCGGCGAAGAGGTTGCCGATCGCCTCCTTGGTCATGTGGGCGCCGCCGGCGACAACGTAGTCCCGTCCCTCGACGACAAAGGCATTGGATGTCGCCGGGCCGCCGGGCTGGGCGATGGCGGCGTAGACGCCATCCGCCAGTTTTTCCAGGCGATAGCCGCCGTCCCCCCAGGACAGAGAGGGGAGAAGGAGCAGCAGGTTGAAGGTAAGGAATAGAAACGAACGCATAGCGACCCTTCGCGTGATTTTGCACGGGAGCCATCATACTAGCGTGGAGTCTTCTCCAAAGGCAAGGAATGGGCGCAAGATAGGAGTTGCGTTCACGGGGAAGATGGGATATATAGACCATCCGTGCGCGGTTAGCTCAGCTGGATAGAGCGTTGGCCTCCGAAGCCAAAGGTCGCAGGTTCGAGTCCCGCACCGCGCGCCATACTTAAAATACAAACTCAGGGGCTGCCGCGATGCAGCCCCTGTTTCGTTTTGCTTGATTTCGCGAAGAGCATATAAAGACAAAAAGGCTCGCACCCAGTCGGTGCGAGCCTTTCTTATGAGCTGGAGCCACCCATCGGATTCGAACCGACGACCTGCTGATTACGAATCAGCTGCTCTACCAACTGAGCTAGGGTGGCCTGAGACAGTGCGAGGCCACCTTTTAACGTAAATCAAATAGGTTGTCAATGGCCTTCCCCGCAGCTGGCAAAGGAGACCCAGGCCGGTCATCCCTTGCCGGACCGGGCTATCAGGTGCGCATCTATGTTGACGGATTCATTCTCGGGTATATGGCGACCTTTGGCCGCGACTTCGCTGCCGCTTGGTGGTCAGATGTAGGGCGAGGGCCATATGTAGTGCCGCCGATGAGTTGTTGGCGGATCGCGAAGGGATATCGGGTCGAATCAAAAAAGCCGAGTTTCAGGTGGGTTAGGTGGGTCGGCCGGCTGCCGGGCGAAAAAAATGAGGTTACTTTATGGCACATGGGTATTTTTGGAGTGCGAATTGCAGCAAGATCTTAGTTAAAATTGCTAACAATATCAGTTCGATGCACTTTACTTTTCGAAATATATCAGTAAAAACAGGGACTTGTCTTAGGAGGTCACTTATGTTTCGGTCATGGTTTCGGCTCAGCGCTCTCGCTATATTGCTGATTGTCTCCGTTATTGCGCCAGTCGGAGCGGGTGCGGTGACCGCCCCCGTCATCAGTGTGCTGGGTCAGATCAGCGATGGCCTCAAGGCCCCGAGCCGGGTCGCTGTTGATGGCGCCGGAAACCTTTATGTGGCCGACATTCGTGCCGGAGGGGTCCTTAAGTACGATCGCTACGGGCGCAAGGTTCTGTCGGTTCTCAATGCCGCCTTTACCGGTGCTGGTCTTGCTGTCACTGCCGACGGGGCAACCCTTTACGTCGCCGGCAGTGACCGGGTCTTTGTCGTCAGTGCCCGGACCGGGGCCGAAGTTGGCCTTCTTGGCGCCGGGAACGGTGAGCTGGGTCAGGTTGGTGAGCTTGACCTCGACGCCGACGGCTATCTCTATGTTGCCGATACCGCTCGTCTGAAAGTTGCCGTTTATGATCCTGCCGGACTTTTGCAGTACACCTTCGGTGGTCCTCCGGCCGTGGCGGGTGGTACCCCGACCGATGGTCAGTTTCGCACCATCTCGGCGTTGACCGTCAATGCTCAGAGCCGCGAGGTTCTTGTTGCCGATTCCGGCGAGCCCAATGTCCGTCTTCAGGTCTTTGGTCTGGACGGTACCTTCATTCGCAAGCTGACCGCCACCACCGGTTTTGGTGCACCAACTCTATATACCTTTGGTGGCAGTGCCGTCGATACCCTTGGCCGGCTCTATGTTCTTGATTTCCTCCGGGGTGAGATTCGCATCCTCAATCCGAGTGCCGAAGCCTATACCTACCTGAGTAAATATGCCCAACCTGGCACCGCCGCCGGCCAGCTGACCATGCCAGCTGACGTCGCCTTTGATGCGAGTAGCGGGCGTCTCTTCGTTGCCAATGGTTCCGGTCGGGTTGAGGTCTTTGGTGTCGACGGCGCCGTCAACCCGCTGCGTAAAAATAACGCTCCGGGCCAGCCGGTATCCTTGAGCCCGGCCAGCGAAGTGGCGACAGCGCAACCGGTTTTGACCTGGGCCAATGCCGTCGACGCCGACAGCGGCGATGTCCTGACCTACAATGTAAAGCTCTCCCGTGCCGGCGCCGCCGACATTCTCTACAACGGCATTGCTCAAGGGGCGGGAGATTCCTCCTCCCTGCAGCTGACCGGAGCCCTTGTCGAGAATAGTTCTTACAGTTGGTCGGTCCAGGCTTTTGACGGCACCGACCTCTCCGCCTTCAGCGAAAGCCAGAGTTTCTTCGTCAACGCTGTCCAGGAAGCCCCCACCGCTCCGGCCCTGATCGCCCCCACCGCGGCGGCTCTGGTCGACGGCAGTGCCACCTTCTCTTGGAGCGGCGCCGTCGATCCCGATCCCGCCGACAGCGTCCGTTATGTCGTGCAGGTGTCCGCCACCGCCGATTTCGCCACTCCGGTTATCGAAACCGTCGGCACCAGCTTGAGCGCGGATATTGCCGATCTCGCCGGCTATGCCGACCTGGTCGACGGTAACAGTTATTTCTGGCGCGTCCAGGCGCTGGACAACCATGACCTGGCCACTGCTTCGGCGACCGGCACCTTTGTCTACGATACCGCCGTCCTCAAGATCACGGCGAACATGCCCGACGCCCGAGTTTTCCTTGGCGGCAGTCATGGCTACTCCGGCCGCGAAGTCGGCACGGCGCCGCTGGAGTTACGCGATCTCCCCGCCGGCGTGCAATCGGTGGTGGTCGAACGCAGTGGTTTTGAGCCCTGGGTTGGTCAGGTCACTGTTACCGACCGCGGGAATGTGACCGTCAACGCTCTGCTCGTCCCGGCTGTCGTGCCGGCCGCGCTCAAGTCGCAGCCGTTGAAGGCTGGTGTCGCCAAAATCAACTGTGGAGCTGATGCCGTTCCTGTCGCCGTCGATTTCGACAATGACGGCAGCATCGACCTGCTGACCGGCGAAGCCGACGGCAAGATTACCCTTTATCGCGGCGTGGTTGCGGCCAACCAGCCGGCTTTCGCTGCCGGTGAGCTCCTCCTCACTGCTCCGGCCGGGGCCGCTCCGGCGGTCGTCGACTGGAACAACGACGGCAAAAAGGATCTCCTGGTCGGCACCGGCGCCGGCGCGGTCGTTCTCTATCTCAATAGCGGGAGTGAAAACGCCCCCGTTTTCGGCGCGGAGAGCCTGTTGAGCGCCGCCGGTGCTCCTCTCAACGTCGGGGCCACGGCCTTCCCGACCGTCATCGATGTCGATGGCGACGGTGACAAGGATCTGGTCGTCGGTTCCGCCTCCGGCACCATCTACAAGTACCTCAATATCGGTTCCGACGCCGCCGTCGTTCTCGCTGCGCCGGTCGCACTCCTCACCCTGAGCGGAGATGCCGCGCCGACTTTCGTCGATTGGGATGGCGATGGCGTGCGTGAACTGCTGGTTGCCGTCAATAAGCAAATCGCCGTCTACGAGCCGCAGGCCGATGGTACTTTTGTCGCGAGCGGGGTCCTGGCCAAATTTTCCTCCAATGTCGTCGTGCGTCAGCGGATTTTCGCCTACGATGCCGATGGCAAAAAGGGGAAAGATCTTCTCGTCGGTAACGCGGGCGGCGATGTGCAGTTCGTCCGGGCCAATGGCAGTGCCTTTGTCCCAGCCCTGGCGCCGGCGTTGCTGGACAAGGTCGCCGAGATCGAGGCCCTGGCGACGGAAGGGGGGGTCGCCCTTTCACCCTCCCTGCAGACCGTCAAAAAGACCTTGCTCGCCGGCAATATGACGGTGGCCAAGATGGCCATCGGCGTTTTCGGGAAAACCTGGACCGGCTCGGTCGAGGTCGATGCCCTCATTGCCGAGCTGGTGCAGTTACCGCTCTGATTGTTTGCCGAATCTTTATTCGAGCATCATTTCATAACAGGAAAAGGACAGGTTGAGACGATGAAATTGCATACGACACGGATCGTCATCCTTGGGATCCTATTACTGGTTTTAGCCCAGCCGTCTTGGGCCCGCGGGCCTGCGGGGGTCAGCAATACCATTCATAACCTGTCGGTAACGGCACCTCTTGACCCGGTTTTTAGTACAGCGTTCTATCGGTCGAACGAGGACGAAGTCTGTATCTTCTGTCATACCCCGCACGGTGGCTCTCTGACCGGCCCGCTGTGGAATCACACGCTTTCCGGCGCGACCTTCACGCACTACAACAGCGCCACCATCTCCACCTATTTACAGGGGCTTGCGACCAATCGTCCGCCCAATGACGAGAGCCTCCTCTGTCTGAGTTGTCACGATGGCACCATTTCGGTCTACAGCATGTACAACACTTCTAATGATATCGGTCAACCTTACAACGACAATCTCGGTATCGGGTCTGAAGATACTCGCATGGCGTGGCAGTGGGGTGGCGGTGGCCCTGACCTGACCCCTGACCTGAGTAACGACCATCCCATCTCCTTCAGTTATAATTCGGTCCTGGCTAGCTATCCCTATGCGTCGGGTGATCCCAAAGCTGGTGCACTGCGTGCTGCAGCTGTTGCCACAGGAGCCGGTGTTCGTTTTTTCGGCACGGCGCAGCGTGTCGAATGCAGTAGTTGTCACGACCCCCATGTTGATTATCTAAGTGCCGGCAACGAGGCCTATGCCCCGTTTCTGGTGACGACAAATACTGGCAGCAAGTTGTGTCTGGCCTGCCACAATAAATAATTTCATCGGCGATCTTAAGCAGCTAATTCACAGTTTTTGTTGGCACTTATACAAAGTAGCGATATTCAGGAGTGACCCCATGAGAAGAACTTCTCTGGCGAGTGTGGTGTTGATTGTGGCCCTGATTCTGTTCGGTACCTGCGACTACAGTCAGGCAGCTTATCTGCACTATTTCAGTTGCGCCGACTGCCACAAACCGGGGACGACGGTTACGACCCTGGATGGCAACGGAGTATGTTTTCCCTGTCACGGCAGCACGCCCGCTCCAAAGTTGTTCAATGACGGGGCGACTCACACCTCGACGGGCGGTTTCGCTCTGGGCGACGCGAGTAATTTCGCCGGGTCCTATCCGGCGACGGTAACTCCTGATCAGCAGTCGTCGCACAACTGGGCTTCGCCCAATGACGTCATGCCGAGTGTCTCTGCTCTGGCTCCGGTCAATCCGAAATTTGCCAGCAAAGCTTCGGCCGGACGTATTTCCTGTTCTCGCTGTCACAACCCCCATGCCGATCGCACAACCTTGGGGAAAAAGAGCCTGCGGCTTTTTGATCCGCTGAATCCGACCAAGCCCGCCGAAGAGATCAGCAACGCCATGTGTCTCGACTGTCACCGCGGGATGAATAAAATCCCCACGCACGGTCTTGAGACCCATCCCCTGGTGGCCGACTACAGCGCTACGGTCGCTGCGGCCAACGCCGCCTATCTTCTCGAGCATCCGACCGCTACGGCCGAGGAACTCCCCTACAAACCCGCTCCCGACAATTCGACCACCGCTAACGGTAACGTCACCCTGCTCAATGGCGGGATCGCTTGCGTCTCCTGCCACAGCACCCATTTTGCCGATTCCGATGCCTCGACCGCGGATGGCCCCAGCATCTTGCCTGGTACTGCCCAGGGCGACGGCCTTATGCTCAAGCACAATGGCCCGCGCAGCGAGAACCCGGCTGTCCCCGGCGCCGGCGACAGTATCTGCCAGACTTGTCATCAGTACGCAGGCCATGCCGGCGCGACGATGGTCAACCCCCTCGGCTGCAACGTCTGTCACGGCGGCCATGCCTTCGATCCCGTAAGTAATCAGCCCAACTACTACATGCTCAACAAGACCATCGTCATCGACAGCGCCAAAACCCCCAATCCTGCCGATGGCCCCGGTCCGGTTACCATTAACCTCAGCTACACCTCCCTGACTTCGGACTGGATGAACCCCGCCGGCACCGGTTATTGCCAGGGCTGTCACGATCTCGGTACCGAGCATAATACCCTGACCGAAGGCAACGCTTCGACCAATTGTGACGGCTGCCATAACCATGATGGCGCTACCTTCACCGGCGGCGGCTGCAATACCTGCCATGGTTATTCCCCCAGCACCGACACCGTCGGCGGCCCGACCGGCTTTGCTGCCGATCCCAATACCGGCTTCAACTACAAAACCGCGGCTGGCGTCGTCAGCCCGAAAAACGAAGCGACGACCGCCCATCTCAAGCATGCCGATCTTCTCGATGTCAGCGCCAGCAACTACAAACTGGCCTGCGGCGAGTGTCACAATAACTTTGGCACCAGCCATCAGAACGGCAGCTATCAGGATGTCGCCTTCGCCGCCCAGGCTTCCCTCGGCGGTTTGACCCCTGCCGCCTATGCCCCGGCCGGCAACGGCACCTGCGCCACCATCTACTGCCACAGCGATGGCCGCAGCATTCGCGCCGGCGGTCCCACGGCCAAGGTCATTCCCGCCTGGGCCGGCGGCAGCACCGGCTGCACCTCCTGCCACAACACCGGCACCACCGGCACCAGTGTCGTCCATAATACCCATCTCTCCCTCGCCGGCCTGAGCGTCACCTGCGACACCTGCCATACCTTGACTTCGGCCGACGGCTCGACGCTGAAAGCGACTGCGACCGGCAACGGCGGCGTCCATGTCGATGGCATCGTCACCGTCGATGGCGCATTTAACACCTTCACCCCGGCGGCCTTCAACGCGCCGACCGGCGCCTGCGCCGTCTACTGCCATACCAACGGCACGACCTATGTCGTCCAGCCCGATTGGGATGATGTCAGCACCGGCGATTGCGGCGACTGTCATGCCGTCGCTGCCGGCAACGGTTTGTCCGGCGCCCATGACCAGCATCTTGCCGTTCCCGGCGTGACCTGCACCAGCTGTCACACGCACGATGGTCTGACCTTCGGCGGCGCCAGCGGGCATATTAATGGCAGTGCTGCCGGCGAAATTATCGCCGGGGCCTGCAATGGCTGCCATGGCGCCACGGTCGGCGGCTCCGGAGTCGACGCCGAACCGGTCTTTACCGATCCGGCCTCGGTCAACTGTTCCACCTGTCACCTTGGTACCCTGGCGGTGGTTGGGGGCAAGACCGCCCCGGCCAAGAACAGCGCCGACACCACCGGCCACAACAAGGCGACCGGCAACTACGCGGTCTCCGGTAATGGTGCCGCCAACCAGGCTTGCACTGCCTGTCACGATGCCGCCTCTGCCGGCCATTTCGACGGCGTCAGTGGCGACGACGATCGGCTGAATGGCGGCTTCGCCTGCACCAGCTGCCACACCACCATCGTCTCGCACCGCGCCCAGAGTTGCTCCACCTGCCACGACCCCCACGGCAGCAGCAATATCTTCATGGTCAAGTCGACCAGCGCTCTTTACAGCGGCACGGTCGTCTTCGCTGCCGTCACCGGCGCCAACTCCTATGATGAAGCCGATGCCGCCAACGGCGACGACATCTGCGCCACCTGCCATACCTACTCGGGTGGAACCCTCACCGCGCACAACAACAAGACCAACGAGGGGGTGGCGCACAACGAAGGGACCAACTGCTTTACCTGTCACAAATCCCACGAAGAACCGGCCGGCGCCTTTATCGCCGGGGCCGGCAACGCCTGTAACGACTGCCATGGCAACCCGCCGCCCAGCGGGGTCCATGCCGGCCATGCCCTGGTTGCCGACAACTCCACGGCGGAAGACCGCAGCGATTGCGCCACTTGCCACACCGGCGCCGCCAGCTACACCTATGATCCCTCGACCGACCAGGGGAACAGCCTCAACCATGGTAACGCGGCTGGCCGCGTGACCCTCCTTACCGCCTCCGTCGGCTTCAACAGCGGCGACGGCTCCTGCGCCACCGCCTGCCACAAGTCGAGTGCGGCCGACGGTTTCTGGACCGACACCGCCCTCAATTGCAACGCCTGTCACTATCAGTCGGCGACCCCGACCGCGGCCGCCAATACTGCCGATGCCAGCCCCCTGACCGGCACCCATAACCAGCACTTCGACGCTTCCGCCGTCTGCACCGATTGTCATGCTGCGGTCAGCGATCTGACCCATATCAACGATGTCAGCGGCGCAACCGATGCCCTCAAAATCAGTGGCAAGGCGGCAGCCCTGCAGAACGAAGCCACCGTTACCGCGGCCGCCCTCGGTGCGACCGGCACCGACCCCGATCCGGGTAACGCGACCTGCGACAACACTGCCTGCCACAACCCCTCCAATGGCGCCTTCAGCGCGACCTGGACGGTGACTGCGGCGGACTGCACTACCTGCCATAGCAGCACCGATCCGACCACCGGCAGCCATACCTCACATCTGGCCGCCACCGTCCCGACCACCTTCGGTAAGACCGTTGCCTGCAGCGATTGCCATGGCACCCTGCCGGTCAGCAACGCGCACCGGAATGCCGCGGTCGATTTCGCCGCCGGTGTCGCCTTTGACGGTGTCACCACCAATACCTGTAACACCACTGTCTGTCACACCGACGGCCTCGGTGCCGCTGTCGTCACCCCGCAGTGGGGTCGGGCTGCCAGCAGCGCCGACGACTGCACTATCTGTCATCTCAACGGTCCGGCGACCGGCCGGCACGCGGTCCACGTCGCCAACACGACCTTCGTCACCGCCTGCACCGAGTGTCATACGGCGCAGACGGCCGTGACCCATATCGACGATGCGGTCGACAATACCGTGACCTATGTCCCGGCGACCGGCGGCTGCACCAACAATTGTCATACCGTCACCGCCGCCACCGCCGGCGATTGGAATGATGCGGCCAAACTCGCCTGCACCGATTGTCACAGTGCCAGCGGCAAGACTCTCTACAAAGGCTGGCCGCCGGTTTCCGGCGCCCACGCTGTTCACGTTGCCAATAGCAGTTATGTCAGCGCCAACTGTCTCGATTGCCACAACGACAACACCACCACGCACAGCGTGATCAATAATGTCGTCACCAGCGCGGTCGGGGTCAAGCTGACCGTCAACCCCGCTAACGGCTCCTGCACCAACAGCTGCCATCTTTCAGCGCAGGCGGCTGACTGGACCGGTGGCGCGGCGGCGATCACCTGTACCGATTGCCATACCGCCGGGACCTACATCGGTGGTGGCGCCAATCTGCCGACCTCCGGTCTCCACACCGTCACCCCGACCATTACCGGTCAGAAACATGACCAGAGTGTCGCTGGCGGCTGCGCCGCCTGTCACAACACGGTGAGTGGCCTGGCCAGCCATATCAACGGCGCCTTGACCGCTGATACCATGGCCAACCTCGGTCTGCAGTACTACACCCAGACCGCGGCCAACACCGGCACCTGTCTCACCGCCTGCCACACCACCAACAGCGCCGATTGGGCACACAAGTGGACCAATACCGCCAACTTCTATACCAGTGCTACCCTCTCCTGCGCCGGTTGTCACGGCGACTGGAACCAGACCTGGAACAGCGGCGTCATTCACCGCACCAGCGCCGCATCCCGCTCCATGCACGGTACCGGCACCACCTACCAGTGCAAGGATTGCCACGGTCTCGAAGCGACCAGCAACAACTACACCTTCGCCTTCGGCAGCAACGATTGGGGCGGAACCAGCGAGCACGGTAACGGCTCCATCGAGGTCAACACCAACACCGCCACCTACAATGCAACCACCGGTGTCTGCGCCACCTGTCATACCGCGACCGGCGTCGATGGCGTCCATAACTTCCTCGACACCAGCTGGGCCATCGCTCCGGTAGCGGGCGACTCCATCAACGCCACCTGTGGCTCCTGCCATACGGGCGGTAAATCGACGGTCGGCTCCTCCGGCGCCCACGATGCCCACGGCTCCAGCCTGGGTGATGAAACCACCTGTTATCCCTGTCATGGCGATAACGGCGGCGCCGGTTACGATGTCTACACCGGCAGCCACAGCACCGGCACGGTCGACTTTGTCGGGATCACCTATTCGACGGCCACCCGCAACGATGTCACCGGCACCTGTCTGACCTCCGGTTGCCACAACAAGTCGACCGGCACCGAGCAGTCGGCTCTGTGGAGCAGCGCTGCACTCGCCTGTGACGATTGCCATTACTATGCCACCGGCACCACCCCGACCTCGGCCGGGAATGCCGCAGCTACCACGGCCCTCTCGGCCGACCACGGCAATCACTTCGGCACCGGCGGGACCTTTGCCTGCGCCGCCTGCCACGGCGCCGATCCGACCGATACCACCCACATCACCGCCGGGACACTATTCCAGCGCTCCACCCCGGTAATGGATAACGCCACCGTCACCGAAGCGTCCTTCGTCGACGGTACTAACACCTGCTCCAACACCGCCTGCCACAACCCTTCCGCCACCACCTACTCGGCCATCTGGCAGACTTCGACGGCCTCCTGTACCCTCTGTCACAGCACCACCGATCCGGGGACCCTCAGCCATGACGAGCATATGGCTGCGGCGACCCTCTTCGGTATCAATACCGTGGCCTGCACCAGTTGTCACGGGGCCAACCCGGTCAGCAACAGCCACTTGAACAACATCGTCAACTTCGCCGCCGGTATGGGTTACACCGCCGGAGCCGAAACGGTCGGTGGCTCGGTCGGGACCTGCACCACCTCGACCTGCCATAACAACGGTACCGCTGCGGCGACCGCCGTCGTCACCCCGACCTGGGGTGTCGCCTCGGCCAACTGCACCATCTGTCATGCCGCCAGCCCGACCACCGGCGAGCACACCCAGCATCTGGCCTCGACCAACTACGTCACCGCCAGCTGCGACACCTGTCATCCGGCCGCCACGGCCACGACCCATATCAACGCGGCCCGCAACATGGCCAGCCAGGTCAGCGTCTACAATGCCGACGGTTCCTGCACCAACACCTGCCACGTGGCGGTGAACGGCCGCGATTGGACCAGCGCCACGGCCCTGACCTGCGACGATTGCCATGCCGCCACCGGCAAGTCGCTCTATGTTGCCTCGGGCAGCGCCGGCTGGCCGATCACCAGCAACAAACATGCGGCCCATACCGGCAGCAACTCGCTGCCGCAGACCGGCGCCAACGACTGCTTCGCCTGCCACAGCAACACGGTCAACAGCTCCGGTGTCATCACTGGCACGGGTCACCTTGACCTCAATGCCGGCAACGTCGCCTTCAACAGCGCCTATAATTACGAAGCCGGAACCGCGGCCCAAATCGGCAGCGATGCCGCTACCACCTGTTCGGCCGTGGTCTGCCACAACGGCGTGACCACCCCGACCTGGGCCGCCGCCAGCACCATCAGCTGCGGCAAGTGTCACAACACCGCCGGCACCGGCCCCCTCCCGAGCGGTTCGACCGCCGGCAGCCATGCCGCCCATGCCAACAACGACGGTGACTTCGCCGACTGCGCCCAGTGTCACGTCAATGTCAACAGCTACTCGTCGACCGGCGGCCATGCCGACCATCAGAACCTGACGGTCAACACCGTCCCGGCCACCGGCACCTACAGTGACGGCACCGGTTCTGCGGGCATCATTTGGACTGGCGATCATATCGACAACGGCACCTGCGCCAACTCCTGCCACGGTGTCACCAGCCCGAACTGGGGCAACGCCGGCAGCGTCACCTGTACCTCCTGCCACAACAACGGCACCGACGACGGTGTCCTCGCTAACGCGGTCCCGGCCGCCACGGCCACGATCCATACTACGCATGACGCTGCCATCAACACCTACGTGACGGACGATTGCGATGCCTGCCACGGCACCGGCGCCATGACCGGCGTCCATGCCAATCACATCGACGGTGCCCTCGGCGACGGCGTGGTGACCATGGCCAACAAACTCAGCGTCTACAATGCCGATGGTACCTGCACCAACAACTGCCATGCCGTCGTCGCCGGTCGCGACTGGACCCCGGCCGGTACCCTCGCCTGCGACGATTGCCATCTTGCCGTCGGCAAGGATCTCTACCGCAACCGCACCAGCGGTTCGCATAACAGCCACTACACCACGGCCCCGTCGGTCTACGGCAGTGCCACCAATAACTCCAGCGGCACGACCTACAACTTCGGTTGCGGCCAGTGTCATCCGACCACGGCGGTCGACCACCTCGACGGTTCGACCCTCGAGTTGCAGGCCGGCGTCAACTACAGCGGCGGCGCCACCGGGACCTGCAGCCAGAACAGCTGCCACGAAAACGGGCTGAACGGTCCTCCGGCCACCGTCCCGACCTGGGGTACGGCCTTCGTCGGCGACTCCTGCAACAAGTGTCACGGCAACTCGCCGACGACCAATGCCCATGAAGTCCATGCCGTCGGCATCCACGCCACCGATATCTACACCGGCACCACCAATCTGCTGACCGCCGGCGCGACCGCCCCGACCGGTCACGGCGATGGTAACTCGACCACCATCAACTGCAACATCTGCCACAACAGCACCGTCACCACTGCCCGGAACCGTCTGGGGAGCGAGTGCGTCAGTTGCCACACCGGCGATGCCGCCGCCACCGACATGGTCGTCAGCAACACCGCCAACCACGTCAACGGCACGACCAACGTCGTCTTCGCCGCCGTCCAGATCAGAAGCAAGGCCCAGCTGCGGGACGACATCACCACCGTCGCCGAGCTCAACAACAGCTGGACCCGTACCAACGGCTACAAGGCGGCGACCTCCTACGACCTCGCTAAGGTCGCGCTGGTGGCCAACGATTACAGCGATACGACCTGTACCAACGCCTGCCACAACAGTATCGCGGCGACCTGGGCGGTTCCCCAGAACAACTGCATGACCTGTCATACGGATCTGCCCAAGTAAGACGGGCTGTTCAATCGAGACGCCGGGGGGCGGAGAGCATCCGCCCCCCGGATTGACCCGACGATTTCAACTTCCCTGTAGGAGGTTATGTAGATGGACAACATGAACGCTGGCAGGGTGGTTTTTTTAACTGACGAACATTCAGAAACGAATAATCGAACTATGAATAGAACTTTGGTTAACGGAATGAGGGCGACCATGATGAATGGATGCGGAACACGGATGGGCGGTTTGCTGCGGATGGCCTTGGTGGCGGTGGTGGCAGTCACTTTGCTGGCCTTGTCGACGCCTGCGTTTGCTGCCGTCGGGGTCGTCAACGATTTTCCAACTGCACCGCAAATGACTGGTACAACAGGGAATTTGACTGGTGTCAACTTTACCGCTGGCGCTGGGACGGTTGGAAACCGGGTGCTGATTATGGTCATCACTGCTTATGACAGCGCTGGTGCCGGTGCAGCCATGACCTTTGGTGCTACCTACGGCACCAAACCTTTGACCCAGATCGCGATCATGAACAATACGGCGAGTCGCCGGCAGGTCTGGATGGGTTATCTGAACGAAAATGACCTCCTTACCCGTACCGATGATGCGGTCACGGCCAGTGTGACCGGAACTCACACCAACTGTAATGCTTACATTGCTGTCTACGAAGGGGTCGATCAGACCACGCCGATTCCTGTCGGTGGTTCTGTGGGTGCGTACACCAACAACCTAACCATAGCTTACATAACCAGCGGGACTGCAACAGCAGGGACTGCTGTCGCCGCTGTCAATGGCGGGATGGGGATTTACGGCTGGTCGTGTACCTCAGCGGTGACTCGCACCAGTGATACTGAGACGTACGTTGAAAAATCCGATGGCACCCGCACCGGTTATAATACCGGCGTGGCGACCAAGGCGATGACAGGTACTAGCACTAACCCGAGCGTAACCTGGTCGGCGGCTAATCGCGCCGGTATTGTTCTCGCTACCCTCAACCCGGCCCCGGTCGCTACCAACGGCACCATCGCCCTTTCTGCCGCAACTTACAGTGTGGGCGAGGCCGGGCCGACGGTGACGGTGACGGCAACTCGCACCGGCGGCAGCACCGGCGCGGTGGGAATCACCTACGCCACCAGCAATGGCACCGCGACTCAACCGGCCGACTACACCTCAACTACCGGCACCCTCTCCTGGGCTGGCGGCGACACGGCCAACAAGACGTTCACCGTGCCGGTTAGCCAGGATACCCTTGACGAAGCCAATGAAACTTTTACAGTGACACTTTCGGCCCCAACCGGCGGGGCAACCCTGGGTGCCCAGTCCTCTGCAACGGTTACCATCACAGATGATGATACGGCCCCGACCGTCGGTTTCAGTGCCGCGACTTCCAGTGGCAATGAAGCGACGACTCCGGCTCTGATTCCGGTAACACTTTCGACGGCGTCCGGTCAGACTGTGACGGTCAACTACACCACGGCTAACGGCACAGCGACCCAGCCGGGCGATTACACCACCACCAGCGGCACTCTGACCTTTACGGCCGGGACAACGTCCCAGAACATTTCGGTGCCGGTGGTCAACGACGCCACGCCCGAGGCCAACGAAACCTTCACGGTGACCTTGTCCGTACCGACCAACGCAACCCTGGCCACCAGCAGCCACACCTACACCATCAATAATGACGACATCGCCGGCAGCATCCAGCTGAGCAGCGCGACCTACGCGGTTGGTGAGACCGGCCCGACTGTAACGATCACCGCCACCCGCACTGGCGGCAGTGCCGGCGCCGTGGGGATCACCTACGCGACCTCGAATGGCACGGCCACCGCCGGTTCGGACTACACGGCCACTACCAACACCCTCTCCTGGGCCGCCCTCGATACGGCGAATAAAACATTCACCGTGTCGATCACCAACGATGTCGCGTCGGAAGGCGATGAGACGTTCAATGTCACCCTGAGCGCCCCGACGGGTTTTGCCACCCTCGGTGCCCCGTCCTCGGCGGTGGTGACGATTACCGACAATGACTGCACCGAGACCGGCACCGTCAGCTGGACCCCGCCGGGGGGGACGGTCGAGACGCCGATTGTTGTCACGGCGACGGTCGGCGGCGGCGCCAGTGCCCCTATGGTTTCCTTTGACAATGGGGGTTCCTGGTTGGCAAATGGATCAATATTT
>Ga0209212_1002574_pt1 | contig 25442 bp, 20 predicted proteins | sample RifGroC2_FD_183996 | JGI IMG/M metagenome (GOLD analysis project Ga0209212, IMG submission 183996) | Groundwater microbial communities from Rifle, Colorado, USA - Groundwater C2 (SPAdes) (version 2) | ecosystem: Environmental > Aquatic > Deep subsurface > Groundwater | place: Rifle, Colorado... | reverse complement strand
AACTTGTTTCGGGCCTTTACGCTCCGTGGTCCGGCGAAATTCTTTTCGACGGCCGGCCGCGCGATCAGATATCGAATGATGTCATTACGAACTCGGTTTCCATCGTCGATCAGGACATTTCGATGTTCGAAGGCAGCATCAAAGAAAATATTATTTTATGGGACTATTCGGTCCCCGATACTTCGGTATTCGCGGCTACCCGCGACGCCGCCATACACGAAGATATAGCCCGCAGGCCGTCGGCCTATGAAGCCCGGACCGAAGAAGGCGGAAAGAATTTCAGCGGCGGCCAGCGCCAGAGGCTCGAGATAGCAAGGGCGCTCGCGATAAATCCGAGCGTGATGATCCTCGACGAGGCCACCAGCGCGCTGGATCCGCAGACCGAAATGATGATCGACGAAAGCCTGAGGCGCCGCGGATGCACGTGCATTATAGTCGCGCACAGGCTCAGCACCATACGCGACTGCGACGAAATAATAGTGATGAATTACGGCAAAATAGCCTGCCGCGGAACGCATGAAGAACTTATAGCGGACCCCGGCAGCGCCTATTCGCAATTAATAAAAATGCATTGAACGAATGTTTAAAATTTTCAGGAAAGTGTTATGCCGATCGAACTTAAAGCGAAAGATACCTTCTTACTCGAAGGCGATAAAAAAGCCTGGCTTATAAAAGACGGCGCCGTTAACGTATTTCTTACGAAAATAGCGCCCGACGGTTCCTTCGGTCGAAAAAGCTGGCTCTTTACGGCCGAAAAAGGCGATATGCTCGCGGGCTTTGATTTCCGCCCCGGCAACCCTTGCCGGATAGTCGCGGGCGCAGCGCCGTCGGCCGTTCTTGAAGAAAAACCGATCAGCTTTCTGGCCGGGAATGCTGGAAGTGCAGGAAACTCTGACGCCGCGGCAGCCGGCGCGAAGATACTTGACCGCTGGGCCGAAAATATAACTTTCGCCCTCGTCGGCTATAAACTTCCTCCAAAAAGCCTTAAATTCATAGATCCCGGCGACCCGATAACTTTGCAGGACACTTTTTCGTACGGCGCGAGGCCGGGCGAAGTTCTGTGGGTAAAGCTTCTCGAAGGCGAAGCGGAACTTCTGGCCTGCTATTCGGCATTTTTTAAGGGCCATGCCGGATATTTCCCCGTAACCAACCGTTTCTGGTTCAAAATTCAGGCCGGAAACGAAGGTGGCGGCGCGGAGCCTTCGATATTCGCGTGTCGCACGCAAAATTTTCTGGAGCTTGCCGACATAGCCGTCAGTATGTCGGCTTTTCACGCGATCGTACTGTGGCTTTTGATCGAAAAGACCGAGAACGCCGATGCCGAAGAAAAGTCGAGACTCGATAAAAGGACCCGCAACGACGCCGAAATACTCGATCGTTCCCTTTCAGGCTTCGCTTCCATTATCGACGATAAATTCGAAGGCTCTTCCGCGGCGGCCGCCGATAACGAAGAATTCGCCGCGGCATGCCTGCTCGTCGGCGCGGCTGCGAAAATTGCAATAATAATGCCGGAGGCCTTAAAGAAAGGCGAAAAGATCGACGATCCCGTTTCTGAAACGGCGCGCGTTTCGATGGTCCGCCACCGAAAGGTTCTGCTGCGCGACGAGTGGTGGACCAAAGACGCCGGCCCTATCCTGGCCTTTCTTGAAAATGGCCGGCCCGCGGCTCTTATTCCTGAATCTTCGTCGCGTTATAAAATGCATATTCCGGGCGAAGGAAAAGTATTGAGCGTCGGCCGCAAAGAAGCGGCCATGCTTTCGGGCGTCGCCTATATGTTTTACAGGCCCCTTCCGGCGAGGCCGCTTACCATAAGGGACATAAGCCTGTACAGCATAAACGCCGGCATTCTGCCCGACGTGGCGATGATGCTCGCTGCCGGCGCCCTGCTCAGCGTAATCAATATGCTGACGCCCATGGCGACCGGTATCGCCTTCGACACGCTCATACCCGAGATCGAGCGCTCGCAGATGGTCCAGATGACGGCCATTTTAATTTCATCTTCGTTCTGCGTCCTGCTTTTTCAATTCTTCCGCTCCATAGCGACCATGCGTTTCGAGAACAAGATCGACGCGTCGCTGCAGGCCGCCGTCTGGGACAGGCTTCTTGCGCTGCCGGTCGCTTTTTTCAGGAAATTCTCGACCGGCGATCTGGCCATGCGCGCCATGAGTATAAACAACATAAGGCAGACGATATCGGGCACCGTCTTCAGCTCTCTTTTAACGGGGACTTTTGCCATTTTCAATTTTTTCCTGCTGTTTTATTACAACATGAAACTCGCCCTGATATCGGTCGGACTCACCGCCGTAGCGATGATTTTTTATCTGGCGGTATTAATGATCCAGTACAATTATTCAAAGCGCATAATGGAACTCGACGGAAAGCTGTCGGGCCTGGTTTTCGGGCTGATCGGCGGCATCGCCAAGTTCCGCGTCGCCGGCGCCGAGAGCCGCGCGTTCGGATTGTGGGCCAGACTCTTCAAAGAAAAAAAAGAGATCCCGGTATATATGCTCACCAATGTTATGGCCGTTTTTAATTCGGTGTATATGCTGGCGTGCTCCGCCATATTTTTCTGGTGCATCATAAACTATCCGGGGGCCGATAAAGCTATGAGCTCAGGTTCGTTCGTGGCTTTTAACGCCGCTTTTGCCACTTTCTTTTCGGGCATGATCGAGGTCTCGTCTTCGATGATGGCGTTTCTAAGCGTTTATACGCTTTATGAAAGGGCGAAGCCCATCCTGGAAGCAGTTCCCGAATTCGACGAGGCCAAGGAAGACCCGGGCGAATTGAACGGCGCGGTCGAGATAAGCGGCGTCACTTTTAAATATGAGGGCAGCCTCATACCCGCGCTGAACGACGTATCCATAAGCGTTAAACCGGGCGAGTTCGCGGCGGTCGTCGGGCCGTCCGGAAGCGGAAAATCGACTCTGATAAGGCTTCTTCTTGGTTTCGACAGGCCGCTGGCCGGCGCGATACTCTACGACGGCCACGATCTTTCGGGCGTCGACGTCAGGGCGATAAGGCGCCAGATCGGCGTTGTGCTGCAGAACGGCCAGCTGATGGCGGGAACTATTATGTCGAATATAACGGGCTCTTCGACGCTCACTATAGACGACGCATGGGACGCCGCGCGCGCCGCCGGCCTCGAAGAGGACATCAAAATGATGCCGATGGGAATGCACACCATGATATGCGAAGGCGCTTCGACCATATCGGGCGGGCAGAAGCAGCGCGTGCTTATAGCGCGCGCTCTGGTCAAAAAACCGCGCATCATTATATTCGACGAAGCGACGAGCGCGCTGGACAACAAAACGCAGGCGGTGGTTTCGGAAAGCCTCGAAAACCTTCACGCCACCAGGATCGTCATCGCCCACAGGCTCAGCACGATAATAAAGGCCGACCGCATTTTCGTCATTGAAGGCGGCCGTCTGGTCGAAAGCGGAACGTACGACGAACTCATGAGGCGCGGCGGCCTTTTCAAGAAACTAGCCGAAAGGCAGATCGCGTAAATATAATTACAAATTGAATTCCACGACGAATTTAGTTCCCTTGTCGCGCTCGATCCTTACCGCGCCTTTCAATTGACGCGCCATAATGTCTATGAGCTTCAAGCCGAATCCGTCCGACGATGAAAGATCTTTCGGTTCGGGAAGTCCGACGCCGTTGTCCTGGATGGAAATGACGGCCCGCCTGTTGACGTCACTGGCCGTTAATGTTATCAGGCCGTTCGCCATTCCTCTGAAAGCGTATTTCATGATATTGGTGATGATCTCGTTGGTAATGATTCCAAGCTGGGACAGTCTTTTGGAATCGATCGTGAAGTCGTCGATATTTTTTTCGGTTTGAATTACAGCCTGGCTTGGAAAATTGCAGATAATTTCGTCCACCAGAGGCGTGAAATAATTTTTGAACGATATCTTGTTGCAGTCCTCCGCGCAGTAAAGTTTGTCGTATAAGACCATCATGCTGACAACGCGGTTCCTGGCCTCGGATATCGCCTCGACGGCCGTTTTATCCTTTAAACTGGCCGTCTGCAGCGACATAAGACCGGAGATCGCGTGCATATTGTTTTTTATGCGGTGGTGGACCTCTTTTAAAAGGACTTCTTTTTCTTCGAGCAGCGCCTTTATTTTTTCTTCGTCGAGTTTGCGCTCGGTTATATCTTCGCCGACGGCCTGAAATTCTATGAGGCGCCCGTCGGGCGAATAAATTCCGGTTTGCGTCCAGCACTGCCAGCGAGTTTCCTGAGCGGGTCCGGTTATGATGCGATGGGTATAGGTGACGCTAGGGTTGTCTTTGCTTATTTCCGCTATTTTTTTAAGGATTATTGACAGGTCGGGCTCAGGAATGTGCGGAATAAAATTCTGGTTGATGAGCTCGGCCGGCTGCTTTTTGTAATACCAGGCGTAGGCCGTGTTCACGAAAGAAAGCCGGCCGTCGGGAAGGTAGCGGCAGATGAGTTCGCGCTGGTCTTCGAGAATGGAAAGATACCGGGCTTCGGTGAGCCGCAGGGCCTTTTCGGCCTGGATCCGTTCGAATTCGGCAATTTTGCGCTCGGTTATGTCCTCGACGGTTCCGATCATGCGGTACGGCTTTCCTTCGTCGTTGGTCAGGCGGTGTCCTTCGACGTGTATCCATCTGGTCTTACGGTCGGTCCCGCGTATGCGGCAGTCGAAGTTCCATTCACCGCCCGTTTCGAGCGCGTGTTCGAATTTATGATTCACCGCCGCCCGTTCTTCGGGCACCACGTGTTCGAGGAATAATTCGTAGGTCCATTTGGCCGGAGGGTATTTATAGCCGAAAATAAGGTCGTATTCGGTGGAACGCACTGCCGAATAATCTGAAAGATCGAGGTCCCATACGCCGACGAATTTTTTTTCGAGGGCGAAACGAAGCCTTTCTTCGTTGCGTTGAAGAGCTTCTATTTTTTCTTTATTCTCTTTATTTGTTGAATTCAAATGAAAAAGTTTTAATGCCGTTTTTATTGTCGCGTCCAGGACGCCCGCTCCGCCGTTTTTCGCCGAGAAGCCGTAGGACATTACTTTTTCGGTTATTTTCGCCGCTTCGAATTCAGTGTCGTCCGATAAAAAAACTATGGGGACTTCGCGGTCTTTCAATATTATTTCGGCGGCCGCGGCGCCGTCGATGTCTCCGCCGGGATCGACGTCCATGAGGATAAGGTCGATATCGCCGTTATTTTTGAACATATCTATCGCGTCTTTTCCGCTGGCGGCGGTTTGAACGATATATCCGTATTTTTCAAGGCTCTTTTTTTCGTCAGCGGCCGTGATTGCGTTGTTATCGACAAGAAGAATCGTTTTTTGTTTTCGCTCGTTCATAATTCTCCAAAAACTTCTTCTTTATAATTATATGCACGGCCGGTATTAATAAAATAATAAAGCGTGTGAATTTGAAATCCGCAATTATAATTACAAAAAACGCTATTTTAATATTACTGCCGGCGCGCGACGAACTTCAAAAATTACGATATCATTCTTCTTGCGAGCATCGAAAAATTCACGCAGTTATTTTTGGGGCAATGCCGGCCGCAGGCGGTTTTATTGTGAGGTGTTCCTTTCATCTGAGACATTACCGATTTGATCGTACATATTACGCATTGTGAATAGTTATTGCTTTCCGGTTCGTCCGGCGCGTTTTCCCTTTCCGTAAGAGGTTTTAAATAAACGGCCTCGAACCTGGGAGTTTCGCTGATACATTCCAGAACGGCTTTAATCATAATGAACACCTCGCTATTCTTTTCAGTTTTCAAGCATCTCTAAAAAAATATTGATATCCGCTCTATGTTAAAAGTGCACTAAAAATATCAATGGCACAATTACTTAAGCATAATGTATGCCGTGAAAATGTTGTGTTTTTTTTACAAGTTGCAGGGATGACAAGCGTTTTGGACGGATAACAGGTCCGGAATGCAGAAGATTATTCGTCGATATTGAATTTTTTCATGAGGCGCCACAGCGTCACGCGGCTTATGTTAAGAGCTTTAGATGTCCTGCTTCTGTTGTATTTATGCTTGAGAAGAAGCTCAAGCAATGCGTGTTTAGTAATTTTATCGTGTTTACAAAATGTTTCATTATCTCGATCGGATTGTTTGCAAAACGTTTCATTATCTCGATTGGATTGTTTACAAGACGTTTCATTGCCGATGATCGCTTCATTTTTATATGTTGCCGAGTCGATTATTTTTACGGAAGCGGAAATATCCGGAAGGGCGGTCCGTCCCTGTGAAAAACCCGAACGCGGCGCTTCAGAGCCGGCGGCATCCTCCTTTAATTTATTGTAAAAAGCGATATATTCTTCAGGGAGGTCGCTCAGTTTGATCTTGTTGTCCCTGCAGAGTATATACGCGTATTCGAGCATGTTGTTCAATTCCCTTGCATTGCCGGGAAAATCATAGGCCCGCAGGACCGCGCGGACCTCGTCGGAGACCGAGTTGATATTCTTATTTTCACTGATATTAAGTTTATCGATAAAACTGTATGCGAGCAGGTCGAGGTCTTCTCTGCGTTCGCGGAGAGGCGGTATATTGAAATAAACCACCCGCAGACGGTAATAAAGGTCTTCGCGGAATTTTCCTTCCGAAACGAGAGTTTTCAGATTTTTATTGGTGGCCGCTATGAGCCTGAAATTGACTTTTATGGTTTTAGTCGAACCTAGCGGCTCGAGGCATTTTTCATCGATGACCCTGAGTAATTTCACCTGCAGGTGCAGCGGCATTTCGCCGATCTCGTCCAGAAATATAGTTCCTTTGCTGGCCGCCATGAATTTACCGGGTTTGTCCGTTTTAGCGTCGGTGAAAGCGCCCCTGACGTATCCGAAAAGTTCCGATTCAAGCAGTGTTTCAGGAAGCGCCCCGCAGTTTATAACAATGAAAGGCCCGTCGCGCCTGGCAGAAAGATTGTGGATCGTCCTGGCTATGAGGCTCTTGCCGGTCCCCGAAGGGCCTTCTAACAATACGTTGCTGCCGCTTTCGGAAACATAAGGCAGCGTTTCAAAGACCGATCTCATATATTCGCTTTTTCCGACGATGTCGCCAAGGGTGTAATTTTTTTCGGCCTCTTTGTTTACGAGCTCGATCCTTTTTACGAGCTCGACTTTTTCGGTTATATCCGTCACGAGGGCAAGCCTTTCGGTCGTTTTTCCCTCGCGGTCGGCCAATATCGAGGCGGATATCAGCGCGTAAACTTTTTTCCCGCTTTTATGAATGAACTGCGCCTCGAACCGTTTGGCGCTGCCCCGCGTCAATTTTGAATAAAGTTCATGGACGGCGCTTATCTGCTCGCCGTATATGAATTCGCTGACATTTCTATTGCCGATCTCGGCGACGGTATAACCCAGCATATCGGCCATCTGCCTGTTCAGGTAAATGGTATCGCCGCCGTTGTCTATTACCCAGAAACCCTCGCTGGAGCGCTCTATAAGTTCGTGAAACCGTTTTTCGCTGATCAAAAGGTCGTTCTCTATCTTCACCCTGTCGCTTATGTCCCTGACCAAAGCTATCAGCGCGGGTTTTTGCTGAAATCTGGTCATGCTCGCGCTTATTTCTACCGGAAAGATAACGCCGTCTTTGGTTATATAATGTGATTCGAAAATGGCTTTTCCGTATTTTTTGATTTTTTTAATGCGCGATTCGATCTCGCGCGCGTTGAACGGAGCGTTGAGATCTTTGATCGTCAGTTTCAGCAGCTCGTCTTTTTCATATTTTAATTTGCGGCAGGTGTATTCGTTTGTTTCTATTATATTTCCGTCAAGATCGGCGACGATTATCGAATCGTTGAGCGATGCCAGTATGTTTTTAAGTTTTTGTTCGGATCTTTTTATGGCGCCTTCGGCTTTTTTTTGTTCGGTAATGTCTGAAAATGAACCCAGCAGGCAGATCGGAACGCCGGCATTGTCGGTTACGACATTCGCGACGATCTGGGCTTCGAATTGTCCGCCGTCCGGGCGAAGCGCGGTCAATTCTCCGCTATATCCCCCGTGCGCCAGGATTTTTTCCGTAATGTCCGCGGCTTTTTTGATATCCAGCCAGAAATCCAGGACGGATTTTCCGACAACTTCCTCCGCCGAACCATATTTCCACGTTTTGACGAAAGCCGGGTTCACGTAGTTTATGATGCCGTCCAGATCGGCTATCGCGATGGCGTTCAAAGACGAATCCATCGCCATTTCCTTTGTCCGCAGCTCATTTTCAGATTGCTTCAGGTCCGAGATATCGCTTATGATCATGCGGCAGACTTTCGAGCCGTCCTCGCCGCGGGCCAGCGTCGATTTGATAAGCGCCCAGAAAGTTTTGCCGCGGCAGTTCATCCTCAGTTTGCTGCTTTGCGGTTCGCCTGTTTCAAAAAGGCTCTTTTGGTGCATGTATAATATGTCCTGGTCCTGCGGATAAATAAAGTTCGTGATAAGGCTGTTGATCAGTTTGGCGCGGTTCGCGCCCAGAAGGTCCGCGGCGGTTAAATTGGCCTCCAGGATATTTCCATTTTCCGAGAGAGTACAATATCCCGCGGGCGCGATGTCGTACAGTTCGAAATATCGCGCCCGCATTCCGTCCAGTTCGGTCCGGGCGTTGCAAAGCTCCCGGATCTGAGTTTCCAGCTCGATCTGATGCACGCTCATATCGTGAAGGAGCTTTCGCATCGTTGCCGGCTGCATGGAATCGATGTCCTGCGGATATGTAAATTCGCCCGCTTTAATCTTATCGTCTTTATGGGCGCTCAAATTCTTCCTCCCGGAAATATCGGAAATTTGTCAAATTATCGTTCGCGCTCTATGGCCGCTACCGCGTAAGTTTTATCCGGATCGCTGATCAGGGGGGGTATGCGTGAGCCGGATGTATATGTTACTTACGCCTGAAATATATTTTACCCCGTACGCGCTCGTTTGTCAATCAATTATTAAGATAGCGGTCATTCCGAATTATTTAGAAGAACTTCGTTTTCATATTTATTTTTTGAATTTGAATAAAAAAGTTTTAACGCTCTTTTTATTGTTTCATTAAGAACGCCTGTAGCGGAGTTTTTAGACACGAACCCGCAGGACGGTATTTTTCCGATTATTTTAGCCGCTTCGGATTCCGGCTTATCCGAGAGAAATATCAGGGGAACTTCATGGTCGTTTAATATTATTTCAGCGGCCTGGGCGCCGTTGATCCCGTCGCCGAGATCGATGTCCATGAGAACGAGATCGATAGCATTATTTTTTTTGAATATACTTATCGCTTCTTCTCCGCTGCGGGCGATCAGAACAATATATCCGTTTTTTTCGAAGCTGTTTTTTTCAATTAAAGCCACGATCAGGTCGTCTTCGACCAGAAGGATCGTTTTTTGTTGCTGCTCTTTCATAACACACCTTATACCTTCTTTGCGCATAATTAAAAATAAGTCCGACTTTTAAAAATAATTTATTAATGGTCGTCTTCAATTGAAAGCGGCAATAATAATTTTATAAAACATTAATTTTATAAAATTTCAGCGCCCGGACTTATAATCAGAAATTAAATTTAAATGATCATTTTTGCAAGCGCTGAAAATTTAATGCAGTTGTGTTTTGGGCATTGCAGGCAGTTGTCGGTTTTATTGTGATATGTCCCCTTGATATGAGATGTGACCGATTTGATGATGCATATTATGCATTCCGAATAGTCCGGATTTTTCGACCTTTCAGGCGCAGGTCCTTTATCCGTAACGGGTTTTAATAAAATAAGCGCTTCCCGCGGCTTTTCGTTGATCACTTCCAGACAGGCTTTTACCATGTCAGCACCCCGTTGTATAATTTTTAAGGTGCATTGATAAAGATATTTTTATCGCATCCGTTTATTTTTATTTGCCGGGCGATAAAAAATCAATGGCACTTGTTTGCTTTTTAGCATTTTGTATGCCGCAAAATATAATAAGTTTTTATAGGATTATCAAGTACTCGAAAGAAATTCAACTTAGAAAATCGAAGACGGTGTTGTAAAATCCAACAACGCATAGTTGTTTTTTCCAACAACCCATATTGAAAAAATTAACTTTTAATGTTATCATCATTAACCGTAAAAACTTTAATACGGAGGATGTATGCACAGGGAAGAGACTTTAGATCTTATAAAGCAACACGTTAAAAACAACAATCTGATAAAACATATGCTGGGGGTCGAGACCGTCATGAGACACTTCGCGTCCCGCTTCAATGAAAATGACGAAGAATGGGCTATGGCAGGTCTCGTTCACGATATCGACGTCGAGATGACAAAGGATTCGCCCGGCCTGCACGGCAAAAAGGGAGCCGAGATATTAAGAGCGGCCGGCATATCCGAGCGGATAATCGAGGCCGTCGCGAATCATCCGAAAGACGAGCCCACGGGCGATAATATGTCGAAAATGTTATATTCGGCCGACCAGGTGACAGGCCTTATAGTGGCGGGCGCGCTCATTCATCCGGATAAGAAGCTCGCGTCAATAAACGCCGAGTTCATCATAAAGCGTTTTAACGAAAAGCGCTTCGCGGCGGGCGCGAACCGCGACAGAATAAAGGCGGTCGAGAAAATGGGGATACCGCTCCACGAATTCATCGACGAATCGCTCAAAGCCATGCAGGCCGTCCACGCGGACCTGGGACTTTAACTCAGTGTATAGTGTATAGTGAACAGTGAATAGTTGAGGATTTTTGATGTTTTGAAAAATCACTTAGTATATAAAATTCTTTGCAATTTATTTAAATTTGTAAAAAAGTCCATATCTGTTCTCTATTCTCTATTTTCTGTAATCTATTATTTGTTCTCCAGTTGGTTTCTTTTTTTTGATTAAAAAATAAGAAAGATATAATATAAGGAATTGATGATATATGAATATACTTCTGATCTATTTTTCCGCGACGGGCAGCACTAAATATTTCGCCGAGACCATGGGAAAACTCATCAGCGGGCGCGGTCACCGCTGCGAACTGTTCGACGTCGAGAAGCATTTTAACTTAAGCGACATCTGGTGGTCGAACCCCGTCATACCGCGCTATATAGAAGAAGCCGAACACCGCCTTCCGCTCGGGATCAAATTGAGGGAAGCGGCATTAAATAACAATAATGTTGAATATTCTTCGGTGAAAAAGGCTTTTGAAAATATGGAAAGGTATCTTTCGAACTTCGATCTTATCGGATTCGGCTCGCCCGTTTATTTCTTCGAGCCGCCCGCCGTTTTTTCGAGTTTCATCAATTCTTTTCCGGCGCAAAGCGGCAGAAAAGTTTTCACTTTCGGCACGCACATGGAAGGCCCGGTGTGGTTCTCTGAAAATATAAAAAAACTGCTCGCCGCCCGCGGGTTTGAAGTTATCGGCCACACCGACAGCCATATAATCCATTCCGAAATGGTGCCTTTCTTTCCGAAATTTTTGGTCGGAGAAGGCCTGCAGAAAAGATATCTGCGCTACCGCCGTCCGAAGATCGCCCGCGGCATCGAGCGTTTTCTGGATTCGCTAAATATCGTAAAAGGCGCTGCGGCAGATGGAATAACCCCGGCGGCGTTCCGGCCCGCGCCCCTGATCGACCGGACCGTGGGCGGCCTCGTGGAAAAAGGTCTTTACGCGACGATGAGATATTATTTAGGAAGCCGCGTGCTGAAGGACAAATGCACTAAATGCGGCCTTTGCGCTGAAAAGTGCCCGATGAAACTCATCGCCATGGACCCGTCGAACGGATATCCCATCAGGACCAGCCACTGCATGTACTGCCTGCGCTGCCTGAATATATGCCCGTCCGAAGCGATATCGTACGCGCCCCTGGCCGACAACAAGGCGAGGTTTAAAGGGTTCGATAAATTAGTGTAGAGTGCAGAGTGTTCAGATTATTCATCCAGCGCGCTGAGGCGTTTTTCACCTTTTTCGAGATAGTTTAGAACGTAATCTTTGACGGCCTCTTCGAGCGTGAAGGCTTTAAGGTTCGCCCCGGCGCTCGCGGCTTCGAATTTAGACATGTCGGCCTTGGTGTAATACTGGTATTTGTCGCGGATCTCGACGGGCATGTCGATGTAGTTTATTTTCGCCTTCATTTTCAGGGCCTTGAAAATAGCCTTCGCGAGCTGATTCCAGCTGTTGGCCTTCGCGCTGCCGATATTGAATATGCCGTTTCTGTCGCGGTGTTCGACGAAATACATCACGCGCTCGACTGCCTGCTTGACGTATATGAAGTCGCGAAGCTGCTCGCCGTGCTCATATTCGGGGACATGCGATTTGAAAAGATTTATCGATCCGGTTTCTTTTATCTGATGATACGCTTTATTCACGAGGCTTCTCATATCTTTTTTATGATATTCGTTCGGGCCGAACACGTTGAAGAATTTGAGCCCGACGACTTTATCGAGCAGCCCGTTAGACTTCGCGTACAGGTCGAATAGCTGCTTTGAATAACCGTACATATTGAGCGGCCGCAGTTTTTCCATGACGCAATCGTCGTCGGAAAAGCCGTTCTCGCCGGCGCCGTAGGTTGCGGCGCTGCTGGCGTATATGAAGCGGATGCCGTTATCGGCGCAGAACCAGGCTAGGGTTTTGGTATATTCGTAATTGTTGCGGAGAAGATAGCGGCAGTCGGCTTCCGTCGTCGACGAGCAAGCGCCCATATGTATGACGCAGTCGATCCTGTCGTTTTTGAACGCGCCGCTTTTGATGAGTTCGATGAACGAATCCCTTTCCATGTAATCGTAGAACGAAAGCCCGCGGAGGTTGGTCCATTTCGAAGAGCTGGCGAGATTATCGACTGCCAGTATGTCTTTTACGCCCATCGTATTTAATTTCCATATTATGGCGCTGCCGATGAATCCCGCGCCGCCTGTGACTATTATCATTTTAACCTCTGATCTTCATTATTTTTTTGCGAAATAAACTTCATTTTTCAATGAAGCGAACGGTAATTTTTTTATATAAACCCATATATCGGACAAAGCGGGAGAATAATTTTTCATTCCGACATGGTCGAATTTGATTTTCAGAATTTTTCGTGAATTCATCTCGCGGGGAACTATTAAATTATATAGTTTCCATGCGTCGGGCTGCGTTTTTGAAGTATGCTTCGCATGGTTCACGACGATAGAATGTTTATCGTTGACCACGATCATATAGCTTCTATCGGCGTTATCCGCGTCCAGAAAAACTATCCGCAATTCTTCGTTTGTGTTGTTTACAGGTATCTCATAGGAAAAATAATGGTTATAGTCCCAGTTAAATTTATCGGGAGTGTAGCAGGCCTGTGTGTAATCTTTTTCGTAATGAACGCGGCCGATGTCGTTGCAGCGGCAAAAAGTTCTGAATTTTTTATCGTTCGAGCCGCAATCTATATGAGCGTTAAGTTCATAGTCGCGATCCGGAATTTTTTCTTCGATGATCTGTAAACCACGATTAATTTCAGGACTTTTTGCCGCTCTTTTTTTTGACGAGAAGTAAAAATCGCGATCGGCCGACAGGCCTGTGCCGTTCAAGGAAAATATAAAAACGGCCGTGAATAAGATAAACGCCACTGATTTAAAATTTAGTTTTGTCATAAATACGCCTCGATATAATATTTCATATAAATTTCAATACAGCTTATTAAAAAAAAATTAAAATGTCAAATAAAATATTATGTTCTCTCCATGTTTTTAAAATTCTCAGTATTATGTATAATATTTTTGGTATATATAATTTTTGAAGTTTATATTATGTCTTCGATTATTTATTCATTGTTGTTTTTTAATAAAAATCCTTTTTAAATCCTTGAATATATTAAAAAATTAAATTTAATGCCGATACAGACTATATGAAAACTTTGAAACTTAAACAATTGCAAATTATTTATCTGTTTTTGTCGGTATCGCTTTTCACTTTTGTAATTGCGGGCTGCACCAGCTCGGGGACCGGCGATTCGGTCATGTCTTCGGGTTCCACGCAGTATGTCAATACCGGCCGTTACGGCGCGCCCGAGGTCATCTCATATATAGATAAATACGGCTATGATTACGAAAAAGCGCAGGCGATCGAAGCCGGGCGTGTTTATGAAACCATGACCTGGCGTTCGAAGGGCGTATCAATAAAATATCTTTATGAGACAGGCCAGATAGTAAAAGAAGAGCATTTTTCAACATACTCGACCCAGCGGCAATAGTTAATGCGGCGGCGCCGGGGCAAAAAACAAAGAAAACAAAACTGAATAACAAAAATAAGTAAAAAGAAGGGTTTTGAAGAACAAAGCCCTTTTTTTATTTTAAAAGAAAAATTATTTTTAAAATTAACGGAATAAAATAAAACGCCGTCCGTTATATTACCAGGTGAAGCGAATGAATGAAAGAACATCGAAAGAAGAAATAATAAAAGCCGCGTATTTATCGGGCCGCGAAAAGGGGTTCGAGACGCTTTACGATTCGTACTACGCGGACATTTTTTACTTTCTGCTGAATATGTCGGCCGATAGGGAGCTCGCGCTTGATCTGGTGCATGACACATTCATTAAGGCGTATAAACAGAAAGGCATGGAAGAATATAAGATAAAACCCTGGCTCTTTAAAGTGGCGTCGAATGAATTTTTCGAGTATAAGCGTTCGTATTACAGAAAGATAAAATACTACATGAACAATGTTTACAAACTGATCGAGCCGCCCGATGACGCCGAAGCAAAGTTTTTCGAAAGAATTAACGGGATAGATGACGAGCTGAAGCTGCGCGCGTCGCTTATAAAACTAGACGAAAAGGACCGCGCGGTGATAACGCTCAGGTATTATAACGATTTTTCATATGAGCAGATAGCGGAGGCGCTCGGCATAGAGGCCGGAACGGTCATGTCGAGGCTGCACAGGGCGAAGGAAAGGCTGAAGGAAGTGATGAAAGATGACGCTGAAAGACGATAGAGACAAAAGAAACTTTGACGGCGAAAACGCTTCCGCCGGAGGCGGAACTAACAAAAACGATCCTGCCGCCGTACCGGAAAATGCAAACGGGCATGATGAAGAACTCGCCTCGATTTTCAGAAAACAGGCTGCATCCGATTCAGGCGCCGGCATAGATAATATTAAAAATATTGAATATGCGAGAATTACAGGCGCAGGAAAAAGGTCGCCCAATGCTTTTTACTATTACCTGTGCGCCTTTTTACTGTTGTTTATAGTCTTCATGGCTTATAACATATCGATCGTCGCCAATGAAAAGGCAGGCATGAGCCCGTCGCAGGAATATTACCATAACGCATACGACGCGGAGCCTTTCGGCGAAACCAGGCCGGCGGTATATGACAATTACCGTGACCCCGCCGCCATGCTTTTTTTCTTCGCCGCCGAAGGTGCGGTCCTGTTCATGCTGTTGGCTTTGTTCGCGGTTTTAGTGAGATTCGCGTATCTGAAATTCAGCGGAGCACATAAAAAAATGAGCGTTTTGTGCTGAGCGGATCAATTTATAAACGGCGCCGTTTATATTTTAATCATGCCTGCAAAACGTGAAAATCAAAGGGGGGCGTTTTTATGAAAATAAATATAAGAAAACATTGTGAAGGCATCCCGGAAAAAGGCCGTGTGAAGAGTGTAATAATACTGACTTGCGTGCTTTTGTTCATAGCTTTTCATAGCGTTCTGATATATGCGTTCTTCCTCAGCGCCAATATTTCATACGGAGCTTCGGCGCCGAAGATAATACTCGATAAAACCGAAGAGGTTTATATAACCAAACTCGCCTCGGTCATTGAATTGTGCGGAAAAAATTTCACGGACTACGCTTATAAAAAAACAGCGCAAAATAATACCGACACCATTGAAAACCTGCTTATTGCCTCGCTGGACTCGGCTTCCGGCGACACCCTTGAAACGGTGCTGACTTCTAAAAGGCTTCTTTTCAACAGGCCATACTCGTTCAGGCATTTGCGCATGGCTACGAGAGTGCTTGAGGAATATGCCCGAATCAGAATTGAAAAAAAGGATGCGGCCGGGGCTGTCAGGGCGATAAATTCGATCATGTCGCTGGCCATGGTGCCCCAGATCGGCATCGAATCTGAAAAAGCGCTCATATGCGATATTATTACATATGTCGTCAAGGCCCGCGTGACTGAATTGATAGCGGAGCTGCTAAAATGCGGCGCTAAGATCGATGCGGCCGACCTTGAAAGGCTCATTGCAAAACTCACCAAATACGAAGCGCGTTGTGATGATTTCGCGGAGGCGCTGCGGCACGAAAAAGAAGCGTGCGCCAGAATGATCGAGAAAAACTTTCAGGGGATTCATCCGAAGTCCGGTAAGTTTGAAAAAATGATGGCACTTACCTTTATCAAGGCGAGCGAGTTGTATTACGGAGACTTATCGCAGCAGTACATATCTATAATGGATAAAGCGATAAAGGCCGCCGGTCATAAATTTGCGGAGGCGGATAAGAAGCTGGAGGAACTTGCGCATCTGGAAAGGGCGATCAATAAATCAACGATTTATATTTTAGCCGTTCTAAAATCAGAGATCAATCCGCTTATTTTGACCATACTACCTTCCTATGAAGAGTTTTACAGAAAGTTCATGGTCCAGCGGGCGCACACCAGAGCGGCTATAATAAAACTCGCGGCGCGCAGCATCGAGGACGCCGGAGGCCGCGATAAATTGCCGGCCGTTATAGATGGGTTCAAAATCGATCCTTATATCAAAGCGAATCCGTGGGCGCTCGAAGATCCCTTTTCCGGAAAGCCTCTGCTCTATAAAAAAGGCGAGACCGGCGAAATAACGATCTACAGCACGAGCTACGACACGAAAGACGACGGAGGCAGCTTCGACGACAGCAGGGACTTAAAACTTTAAAAATTTCGATTAAGTAGAATGTAAAAAAAGAGAATAGAGAATAGAGAACAGAGAATAGTTGATGATTTTTGACATTTAGAAAAATCAATAATAAATTCAATCGCTTTATTTATAATTGTAAAAAAGTCCATATCTATTCTCTATTCTCTGTTATCTGTTATCTGTACACTTAGCTTTATGCACTTTTCCGCGAGTGAGCGAGCATAACATTCCGACGGCGCACAGTATTGCAAATATTGCGAGCGACGAGCGCACGCAGGATAAAAAAGCGTCGAGATTGGCCGCTCCGATCTGCTGCTTGCCGACGTAGACGGATATCATCATGCTCGAAATACCCATGCTCATGGCCTGGCCGGTGGCGCGCATGGTGGAAAGCAGCCCTGAAGCCACTCCGTAGTGGCGCTTTTCGACGGAACTCATCACGGCGTTGATATTAGGAGATGAAAACAGCGCGAAGCCGAAGCCGATCATTATCAGATTAAATACGATCATCGTGATCGAGGTCGTCTGCGAAAGCCCGGTGAACAAAAAGAGGCCGAGCCCGGTGAGTCCTATTCCGGCCGAAGCGAGCACGGCAGGTTCTATTCTTTCGGAAAGTTTTCCGGTTAGCGGCGAAAAAAGCGCCATCATTATGGGCTGTGCGATGAGCACCGTGCCGGCTTCCCGCGGCGACATACCCTTATTGTACTGAAGATAAAGGCTCAGAAGGAATGTAAGGCCGTAGGTCGCGCTGTAATGTATCAGCGCCGCAAGGTTCGACATCGCGAACTGGCGGTTGCGCATGAAGAGATTGACATTTACGACGGGGCTCGCCGCGACCGATTCGACCCGCCAGAACGCAAGGCCGAGCAGCGCGCCGGCGGCCGTCATGTAAATGCCGGCGGCCGAAGGAAGTTTGGTGAAGCCGTACAGGAACGAGCACATCGCAAGCACGAATATGGCCGAACCCGTGTAATCGAATTTTTCATTCAGCGCCTCGTGGAGGTCCGCCTTCAGTTTATAGCGGGCGAGCAGCGCAGCGTAAAAACTGACAAAGAAAGAAAACCAGAATATGCTCCTCCAGCCGAAATACTGGGTCATTATGCCTCCGAGGAAAGGCCCGGCGGAAAGCCCGGTGTAGGTGGATGCGACCGTGAGGCCGAGCGCTCTGCCGCGGCCCTCGGCCGGATAGACCGACATGAGGATCGCCATCGAGGTCGAAAAGATCATAGACGAGCTTATCCCCTGAAGGACGCGCAGCGCGATCAGCGAATATATCGAAGTCGAAAAAGCGCATAGCGCGCATGTTATTGTGAAAAGGGTAATGCCGGTAAGATAAATTTTCTTGCGGCCGCATATATCGGCGAGGCGCCCGAAGGGCACCATTAAAACCGCCGATGAAAAAATATACGACATTGCGACCCAGCTGATGAGAAGGGCGTCGGCTTTGAACTCGCTTCCGATCGAGGGAAGCGCCACGTTTATGGCCGAGCCGACGAAGGGATTTATGAAAGCCGTGCTTATGGCCATCATAAGCGCGGCTTTTTTTTCGGCGGCGCCGCCGGTATCGTGAGATAAAGCGTCGTCCGCCGGGCCCTTATCGGGGCCGGATTTAGAAGCGTTCAAAATTCACACGCTCAATTTCTGCCGTCTTCGGGAGGTTTTTCGGAGGTTTCAGGGCCGCCGGGAGCCTGGTCTTCGCCGTTTTCGCCGCCGGAGTTTTCTCCGGCGTTCCCGTCCTCTTCGCCGGCCTCTTCGGTTTCGTCGAAAAACCCGCATTCAGAAAGGATGTCGAATGCGCGCTCGAAATCTTCGGCTGGAACGTAAAGTGAGGGCGGGAACATGGTAACGCCGAAAATGCCGTGGGCGCTGTCGGACTTTTTAATTACTTCGATGTCGTTGTCGTTGAGCAGGCCTTCGGCCATATCGGCGGCTATCGAGTCTTTCGCGCTCATTACGAGAACATACTCGCGGTCGTTCTCGTCTTTATAGCGTTCCTCGGCGCCCTTCAATATTTCTTCTTCGATCTGGTCTTCTATGTCGTCAATAGACTTGAGTCCCATGTTTAAAACGGGACCTCGTCGTCGCCGCCGAGATTCTGCATCGACGCGGCGTATTTATCGATATCCTGCGACGAAAAATCGGCCGCAGTAGGTTCGCCGCCGGGAGCGTATTCAGCGGCCGGTTCGCCGCCGAAATTAGCGCGCGCGCCGCCCGCAGATTCGTCCTTCGAGCCGAGAAATACCATGCTGTTGGCGACGATCTCGGTGACGTAGCGTTTCTGGTTGTCGCGGTCCATGTAATCGCGGTAGGTTATGCGGCCTTCGATGAATACCTGGCGGCCTTTGCGAAGGTAATTGCCCGCGAGCTGGCCGAGTTTGTCCCACAGTACGATCTTGTGCCATTCGGTTTTTTCTTTGCGGTCCGCGTCTTTTCCGAAAGTTTCGGAAGTGGCCAGAGTGATCGTGGTAACGGTCCTTCCGGTCTGCGTCGAGCGGACTTCGGGGTCTTTGCCGAGACGCCCGATCAATTGAACTTTATTTAAAGATGATGCCATTTTTCAGCCTCCGTTAGTTTATAAAGGTAGCCTTATTATAACATAAAATCGCCCATAAAAAAATGTTTTTTTTTACGATAATTTCTGTTAGAATGTCTTTTCACGAGTAGGCGGATAATTTAGGCGTTTTTTTATGAAAAGCATGAATAAAACGGAAAAAATAGAAAATTGCGAGAAATTTATGAATATTATTGAAACACTGAATAATTTTTTTGAAAAAATGCCTCTGGTTAAAGGGAATAACGTAAATGGAGCGGCATATTCCGCTATTTTTTTATGGCCGTTATTTTTTATCGCCGCAGCTTCGCTTTTATCTTCAGGGCCCTTCTGCCCGGCCGTTCTTGCCGCGCCCATGACGGAAAACACGAAAACGGTCGAGGTGAAGCTGCGCTATAAAGTGATCAACGAGATCAGCATAGCGTCTGAATTTCTCGAGGACGATACGCGTTTCGAAGGCGGCGGCGGCCTTTTTACCATAAGGCGCAACGGCAGGTCCATCAGCGATTTTCTGACATTCGGCGGCGGGATACTGACCGTCGGAGACTGCGGCGCGGAATTTAAGCCATATCTTCCGGGCGCCGGAGTTATAGCGCCGGCTTCCGGCGGCGGCGGTGCGCCGGGATTGGGTAAATTTACGAATTCGTTCAGGCTTCTCAATAAAAATTCATGTTTCGGCGCCGAATTGAGTTCGGCCGCATTCGACGGCGAAACATTTTATTTCGGCACTAAAGGCGGCGACCTTATCGAATTGAACGACAGGGGCGTCCGCCATATTTCGATAATAAGCGTAAGCGGCCGCTACAGAATAACCGGTCTTAAAAAACACGGCGGCGTCCTTTTAATTTTAACTGCCGGCGGAGGATTATACACATTTTCAAAGAACCGGATTTTTAAGATATCCGACCGATCGCACGGGCTTTCGTCCAACGATATCAACGACGCCGATATATTCGAAAAAGATAATATATTATACGCCGCGCTCGCGCTTTCCAACGGCGCCGCGATTTTGAGGGTAAACGATTTTAATCGTAACGACCTCGAAAAGGTATATTCTTATAAAACGCCGTCGTCCGTCGATACTGTTATATATTCAGATAATGGAATATACACCGGCGGGGCGGCGGGACTTGACCGCATGGAATTCACGGCGGATAAATTCGAAAGATCGAATATACTTAAAGACGTTTTCGTCACTTCGATGGTCCGCGGCGCTCAAACCGCCGGCGGGCGGGATGAAAAAATAATCTATTCGACATACTCGTCGGGCGTTTACGAATACGGCCGTGCCGCGGGTCCGCCGAAGAAGATCATATCGGCTTCGTTGCTTTCGTCTAAAAACGTTCCTGAAGGTATCGTATCGGTTAAAAGCGATGGCGGCGATCTCTTTTTGCGGTCGAAAAACCGGATTTTCAAGTATTCGAATTATGCAACGAGCGTCATCGACCATTCCGAAGCCGGGTATTCCGACAAATTGACGGCGCTGTGCGCTTATGGCGGACGTTTATTCTGCGCCACATTCGACGGCGGAGTTTTTGTTTACGACGGCGGCCGCGTTATGGGTTTTGATTCGGTGTGCTCGCGCAGATTATCTTCGCCGCGCATCAACGCCCTGGCTGAATTCGCTGGTCATCTGCTGATCGGAACGGCCGACGGGCTGGATATATTCGACCAGAACACCCGCGCGCTTTTAGAACTGAAAAATAAAATGACGAGCACGCGCGTCAATTCGATCCATGTTTCAGGCGACCTCGCCTTCATAGGCACTTCGGCTGGAATTTCGGTTATTAAAAAAGACCTCAGCGTGGATAATATAGACCTGGACCCGTCAGTCATTGACCGCCGTGTCTATTGCGTTTATTACGACAAAGCTTCAGATACGATATATTTCGGCACCTACCGCGGTTTCGGCGAGATGAAATATGCTCAACGCCGTCTGAAGGCGTATTTTACGATCAATTCGGCGGTGCCCGACAACTGGATAACCTCCATCACGGCTTATGAAGCAGATAACCTTCTCGTTGCGACCTACGACCGCGGCCTGGGGTTGTTCAATAAGCGCTCAGGGAAGTTCTCCGCCTTCGGCGCTAAAAATACTCTTCCTTCTAAGATGGTCAATGCCGGCGCCGTTATGAATTTTGAAAATTACACTTTTATAGGAACTTACAACGGCGGCCTGGCCGTCATGGACCGCTCGAAAAATAACGCCTCGCGCCATTTCAACGCGCGCAACGGTCTGGCTTCGAATATGGTGACGGCTTTCGCGTCCTACGGAGATTACATAGCGGCGGCCACTTTCGGCGGTCTCGCGCTCATAAAGAAAAAAGATATAGCGCTGGCGTTTGAATAGTGAACAGTGAATAGAGAAGGAATTTTGAATATATAAAAATGGCTCATATTCATTTATAGTAAGCGAAATTAGTTGGTTTACATCAGGAGGGCCGGCAATAATTTTTCGGAGCGAAGCCTCCGCAGGCACCGTAGGTGCCGAGGACCAGCGAGCGGAGAAAAGATTATTGCCGGACATCAAAATTAATTTATGTCTTTTACAATAGTATGGGTAAAGAAAAGATGTTCAACACGTCCCCGAAAAAAAATTCCGGCACCCGCTGGTGTTATCCTCACAAAATGAATAGGACCACAAAAATTTATTCAGGTATTTATAAATATGAAATTTTTAAATAAAATTGTAAAATATTATGTTGCGATCATATTGATCTGGGCGGCTTTTCCTTCGTCGCTTTTCGCGGGGAAGGCGAATGACGATTATGCCGCCGCGCTTTCAAGCGCCGAGATAGTTTTGTCGCGCGAGCTCGGTCGGAAATTCGATGATATCAAAAAAGAGAAATATTCAAAAAAAAAAATATTTGCCGCCGTGGCCGATGTCGCTGACGGACGCCTGATCTATACGAACTTGCCGGAATTTTATCGGGACCGGAAGATCGCTCCCGGCTCGATCATTAAGATATTTGATTACGCGCTCATACTCGAGCATATTAAAAACGCCGAATATAACAAATTTTACTGCAAAGACAATCTTTTCGTCGAAGGCCGCCGCTATAACTGTTCGCTTAAGCGGGGGCACGGCGAGGTCTGCCTTGAAAGCGCATTATACCGGTCGTGTAATTTATATTTCAAAAATTACATGAGCGAAATTCCGCGAAAGGAATTCGTATCGGCCCTCAAAAAATGCGCGTTCATAAATGAAACAGAAGAGAAACTTATCTTCGCCTCTTCTCTGGACGATTACCTGCAGTCCGTGATCGGCGACAGAATAATAAAGATCACGCCTGAAAAACTGCTCGGTCTGATGAGATTCCTCGCCTTGGAGGGTTTTTCGGCGGATTCCGGCCTGGCCGGATATCGCGAAGTGTTCAGCCGCGAATGCGTTCAGAAATTAAATGCAGCGCTGCGGCTGGTAGCGTCCCGCGGAACGGCGTCAGCAGCGCTCGAAGGCATCGACTGTGCCGCTAAAACCGGATCGGCGAGCGTCCTGGTCAAAATAGAAAATAACAGAAAAATAATATATACCACCGCCGTTTTTCTCGGCTATGCGCCCTACGCCCGCCCCCGCTATGCCGTAATAACTTACTGTGACAGGGGCACCGGCGGCATCGACGCGGCTTATATAGCGAAGGAAATGTTTCTGGTATTATCCGCTTTTAATAAAAATTAACGGGTTTCAATTTTGTAATAAGTGTCACCTGGGGCGGGCGGTGCGAGGTGCAACCGAGCGCGCCCGCGCACTTAGACAGAACGGCCGGCAGTTAGCCGCCGCCGTTAGCGCCCACGGATGGCGCGCGACGATAAACCCGCCTTATGTAAAAGCGAGCCGCACGACGCGGCGAGCGTCTGAGCCCGGCCGGCAAAAATGCGGTCAAGGTTAATCGAAGCAAGGATGGTTAAGATGCCAGGGACCGCCGGCCGGGCGAAAGTTTACATAAGGCTTGGATTATCGGCGAGGCGGCGGCGGGCTCTCTTCGGGGCAAGACAGAAGGGAGCTTAAAATCGCGCTTAAGAGCACAATCTATTAATCATTACTTTCTGGAAATAACCGCGGCTTGAGATATTTCAAATTCCAGTAGTTGGGTACTTCTTTTTCAATCATATAATAATACTTTTTGGCATTTTCGAAATCCTTCAAATCTCTATAAGTGTATGCAATATCACAATAATAATCCATAACAATACGCCAGCCATGTGGTGTGCTGAGATTTTTATATTGTTCTGCCAATTTTAATAACTCTTCAATACATTTTTGAGGGTTATTTTCACAATAAAGCTCATTAATTATACTTTGTTTTATATGTGGAATATGCTTATGTTGCGGGTATTTTTCAAGAAAATATTTTTTGTACATTAATCGTTCTTCGTTGCTTTTATTTTTGAAAAGTCCTTTTGTGGCAAGTGCCGCATAATCAGAATTCATGCAATTATCTTTCATATTTATGAATCCTTTATTTGCAAGTAATTGATATTGCTTATTTTCTTCCAAATTTTTGGCCTCGATTCCGCATCTAAGCATACTTAAAAAAATTATTTTTTCGGCCGGTTCAAAGTCAGGGTCGTCAAAATTTGGCATATGTTTTTCTTTTAATTTATTATAAAAATCCTTTGTTTTATCATCGTTTAAAGTTCGAGTGACTAATTCGACTATTTCACATGCCTCGATTGAATTTGGGTTTTCTTTCAATATCTCAACTGCATAATCGACTGCAAGGTGACCATAGAGATGTGAAGATATTTCACCTTCCTCTGTATCATAAAGGCCGGTAAGTGTGCAAAACTTTCGATATGATTCAACGGAATCGGCATGAACAATTGAACAATCAAAAAAAATGGCAGCAATAATTATTAAGTAATATATTTTTTTCATAAATCACGTCCTCACTTTATATCATAATATTTAGGTTCATATTTTGATAATACTGTTTCAGAACCTTCATCATTAGTTATTACTTGCCGAATCAGTTCGTTTCGTCCACACTTTTCATTAATTATGCAAGCCGCACCTTCAACATGATTTGTAGGATCATAATTAGTATATCCTGGCTCATTAAGCACGTCTGCATGTATTTTAAGCCAAAGATCTGTAATTTCTTTTGGTTCCATATTCTTTATTATTTTTTCACTGAATGTTTTAAAAATTTCCTTGGTTGTGTAAGGTTTTATGCTCATACCATATCCTATTATAAGTCCATTGGGCAGAACTTTTTGCCAACGTTTCACCCCAGATATCTCGGTTCGTTTTGAAGTCCATTTTAAGCAGTAGCATGCATTTAAAATCAAGACATCCATGTCTTCATCATACTTGCCTTCAAGTTCTTTAGGAGTAACTTGATATTTCTTATTATAGCTGTTCATAAATTCAAGACGCCCGTCAATAAAATCGCCATGAGCTTCAATCATAAACCAATCGGCTTGGTTGGCAACAATGGTATAACCTTTTAGTTCTTGGTAGTTGGCATAAATTACCTCGCCGCCTTGAAGGCAAAAAATTTTTGAAACATCCACTACATTATTTGGAAGGTCTGCACCTTTCAACGTGGCACGTGTTAACTGATATGCAAAAAAATCTTTTTTGTTATAGAGTGTTAGGCCATCTTCAACAGCATTACCACTATCATCATCTTTAAAGCCACTCAAAACGGATATACTTTCCTTTTGCGCATTGCGCGTGGTTTTAATTAAATTTATGTTAAGTATTGGAGCCGTATCGCCATCTACTTTGACAGCCACAGTAATAGCTGGAGGTCCGGGCGGTGGATCAGGCACAGGAGGCGGTATTGGAGGAGTTTCTTCGATTTCATTTGGCTGAAAGATGGCATAAGGGTTCGTTTCCCCTCTGTTGCCTATTACAGTTACATATTTATACCTATTAGAAACCGTACTGGTCAAAGTAATAACAATTGGTGGCTGATAGTATTGGTTATAATACCCAAGCTCATAATAGCATTTTATGCAGACTCTTTCTTTTGCGGCAAAAACATGGCTTGAATTCGAAACACCAGAAAATTCATTGGTTTCGAACCGTATTTCTTTAACCTTAGTTTCTTTTTTATATTGTTTGATCTCTTCTTGGTCAGCAATATTGGTTTCTGCAAATTCTATTATTTTTTTATGGAATTCAAGAT